>OLWF01000035.1_pt1 | contig 113960 bp, 110 predicted proteins | sample 1644131 | NCBI WGS metagenome assembly OLWF01 (sample SAMEA103958163, study PRJEB25191) | human gut metagenome
ATCGGCAGCAGCCTTTTTTGAACCACTCGCCCAGCGAGTGGTTTTCGATATACAAAAAAAGGCATCCCTCACGGGATGCCTTTTTTGATCTTAATGGGTTTATTCCGCTTTCCAGTCGGGATAGTAGCGATCCCAGCCGCAGCGGCTCACCGTGGGAGGCGTACTGCTGAAGGTGCGGTCGACTACCACATCCACCAGCGTGGGACCGTCGTAGGCCAGCGCCGCTTCCAGCGCCGGCCGGATCTCCTCGGGCCGCTCCACGCGGAAGGATTTGATGCGGAAGCCCTCTGCCATCTTGGCATAATCCGGCACATACACCTCGCCGTCGTCATAGCAGAACTCGGTGAGGATCGAGCGGCCCTCGTAATACTGCCGCTGCAGACCCCATACGGTGCCGTAGGACGAGTTATTCACCACGATCCAGGTGATGGGCAGGTGATACTCTGCGGCAGTGGCCAGCATGCTGCTGTGGATCAGGAAGCCGCCGTCGCCCTCCACGGACACGACCTTCCGGTCGGGGCAGCCTACGGCAAAGCCCAAAGCCTGCGCCAGAGACGTGCCGATGAGATCCATACCGTAGCCGTAGTAGGCGCTTCTGGGCTCGTCGTGGCAATAGTAGTTTCTCGCGCAGATCGCCGCGCCCACCTGTACGCCGTTCTTGGGGAATACCTCCTCCAATTCCTTGACGAAGCGGAAGGGGTTGATGGGATAGCTGTCGCTGTTGCGGTACTCTGCCATTTCGGCAAAATACTCCGCACGGCCCTTGGCGACATCAGCCTTGACATTGTGGTCGAAGGTGCGGTTCTCGGCCTTGATGAGCTCAATCAGCTCCTGCAAAACACTCTTGGGATCTCCGTGGATACCCACCTCAATGGGATACACGCGGCCCAGCTCGCGGGGATCCGTGTGGACATGGATGATCTTCGTCTTGTCCATGTTGTAGGTGTCGCCCATTTCCCAAGCGCCGGTTTCATCCTCGTCAAAACGGTTGCCCAGCGTGATCACGACATCGGACCGCCAGCAAAGCTCGTTGGCACACTTATTGCCCCAGCCGCCTACACGTCCGGCATAATAAGGATCGTTTCCGCCGATGATACCCTGTCCCATTGCCGCGGTACCCACGGGCGCATCCAGCAGCACGGCCAGCTCTTTTACCTCCTCGCAGGCATCGGACACCACGGCGCCTACGCCGCAAACGATCATGGGATGCTCGGCATCCATGAGGAGCTTGGCGGCCCGCTCCACAGCGGCACGGCTGCCGCGAGGCCGGTCAACAATGGCGTGCTCCTTCAGACGGTAGTCACGATTCATATCCTCTGCGGAAATTTCCTTGGCCTGTACATCCACGGGAATGTTGATCATGACCACGCCGGGGCGGCCGCTCATGGCGGTCGTATAGGCTCTTGCCACGGTCATGGGGATCTGCTCGGCATGCACCACCCGATATACCCGCTTGGCAAAGCCGCGGTACAGAGAAGCCTGATCCATATCCTCGCAGATATCCAGCTCCTCCTCAGCGCCGTAACCGGCCTGATAGGTGGGGATATCGCCGCAGATCACGATAACGGGGCTGTTGGACATGGCCTGCTCCACTACGCCGGGAATCGCCTGCATCATGCCGGGGCCGTTGGTCACCAGCAGTACGCCGGGCCGGCCGGTGGCCTTAAAATATCCGCCTGCCGCCGAAGCACCAACAGACTCATCATGAATGATGATCCCCTGGATACCGTAAGTATCCTTTGCCTTGTAAAGGCCGTCGCAGATGGCGAGGTTGCCGTGGCCGCCCATGCCGAAGATGTGCTTCACACCCAGCTCGGCGAGACACTTCATTAGCAGGTCAGAACCTTTGAACTCAGACATATTACTCTCCTTTGATTTGTACGGAAATTTGATACTGTTCGCGATCAATCACGGTGTCACATGACAAAACCGGTGATGAGATAGAGTACGGCCGCAGCGCCGGCGCTGATGAGCGCATAGGGAAGCTGTGTGCGGAAATGCTTGACGTTATCGCAGCCGCTGAAGGCGGAGGCCATGACGGTGGAGTCAGAGATCATGGAGCAATGGTCGCCCATGATCGCACCGGACAGCATGGCAGCCACCAGAATATTCATAGGGATCACACTGGCGGCAGCCATGGGGACAACGATGGGGATCATAATGGCAAAGGTACCCCAAGAGGAGCCGGTTGCAAAGGCCATCAGGGCGCCGGTGACAAATACCAGTGCGGGAACGATGGCGTTGGGGATGTGTGCGGCCGTGATGCCGGAAATGAAGGCGCCGATATTCAGCTCGCCGCAGATGCCGCTCAGACAGAAGGCGAAGACCAGCAGCATGGCCACGGGGATCATCTCCAGGATGCCCTGCCCGCAGGCCTTGACGGCTTCACCGTACTTCATGCCGGCAAAGATCATGCACATGATAATGGTCACCACGTTGCCGATAAGCATCGCGTAAAACACCGAGGTGGATGTGTCGCCATCGGCGAAAGTGCCCTTACCGGTGATGAGCTGACCGCCGATGACGCAGGCGATGATCACCAGAATGGGGAGAACAACGAGCCAGGGAGTCGCAGTCTTTGTATCCTGCGCCTGCTCCGCGTCATCGGCCGTGACGGCGATGGCGTTCTCGGCCTCTTTCATACCGCCGATGTTCCAGTTCTTGAAGATGACAACCAGGCAGACCACCAGCGCGATGATGCAATAGAAGTTAAAGGGGAGTGCTTTGATCATGACGCCCATGGTGTCCGACACGCCCAGCGTAGCCAGCAGACCGATAATGTAGGCGCCCCAGGAGTTCAGAGGCAGCAGCGCGCACATGGGGGAGGCGGTAGAGTCCACCAGATAGGCGACCTTTTCGCGGGAGTAGCCGTAGTTGTTGGCCAGCGTCTTACCGATGGTGGCGGTAACGGCCTCGGAGGTATACTGATCAAAGAACAGCAGCACACCGATGAGCCAGGTCAAAAACTGTGCCTTGGCGGGCGTGGTGATTTTGGCTTTCTTCTGCAGCCACTGGATCAGGCCGCTTACGGCGCCGGAAACCTGCATGAGCTTGATCATGCCGCCGATCAGCGTGGCGAACAGAATGAGCTTCACGTTCCAGGCACTGGACACAACGCCGATCAGCTTGTCAAAGGACATCCCAAGACCGGTCAGGGGGTTGCCTCCGGCCAGAATGATGCAGCCGCTGAAAATACCGACGAACATACCGACAAAAATCTTCTTTGTCGCAAGGCAAACGACAATCGTTAGAATCGTGGGAATTAGAATGATCCAGGATTGACCCATAGTTTTCCTCCTCTAAGCATATCTTGTTTGTTGTTTGTGTAGTATCGCTGCGGTTTTGCAGGCCGTCCCTCTTTCCTGAGGGGGGACATTCTGCTGAGAGCATCGGAAGGGGTCGCGTCAAAGAACAGACCTTTTCCGCTTACCAGACCTTGATAAGCTCCTCCGGATCTGTCCATGCACGCTCCTGCTTCAGCGCGGTTTCAAGAAGCGTCAGCTTGCCGTCATAGCAGGTCATGCCCTTGCGGAGATAGGGGTTCTCCTCGATGGCTTTCTTGAAGCCCTTATCGGCGATCTGCAGAAGATAGGGCAAGGTCGCGTTTGACAGCGTCACAGACGCGGTTTGAGAGAATGCGGAGGGAATATTGTCTACGCAATAGTGCAGGATACCCTCCTCATAGAACACGGGATCGTCGTGGGTGGTGCTGCGGCAGGTCTCCACGGCGCCGTTGTCATCGCAGGCCACGTCCACGATCATGGAGCCCCGCTTCATGAGCTTCAGATCCTTCCGATAGATAATGTGGTCTTTTCGGTCCTTCGCCCACTGGATGCCGTTGATGATGACGTCGGACTCCTTCAGGCACTTTTCCAAATTGGCGCGGTTGGAGATCATGAAGCTTACATCGGGCAAATATTTCTTCGCCTCCAGCATCACATCCATGTTTACATCCAGAATGCGGACCTCGTTGCCCATGCCGCAGGCAAGCTCCGCGACGCCGATGCCGATGTTGCCGCAGCCCAGACAGGTGATAATGGGGCGCTCCACACCGGCTACGTTGGCCAACAGCTTGCCGGGGCCGCCGTTGACAGCCTGCATATAATGCAGCGCCGCCAGGAAGCCGCCCTTGCCGGCCAGCTCGCTCATGGGCCGCAGCAGAGGGAAGCGTCCGTTCTTGTCGGGGACGTCCTCATAAGCCACCGCGGACACATGGCTGTCCAGCAGACAGTCTGTTTCGGCAGGGTGCGCATTGGAATGAATGTAGGTAAAAAGGATCTTGTCCTTCTTCATCCACTTGAATTCCTGGGGAAACAGCTCCTTCACCTTATAATAGATATCGGACTCTCTCCACACTGTGTCCGCGTCCGCGATTATCGCTCCGGCGGCCTCATACTCCGCATCGGAAAAACCGCTGCCCACTCCTGCTCCAGCCTCCACATAGACCGTGTGGCCATGGCGTGTAATTTCCTGCACGGTGGCCGGCACAGCGGATACCCGGTATTCGTTTTCTTTGATCTCCTTCAGAACACCGATCTTCACACAAATACACCTCCTAAAAAATTACGTGACACTCTTGTCTACTAAATTGTACGCAATATTGAGGGCAATGTCAATCTCTTTTTGTGCGCTTTGCCTACTTTTTGTAGTCATAAACAAAGCGGCGCTGTCATTTTTGTTATTGTATACGATATTGGCTTTTTCCGTTGACTTTTTTTCCTGCACCGGCTAATATAAGTGGTACGCTCAGGCGTGTTCTGCGAATCAAGCGGGTCCAATTCTATTTACGGAGGCTAAAACTATGAATCGATCGCCGAAAATTGCTATTCTTCGTTGGGAAAGTGGGTTTGTTCCTCAGGGGCTTATGCAGCTGGAAACCATGGCGGGCAACAGCACCAACCCCGCGTCGTATCCCTTTCCGGTCCGTTTGGTGGAGGTAAAGGGTGCCTGTGTGGAAACCGTCATCACCCATCCCAGCAAGGAACTGCTGCAACGCATGACCGCTATTTGCCGGCAGCTCAAGGAGGAAGGCATTCAGGCGGTTACCACCAGCTGCGGCTTCAACGCTATTTTCCAGAAGGAATTGGCCGACAATGCCGGCATACCTGTTTTCACCTCAGCGCTGCTGCAGGTGCCGTTCGCGCAGGCAATGGTGGGCAGGAACCATTCCGTTGGTGTCATCACTGCCAACCGCGCCTCCTTGACCCGTGCACATATGGAGGCCTGCAGCATCACGGACGATATGAATGTGTTTGTGATGGGCCTTGAGGACGCGCCTCAGTGGCGCAAGATCTTTGATCAGCCGGATACGCCCTTTGATATGGATGCCGTCAGCGAAGAAATTCTTGGCGTAGCCCGGCGAGCGGCCAAGGAGCATCCGGATTTGGGCGCCATCGTGCTGGAATGTACCGATCTGCCGCCTTATGCCGCACGTATCCGGCAGGAGCTGAACGTTCCTGTGTTTGATATCAATTCCTTGGTGGGATATGTCGCGATTTCTCTTTCCGAACTTCCTCTCTATTGAGAGAGGGCCTCTCCTGCTGTCGCAGGCGCCCAGAGCCCTTCGGGGGATCAGCGCTCCCTTCGTATCAAATGCCCGCCGCTCTCTGCCTCCGGTGCCGGTAGCAGCGTAGCATACAATCGTCTCAGTTGCAACCAGTACTGGTCAAAGGATTGGCTGAAGATAGAAAGCAGAACACGTAACACCTGCGTTGCGGACGCGGGTGCTGAGTCCGATGTTCACATTGTGGCAGCTCGCCTGAACGGCGGCCACCGGAAAAAGCAGAAAAACGTGATCGCAAAAGCTGGGAGGCGCGCAAATGCGCCTCCCAGCTTTTTGTCCCGCTGCGGCGTCTGCCGCCCCTGCGTCAGTCGTCTATCTCCGCCTCGTGCTTGAGGATCGCGCCGGTGGCGGCGTTGATCTCGTAGCTGTACGCCATGCCGCCGGACTTGAACTCCACCTCGTAGTACGCGGGGGATTCATCAAGCTCTGGATCGACCTTCGCCGTGACGGAATCCGGCGCCGTTGCTGCGGCAAAAAATGGTCAATAGCGCTTCGTGCATATTCGTTTCTCCCGGCGCGGATACTATCCTTGTAAAATTTGCTTTGACTGGAGGAATTTCATATATGAAAGCAACAGGGATCGTGCGCCGGATCGACGATCTGGGCCGCGTTGTCATCCCCAAGGAAATCCGCCGCACCATGCGCATCCGCGAGGGCGACCCGTCACAGATAACATTGGCACGGTGGGAAAGATTCTGCTTCGCAATGCTGGATCTGTCAAAAAGGTGGGGACTGGATTGTACATAGTGACGGAGGACAGGTGGCCGACCGTGGGGATTCGGGAGGAGTGGAACTGAAGGCATAAACAGCGCAAACCCGTTGTATTCCAACGGATTTGCGCTGTTTGCTCTGTGTCAATAATGTCAAGAAAGGCAAAGACTACTTTCCATAAAACACCGCTATTGGATGGATAACGCACAAATTTTCTTTATTTGTAGGTAAGATTTTGCGCAATGCCTCATTAACCGTAAATTGAAGCGTAGCGAACATATTTTTAGGATCATTGGGGTTTGTATCAGCACCAATAATATTTGTAATCATACCGACACATGTGATTTCGCCCCCATACTTGAAACCCAGATTTTGAGGATCAATCCGAAAATATTGGTCGTCCATCGGAATTAGATATCCGTCATATGAAATCATCATACGAGCGTAGGGCATAAGTTGACGAAATGCAACGATGGTATCATGAATATCATCATACTGCTTATCACTTTCGGCGATAAGTTTTTTGAGTTCGCTCTTTATTGTTTTTTCCGTAGAGCGAAGTTGTGCTCGGTTCATTCCACCTGTTGCCCTACTTGCTTCCGTTTCAATTTTCTCTTTGTCGTTTTTCTTGAGGAAATCAATCAATCCGTTTTTAGAAAACAGCTTTTCAAGATAATCCATATCAACAAAATCAAAAACGCGGGTTAATTCTACATAATCCCCATACTCACCCGAGTCATTTTTCCCTACAGAAAGTTTCTGTGGCTTAATATAACCATATGCGATATCAAATGCTGCGTCATGAAGAACTTTGGATATAATCTCCCTAGATGTTGTTGAAGAAACGTATTCTTTCCCCAATTCTCCAGATAAAGAAAGGTTAGCTTCAGCTTTTGCTAATTTCAGAAAAGAACCTCCTGCTGTCCCTGAGCCTTCCATACTCCCACTAATATGCGTGTCTTTTTTCTTGTCGCTTCCATTTTCTTCGGATTGTTCTTGTATAAGACCTTTTTCTGATTGTGCAATAATGGAATTAACAATATCTGTATCTAGGTATAGAAATTGTTTCATTTTATTTTCTCCTTCCGAACAGTGCATAGTATCACTCCATTACTTTCGGCTTCTATGAAATCAGAATTTATAGCTCCCGCATAATCTCAACAAACCGATCCAGCGTATACGCTCCATCGATGCCGAAATCGCGGTTTTTGAACACCATAAAATACCGGTACTCTTGCCCGCACTGTGCCTGCCATTTACGGCCAAGCTTCAACTTGCGGGCGCTGTTGCTGTTATCCCGGTCATCACCTTTATACTCAATCAGCACCAGCTTTCCGGACTTGGTCATTACCATGAAGTCAGGATAATGGTTGATAAAGCCATTCAGCCGGAAGCCCTTCTTCTCAATGATTCGGTGCCACCATTTGATATTGTCAAGGGCTACTACGGCGTCGATCAGCTCGTGCTCTTCCGGATTCATATCATCTTTCTCAGCCTCGTACAGAGACTTTGGAATAGCATCCGTTGTGACGGCAGGCGTAATCACAGACGGCAGTGCATAGCTTTCACGGCACACAATCTTGCCTGCATCCAGCCAGCGAATGAACTGCTCTTCCCTATATGCCTCTTCCAGCCCCTCAATCTTCTGGGAAATTTTAGCGGCATATGTCGGGATGGCCGTTTCCATAGCTGCCAGCTCATCCTGCGTCATACCGCCAACGATTCTGCGCACATAGTCGTTGATCTCCGATGCTGCATAGCGATTGTTCCGATTGATCTGAGCGCATAGCATAGTGGTGCAGCTTTGAATTTTCTGTTCTGGCGGAAGCTGTGCCATGCGATTGCGGATGTATTCACTCAGCTCACTGTCCGCACGCTTGTACTTAGGCACTGCCTCGCCGTGATCCTCCACATCAACGCGGTACATTTCACCGGTGGCCAGCTCAAAGCTAACCTGTGCATCCTGCCCGGTCAGAGAAAATCCCTCGGAAAGATTCTCCTTCTCCAGCAGTTCAAATTCATCGCCAAATAAATCCGGAACGGAACGAAGAAAAAACTGCGGAATCCGCAATGCGGATACCTCTTCAGCAAGATAGGGCTGTACCCTATTTTGTATCAGCATATCTCCCAGCTCACCTCCCATAAATCCGTCATCCGCTTCGTTGGCCGCCGCCGTGTAGGTTTCCGCCTGCACCGTTGCTTCCCGAACCATTGCAGAAATCGCAGCGCTTCCCTGCGCCGTGCTTTCCAGCGCCGTTTTCACTTCCTGTACATTTACATCGTCAAAGGCATCGGCCTCAGTGGCTTGCGGCGCAAATGGAATTTTCGTCTGCTCTGCTTCCAGTTGAGTCACAGCCTGCGGTTCTTCCATCGCTTCACCGATACGATAATCCTTACGGCTGAAGCCCGCTTTATTCAAACCAGCCACAATTTTCTCCAAGGTGGTGTGGAAATCCACGGAGTTTGTCAACACATAGGAGGTGTTCAGCAGCGGCGACTTGTGCTGCATTGCATAGGGCTGACGCAGAATGCGTCCCAAAATCTGCTCCACATCCACAGTGGAGGTGCGGTTGGCCAGTGACGCCAATATGTAGGCAAAGGGACAGTCCCAGCCCTCTTTCAGGGCGTTGACCGTGATGATGTATCGGATTTCACAATCCCGGCTCATCAAGTCTTGCCCTTTGAGATCATCTACGTTGGATGTCTTTACTGCAATCTGGTTTTCCGGAATACCCATACCGACCAGCATTGCCTTGATCTTATCAAAGGTATCGCTGTTGTCTCCGGTGCGGGGCTGTGCCTGAAACAGAACAATGGGACGAATGTATTTTCCGCCTGCCGCTTCTACGGCAATGGCTTCCTGTTCAATGCTGCCTCGGAGTTGGATGGCGTCCTGAATGACACTCTGCCGGGTAGTGCGATTGTACACCACCACAGGAAGCTTCACCATGTGTTCCTTCTTCAGTTCGCGGGCGTCCACATAGGAGATAATGTTGCTGTTCTTCCGCGGCGTCGCTGTCAGATCCAGTACAAAGGATGGATTTAGGTTGTTGAGCATTTCCACGCTGAGGTCAGATCCCGCGTTGTGACTTTCGTCCACAATCACGACTGGCTCCAGATGGCGCAGCACCTGAATCAGCGCCGTGTCCGGCGTATCGGCCAGCAGTGCATCCGTATCTTTGAAATACTCTGCAAAGCGGAACAGATTGCCATTTTCCTGATAGACCTTGCGGACGTCCTTCTTCCGGCTGTCAATGCGCAGCGAGCCATAGCTCATCACGCAGACCGTCAGCATTTCCCGCACTGTATCCGGTGAAAAGTTCTGCCCGTTCAGCAGCATTTCCTTGGTGTACACGCCGACACGCCCGGCAAAATCCTGTTCCAGTCTCTGTCGGTAGGGGTGGTTTACATCGGACAACGTGCGGATGGTCTGTGTCAGGATCGAATCGCTGGGAACCAGCCACACCACCACCTGCGGCTTTCCGGTGGGCAAGGCGTCAAAAATCCGCCTAACGGAAGCACAAGCCATAAAAGTCTTGCCGCCGCCGGTGGGCACCTTCATGCAAACATGGGGTGCACGTTCAATAGAGTTATTATAGGACGGTACACCGCCGAGACCCACCGCCACATCCTTGGAAAACCAGTATTCCCGCCACGCGGAAAAGAGATTGGTTCCGCGGTTGACGCAGTTCAAGTATGCGGAGAGATCACGCATGACTTGCTTTTGATAGTTGTTGAGTTCCATAGACTGATACCTCTGTTACCTTGGAATATCTGTTGGAAGATACGGGACAAGAGCATTCACAATATCATCGTGTTTATCCCCGTGCAAGAGCGCAATTACTAAGGAACAGTATGCCTTGTTATCAATCTCGAAGAAATGTCCAATAGATGTTGAAATGTCTTTGCAGTTAAACACTTTGATAATTGCGGCATATTCTCCGCCCTGAAGTGCGGCTTGAAATTTCTGTTCCTGTTCTGCTCGAATAGCATCGTAGTTTATCCCGGCTATTGCAGCATCTAAGCTGGATTTTGCCTCGGACTCGTTTTTCTTTGAGATTTCAGCGCACATAAGTTTATATTTGATTTGTGCGACAGTTCCTTCGCATATTTGACCATTGAGTTGTTTGGCAAATCGATCTTCGATTACATATTTCTTTACCGCTTCAAATACTGCGCCTTGATCTTTTGCCATATGCGAAGCAATCAATCGAACTAAACCCTCCACAATGAATAGGTTTTCGACTTCTGCCACATTGATTGTGAAAATACGGTCTTCTCTGTATTTCTCTATTTCATAGTCAGAGCGGAAGTCTCTATCTATGATACCATATACATCACAATCATGCAGCGCCTGATTATTACGAAATGCTTTCGTGCGGGCAATTACTTGCGTACAGCTACCGCAGGGAACAATGTGATAATTGGGGTACAGTTCCGTGTATAACTGAGTATCATAGCTGTTTCTCTCACCTTCAACAAATAGAACATTTTTGCGGCTTCCTAGAATATCCAGCAGCAGTTCTTCAGGGAGATCAGCGCTATCTATCTTTTCAAGTTTCCAATTCTGACCGTCATACTCTTTGATCCAGAGTTTATCTGCATTGGGATGCATAGCTGCAAATTGGGTGTCGTGCGTAATATAAATGAACAGACAGTCAGGACGATAACGTTCCAGCGCCATCCACAAGCGATTCATTATCGAGCGGTGCAAATGAATTTCCGGTTCATCCATGATGAGCATTTTATTCTCTGGAACACATAAAACTTGAGCCGCAAGGTATAGCACAGCGCGTTCGCCATCACTCATTTGATTCGCAGAATACTTGACCGGCTCTCCGTTTTTTTCAAAGGTTGCATAGAATTTGGAATCTTCAAGAATTAACTCCCTTTGTGGCAGAACTTCTTTCCAAATGCTCTGTAATTTATCTAATACAGTGATTGGAACACCTGGTTTCGAAATGTTGCATTTCTCAGCTTCCCTGCACCGCCTTACAAAAAGTTCGTTTTCGTTATTCTTTAGCGCTATCAAAGCCGCAAGGACGTTTTCAAAGTCATCCACTAATTTAGTTGTATATTTACCCCATTCCCATCTGTAAGCTTTATCTTTCCTTTCGACGTATCCCTTGTTATCGGTTCCGTAGAAAACGAAATTTTCGGCCTGCGAATAGCTTTTCAGCGCTATGTCTTCATTAAAGTTCAGATTCCGTTGTGCGCCAATTCGATGAACATTCTCAAGATCTTGTTGCTCAATCCATGCGCCGAGATGGCTCTTGCCAGAGCCATTTGCCCCGATAATAATAACGGAATTATTACTTGTTGTGTATTCCTGCTTTTGCCCCTGCTCGTCTGGAAGCCAGTATGTAAAAGTCATTATATCCCTTCTTTCTCTTCACGGCTAACTTATTACAGTCTCGTAATATCGCGGGGGATTTTCTTGAATGTGATATGGTACTTTTCCAGTTCTGCCTCACTGAGGGTGCAAAGGTCGGCGTAGATCACATAGGCATCGGCCTCGGTTTTAACCGTATGCAGGAACTCCCGGTTCAGCGTAGTAACAGCTTGCTTTTCATAATAGAAATAATAAGCGCTGCCAATGTGGACACCCATAAAATACGGTTCGTCCGGGTGCGATTCCGGCAGAGAGGCTTTTGTATCTGTAAAGTACACATACTCCCGGATCTTTTCCACACCCACATTTTCGTTGAGCACATCACCGTGCAGCAGCGGTTCGCCCAGATCGTAGAAGCTGAAATTGCCGCCCGTACCCTCCACGGCGTTCTTGCCCTCGCCATAGCCACGGATCACGCGCTTCACGCGCTCGGCGGTGATGCTGTCGGCGTAGTCCATCATCTCGACAAGGATGAACTTGCGGCGTCCGCCGTCGGATTTGTTCATGTTGAGGACAGCGTGGGCGGTGGTGCCGGAACCGGCGAAGGAGTCGAGGATAATTGAGTTTGGTGAGGCAGCTAATTTGAAGATGCGCTGCAACAGTCGAACCGGTTTTGGATAATCAAAAACAGCCTTGCCTAAAATCGCAGCAACCTCTTGTGTGGCTTCCTGCGTATGTCCAACTTCCGTATTTGTCCACCAAGTCCAAGTCCCTTTTCCTTCACGTTCGTTTAGATATGTCTTTTTTCGAGGAACTCCACACCCGTCCGCACCAAACCACAGACGCCCCTCGGCAAGTAATTCTTTGTATACGCTTTCAAGATGTCTCCAGCAACGTCCTTCGGGCGGCAACATTTTCATCCCGCTGGGGGTCGTAATTTCGTACATTTGATTTGGTCGCCAGCCCTGAGCTGTGAAATCTGACGAAACCCAAGGACCACGGGGATCGTTGTCTGGGTTCTTGAACTTTGCAGCATCTTTTCCCTCTATATCAAGTAAATTAAAGCAGTCGTTTTGTGAGTTCTTTGCGTATATAAGAATGTACTCGTGACCGCTACTCAATTTCTTTCGAGCGTCCGGTGAAGTGCGCTTTTGCCATACGATAGATTCGACAAAATTATTTGCTCCAAAAATTTCATCACAAATCAACCGCAAATTAGACTGCTCATTATCATCAATAGAAATGAAAATAACGCCGTCATCCGCCAGCAGCTTTTGCAGCAGCTTCAACCGCGGGTACATCATGCACAGCCACTTGTCATGGCGGGTCAGGTCCTCGCCCTCTTTGCCGACAACCTCGCCCAGCCACTTCTTGATCTTCGGGTCATTGACGTTATCGTTATAGACCCAGCCCTCGTTGCCGGTGTTGTAGGGCGGATCAATGTAGATGCACTTGACGCGCCCCTCATACCGGGGCAACAGCGCTTTCAGGGCTTCCAGATTATCGCCCCGGATGATCATGTTTCCGCTGCCATTGTCCTCGCTGTGCTGCCCGTTTTCATCAAAGCTGTACTTGCGCTCCAACACCCGAAACGGCACGTCCTGATGGTGATTGATTACCTTGTTTTTTCCAATCCATTCAAGTGTCGGCATAGAAGTTTCCTCCAAAAAGCAGAATGCTATCTGCCTTTTTCTGTATCTCTGCGTTAATTACCTCAAAAGTCTGCCCTTTAAGTTGAAGAAGATCTCTATATTTTGTCTCATATGCGGAAACCATTTTTTCATTAGAGGCAGCCAGTTCTTTTGTAAGCGCATCGAGTGTTATTCCGTTTGTCTTATCAATGATTGTTCGACAGAAAGTAAGTGTATCCTCAGGAAAAGAGGCTGGGTGCGCTGCTTCCATTTCAACTGTTCTCTCTGCGGTCTGTCTGCCGGAGAAATCCAACAATCTTTCGTACATTGCTATTTCCTCATCGCAGATATGAGAAAATTCTTCTGTTGTTTGATTTGCGCGTTCGAGCAGCGTCTTAACTTTTGGGTAGTCAGCACCATTCAAGAAAGCAATTAGTTGATCCGGTGCAATTTTGCAAGCCATTTGATACTTTTGGAAAGTTGTAATTGCAGCACCCGGATTCTTCATACCAGTGTCCATAGCCTCGGTCATAGGACGGATAGGATTGATTGTATCAAGCGCCATCGCAAATATTTCCTCAATCTTTGCCCATTTTTCGTTTTCACTTTTCACGAAGCTATCGCGTTGAATCTGTTTATAGGTAAAAAGAATTGTCACAACTACAGTTGCAACCGCCACCAGCGCTCCTAAGATCGTCCCATAATAGGCAAGCGCATCTGCTGCTCCCCACATTGTCATGTATCCGCTGTTTGTTTTGTAGCACTCGTTGATTATGATCGGAACACCAACAATTAGTGCCAGTGCTATAACAGCAATTAATATCCACTTTGTCCATGACTTTCTCATCATAGCATTTCCTCCCCGCTCCAAACATACGCTGTGTAGCGTCCGCCGCTGAGCTTAGTGATCTCGCCGGATTTCAGCAGTTCTGCCAGCGCGCGCTGGACGGTGATCTGGCTGATGTCCGGGCATTTGGCTATGATTTCGCTCTTGGTGATCTTGCCAAGGTGACTTTTGATGATCTCGCGCACCCGGTCTGGCTTGGAAAGCCCCTTGGTGGTCAGCAGCTCAACCCGGCTTTCAAAATCCCGGTAAGCCGCCGCCAGAACGCCCAGCATATAGGTCACGAAGGGCGCATAATCGTTCGTCCCCTCGTGCCAGTTGTAGGAGCTGGCTTGCAGGGCCTCGTAATAGGTCTCCTTGGTATCAGAGATCAGCTTTTCGATGCTGATATATTTGCCGACAAGATAGCCGGAGCGGTACAAAAGCAGCAGCGTCAGGAGCCTGCTCATGCGGCCGTTGCCGTCATTGAAGGGATGGATGCAGAGAAAGTCCAGAATAAAAATCGGGATCAGCAGCAACGGGTCAAGCTCGGCGTCCTGTGCGGCCGTCTGGAAGGCGTCGCAAAGTGCTGCCATCGCCCCCGGCGTTTCCCACGCAGAGACAGGCTCAAACCGGACGATCTTCCGGCCGTCCGGCCGTTCTTCGGCAATCACATTATCCGAGTTTTTGAAGCTGCCGCCGATGGACTTGCCGCTGAACTTGTACAGGTCCCGATGTAGCTGCAAAATGACCGTCGGCTTTGGCGGGATATAGTCGTGGCTCTCGTGGATCGTCGCCAGCACGTCACGGTATCCGGCGATCTCTTTTTCGCTGCGGCTCTGGGGCATGGTCTTTTCGCGGACGATCTTTTTCAGGCGGTCATCTGTTGTGATGATGCCCTCGATACGGTTGGACGCTTCGGTGCTCTGGATCTTCGCAACCTCCAAGAGATTGGACAGCGCATCCGCTTTTGCCTCGATAAAAAGATTCTGCTGCCCCTTGTATTCGTGAATCTGCGTCAGGTAGGCCACGACCTCCGGCGTCAGGAGCTTTTGATATTCTGCTTTGAAGTTGAAATCTCTCATTCAAATTCCTCATTCGGCGTTCAATTTCATCAAATACCATTTAATGATGCAATTATAGTATACCCGTATATTGCATCATCGTCAATCTTAATTTTGTCATTTCTTGCGCGATGATAAAATTGCGGTTGTCGCAAAAAAGGCAGTCCGTCCCTCATCGGCACGGACCGCCTTTTGCATTTTCAGAGCAGGCATGACAAGCTGCTTTTTTGCAGTTTGTGTATGCACCTGCGATGGAAATGAGGGATTGCAAAGGGAACATCCCTTTGTCGCTGGGTTTCCAATAGGGGCGCGCAGCATCCCTGTTGGCACACGATTTTGCTTCGCAAAGTCTAGTGTATTATACCTTTGCTTCCGGCTGACGCGGGAAAGGGGTTAGCGGCGTACTCTGCGGTGCGGCAGAGTGTGGCAACAAACGCTTTTTCGCGGCAGTAGGACAGGCGGACTTTGTGATGTGAGCTACAGCACAAATGCAGGATTTTTGAGAAGCAAAATCCGACTGGCCGGAAAAGGAAGCAGAGGTATATAAGAGCCCCCGTCCCGCCGCGGCGACGTTCCTTTGTCTTACGGAATCTCCTTCCGAAGCGTATCCAGCGACTGTTCCTCCAGCAGCTTTGTCCGGTTCTCGCTCAGATGAAAATGTATCGCCGCACCGATCAGCGTGTGCTCGATATCATCTGTGAAACCGAAGCGATACAGAAGATACGTCTGCTCCCGCGGCTCCAGCTTGTCCAGTGCCGCATAAAGCTCCCACAGGTTTTCCGCTTTGATGAAGGCTTGCTCCGGAGGCAGGGCATACGGATCGGCAATCGCCTCAATCCGCAGCAGCCGCTCATCGCTGGGTAGAATCTCATCGAGGTACACTCGCTCAAGGCCAAGGCCTTCCACACCGTCTTTCACTTTTACAGTTGCCATGCGATGCTCGAAAGACATCTGCGCTGTATGTACGAGGTCGAGCATGGCGTTCTTGATGGCAGGTGCTGCATAGGTCAGGAACTTGAGCTTCCGCGCCGGATCAAAGCCGTCAACGGCACGCAGCAGGCCGATGCTGCCCTCCTGCACCAGATCATCCACGTCGATGTTCAGGTCACTGCCCTCCAGCGACGAACTTCGGTATATGAGGTCAGCCGTCTGAACGATGAAACCCATATTCTTTTCAACAAGAATCTCCCGCGCGGCCTCATCGCCCTTCTGAGCCAGAGTGCAAAGCCGCTCATTGGTCATGCTGTTCGGATTCATCGCTTGCCGCCGTTCCGGTCATGGAGAGGAACAACCTTCTGACCTGTGCCGTGTCAACACCGGGCAGATGGGAAACGGAGGCCGCCACCGCGTCTGCAACCTGTTCCTTCGTGATTTTCCGGTTCAGTTTTTGGCCGCCCTTGGTCAGCTCCGCATAGATGCTCTTCATCGCCTGTGCCGTAAGCTGGCGCGTAGGCGGCATCTCCACCTCGGCCTCCTTTTTCACGGCGCGGACAGCCTTCATAAAGGAGTTCTGAATGGAGCTCAAATCCGCCTGATCGATAGGCGTCCGCAGACTTTTGACCTCGTCCGCGGCCTGCGGCACTGTGCCCAGAATGGACGAAACCATCGAATAAAGCTGATTCTGCGCGGCAAATCCGGCGGTCAGCTCGTTATCCAGATACCGGGCGATCTGATATGTGGTGTCGGCAAACTGCGGATTTTCCAGAAGGTAGCTGACGATTTTCGGATTGACCTTCTGCGTATAGAGATTCCTCGCCGCCTCGACGGAGAGGCCCAGCTCCGAGATATCATAGTTTTTGCAATCCGGCTCGTCCACCTCGCCCAGCAGAAAGTCGGTGGACACCTCAAACGCGCGGGCGATGCGGATGATGCTCTCGTCGCCCAACTTATCCGTTTTTCCGCTGATGAAGCGGCTCAGCGCACTTTCCGAGCAGCCAATTTTCGCGGCCAGCTCTGCCTGCGTGACCTTCCGGGACTTCATCAGATCTTGGATACGGTCACGGATTTTTCCGGGGAGATATACCTGATCCATTTCTGTAAACGCCTCCTTTTCCGGCAAAATCTCTCACAAATATGCTGCATGATATTTTCAAGTATAGCATATAATTTCCACGAAGTATAGAACAAATGTTTTACATTCAAGAGATACTTTTTGACACATTTCACTCATTATCATTTTTCTCGCCCTCCTGCTTGCATTTCTGCAAGATTTCAGGAGGGCTTTTTGTTTTCTTGAACATGCGCCGGATTTCGCCGGTCTACGCCGATTTCTCCGTATATTCAGGTGACAAAGGAAATTTGTCGCAAAAATCTGAAAGGAGAAATTGCCTATGAACCTATTTGAAGCCGTGAAAGCCGCCGTCACTCCGCGCATGGCAGCGGAGCGATACGGACTGCCGGTTAGGCAAGGGAACATGGTCTGCTGCCCCTTCCACGCCGACCGCACGCCCAGCATGAAGCTGAACGAGGAGTACTTCTACTGCTTCGGCTGCGGGGCATGCGGCGATGTGATCGACCTTGCGGCAAGGCTGTTCAACCTGAGCGGGTATGACGCAGCGAAGAAGCTGGCGACAGATTTCGGCATGGCCGAGCAAAAGCCGTCCATTCTCGCAAAGCTACAGCGCGGAAAATCGCAGGCAGAAACCGAGCGGCGCTGTTTCCGTGTGCTGGGGGACTATCTGCAAATCTTGCAGGACTGGAAGGCGCATTGCGCCCCGCAATCGCCGGAGGACGGCATCGACCCGCGCTATGCGGAGGCCTGCCATATGCTCGAGCGCATCGGGAATATGCTGGACATCCTGACCTATGGCACGCCGCAGGAGCGCGCCGAGGTGGTGGCCGACTTGCAGAAGGACGATCGGCTGGCGCGGATGGAGGCGCGAAACCGACAGATCAGGGAGGAATCACATGGAACGAAATGAACCGCCGCGCTGGATGCAGGACAAGCACTTCAACGAGGTGCTGTTCTGTGAGGACTTTCTGGCAGAGTATCCGATGGTCTGCGTCGGCGGCAGCTTTTTCACGGTGGAGGGCCGCGTTGCTGATGAAGAGGGCATTCGCAAGCAGATCTATGAGATGCTGCGCCCGCACTTCACCAGCGGCACCGCCCGCCGCGCCACAAGCCTGCTGGAAACGCTCAGGCTGGAGGCCTACACGCAGGAGCTGCCCATTCAGGAGGATCGCATCCACGTTGCCAACGGCACACTGTTTCTCAATGGTGAGTTTCGTGCCGAAAAAGAATTCTGCCGCAACCGGCTTCCCATCCGATATGACCCGCGCGCGCCGCAGCCGTTGACCTGGCTGCGGTTTTTGTCTGACCTGCTGGAGCCGGAGGACATTCTGACCCTGCAGGAATACCTCGGCTACTGCCTGATTCCGACGAACCGCGGGCAGGTCATGATGCTGCTCAAGGGCAACGGCGGCGAGGGCAAGAGCCGCATCGGCGTGGTGATGCAGAAAATGCTCGGCAGCAACCTGAAAAACGGCAGCATCGCCAAGGTGGAGCGCAGCCCCTTTGCCAGAGCCGATCTGGAGCACGAGCTGCTGATGGTAGATGACGACATGAAGCTGGAGGCGCTGCAATCCACGCACTATCTCAAGTCCCTCATCACTGCCGAAATGCCGATGGACTTGGAGCGCAAGGGCGAGCAGAGCTATCAGGGCAAGATGTACGTCCGGTTTCTGGCCTTTTCCAACGGCGATCTGGAATCGCTCTACGACCACTCGGACGGCTTTTACCGCCGTCAGCTCATTTTGTCAGTGAAGAAAAAGCCGCCGAACCGGGAGGACGACCCCTTTCTTGCGGACAAGCTCTGCGGCGAGATCGAGGGGATATTCCTCTGGTGTCTCGAAGGTCTGCGGCGCTTGCAAAGTAATAACTTCCGCTTCACCGAAAGCTCGCAGACGAAAGCAAACCGTGAGGATGCGCGCCGCGAGGCCGACAATGTGCTGCTGTTCCTGCGCTCTGAGGGCTACATCCGCCTGAAGGCCGATAGCGCCATCCCCTCCGCCGCGCTGTACAGCATCTATTGCCTGTGGTGCAGCGACAACGCCTACAAGCCGCGCTCCGCGCGGACGGTGAGCATGACGCTCAAGAAGTACGCCGATGAGTTCGGCCTGGAGCACGACAACCACATCCAGAACGCCCTCGGCAAGCGGGTCAACGGCTTCTGGGGTATCGAGGCGCTGGTCGCGCCGCCGGTTTTATGAGCTCAGACACGAAATTCTCCATCCCATCCATCCCAAGCATCCCCAAAACCCCGGATGGATGGGATGGATGGGATAGATGTTTTCAAGTTTACCGACGAAGGAGGATGCAATGGGAAGAATCTATTATAAGGAACTGCCGCTGTTTCACATCTATGACAGCAGCCTGACTGGAAGTCAAAAGCTGCTGATGACGCTGCTTTTCATCGATAACGCCTACGACATTTACGAACTCAGCGCGCTCGCCAAGCTCCGTGTCGAAGATGTGATTTTTGATTTGAAGGAGCTGAAAAGGAGAGGGTATTTTCAAGAGCGATAAGAACCGGAAAGAAATTTGCGAGGCGGCAAAAGGATTCTGCGAAACCGCGCTGCTCGGAATCGTGTACCGGCTTCACGGATGCGCGTGGGGCTGCGCGGTTCCCTGCAAGGTCACGCGGTTCCGGAAAGTCGATACCCCTCACTTATGAAGAAGGCATCGACCGCCGCTTTTCCAGCGGATTTCAGGAAAACAGAATATTTCACCACACAGCGAAGCAGGTTTTCGGAAATCGAAACCCGCTTCGCTGTTTTCATAACGAAAAAACAGGAGGTTTTTATGAGCATCAAAAATGAGATCAAATCGCAGATCGTCCGCGCCGGTTTTACCATGCAGGAGATCGTTGACCGGCTGGCCGAGGAATATGACTGGAGCGACAGCGTCTCCAACCTGTCCGCAAAATTGCAGCGGGAGAGCATCCGCTACAAGGAGGTCGTGGAGCTGGCCGATGTGCTGGACTGCGACATCGTGTGGATGAAGCGAGGGGCGCGCCGATGAAAGCACAGTACGCCATTCTCCGCTTTGCCAAATATAAGGGGCCGGAAATCGGGCATATTGAGTCCCACAACGAACGCACCAAGGAGAAATACGCCAGCAATCCCGACGTGGACACGTCCCGCAGCCACCTGAACTTCCATCTGGTGACGCCGCAGCGCAAGTACCGCGCCGAAGCGGAAAAGCAGATCGCCGAGGCTGGCTGCCGCACGCGGTCGGACAGCGTGCGCGTGGTGGAGGCTCTCGTGACGGCCAGCCCGGAGTTCTTCAAGGGCAAGAAAAAGGCGGAGGTCAAAGAGTATTTCACCGAGGCGCTGGCGTTCATCGAAAAATATCAGGCCAAGGGCACGATCATATCTGCCGTGGTGCATATGGACGAAAAAACGCCCCATATGCACCTTTGCTTCGTCCCGTTGACAGCGGACGGGCGGCTCAGCGCCAAGGAGATCGTCGGTAACAAGAAGAAGCTGACACAGTGGCAGGACAGGTTTTGGGAGCATATGGTCAAGAAATACCCCAATTTGGAACGCGGCGAGAGCGCCAGCGAAACCGGGCGCGACCATATCCCGCCGCGGCTATTCAAGGAGGCCGTGCACCTGAACCGAATGAAGGAGCAGATCATGGCGATTCTGAACGACACCAATCCGTTCAACAAAAAGGTCAAGCTGGACGAGCTGGAAGCGCTGCTGGGCAAATACGTTCCCGGCGCGGAGGCGCTGCGGACGAAACTCAAGAAATACGACACCGCTTATAAGGCGATGGCCGCCGAGAATGCGACGCTCGAAAAGCAGCTGGGCGCTGCCTCCAAGGAAAGTGTTCTGAAAAAATTGGAGATTAACGAAAAGCTCCGGGAGCTGGACGAGCTGCACCGCATGGTGGATGGCATCTCGCCGGAGATTTTACAGGCGGCGAAGCAGGTGGCCGCGCATAAGCAGCAGGAAAGATGAGGAAACTAAGGTTGTTAAAGGAGGTCGGTTCTATTTGGAGATGAACGTCAGGGACGATCAGAAGCTTGTTGAAATCTGGCTGACGAATGCAGAAAAAATTGACCCCGTCCTGCGGGAGGGGCTGAAGGAAATTTACGCCAAGTATAAGACAAAGAAATACATGGTTGCCGTGTTCGAGTCCGGCAAGGGTGATCTTTATAAGAACACGCGGGATCTGCTGCTCTTCAACCGCCGCCGCAGCGCCGAAAAGGCCGTGCAGCAGGCGAAAAAGCAGCGGGCCGTGGGTATGGAGCGATGAACCTCGGGCGGAAGAGAGAAATCTCTTCCGCCCTTTTCTTTTTTTGCCCTTGCAAAGCTTGAAAACATCATGTACAATATTATCTAAAATAACGTGTTTATCAAAAGATATGTGTGGTTCATGCTTACCGCCAGAGAAACGGAGGGAAACGCAAATGGAACATGAAATGATGGAGCACAGTGAAATTCTCCTGTACAGCGATGAAAACGGAAAAGAATTTGTAAACGTTGTATTTATGGATGAGACATTCTGGCTGACGCAGGTTGGCATGGCAGAATTGTTTGACTCCAGTAAGTCCAATATCAGCGAGCATTTGTCACACATTTTCGAGGAGGAAGAACTGGACAAAGGATCCTGCATGAGAAAATTCGGAATTTCCGAATTTTCTACGAAGCCCACCAATTTTTATAACCTCGACGCCATCATCGCCGTGGGTTACCGCGTGAACTCTAAGAAGGCCACGCGCTTTCGTCAGTGGGCGACGAAGACACTGAAAGAGTACATTCAGAAGGGCTTTGTGCTGAATGACGAGCTGATGAAAAACGGCCGTCCGTTTGGCAAGGACTACTTTGACGAGCTGCTGGAGCGCATCCGGGAGATCCGCGCCAGCGAACGCAGGGCCTATCAGAAAATCGCGGACGTGTTTGAGCAGTGCAGCTATGACTATGACAAAAACAGCGAGACCACGAAAGCCTTTTACGCGTTCGTGCAGAACAAGCTGCACTACGCCGTCACCGGCAAGACTGCCGCGGAGCTGATTTCCGAGCGGGCGAACTTGGACAGCCCCACGATGGGACTTACCACATGGAAGGGCGCGCCGGATGGGAAGATTCTGAAAAGCGACACGCTGGTGGCGAAGAACTACCTGAACGAAAAGGAGCTGTCGCGCTTAAACCGCCTCGTGACCATGTTCATCGACTACGCCGAGCTGATGGCAGAGGATGAACAGCTGATGAGTATGCAGGACTGGCTGAACGAAACCGACCGCTTTCTGACCAACAACCGCCGAAACGTGCTGGACGGAAAAGGGCATATTTCGCGGGAAGCGGCGGCGAAAAAGGTCGGCGAAATTTACAATGAATTCCGCAAGAAGCAGGACGCCGAATACATCTCCGAATTTGACCGGCAGACGGAAAAATATCTCAAGGGTGAATGACCATGATTGAAACATTTGACATTGCGGGTTATGCCCGCATTTCTGTGGATGATGAGCAGGAGCAGAAGAACATCTCCATCGAGAACCAGAAGGCCATCATCGAGGACTATGTAAAAAACCACTTCCCCGGCAGCACGCTGACGTTTTTTGAGGACCGCGACCGCTCCGGCTACACGTTTGAGCAGCGCGAGGGCTATCAGGAGATGCGCCGGGGACTCATGTCCCACAAGTACGATATTCTCATCATCAAGGATTTTTCCCGTTTCTCCCGCCGCAACTCGCGCGGCCTCGTGGAGCTGGAAGACCTGCGCGACGCGGGCGTCCGGATCGTCTCCATCGGGGACGGCGTGGACTTCCCCAATGACGACGATTGGCTGAAAATCCAGTTCCAGTTTCTCGTGAACGAGATGCCCGTCACGGACACCTCCCGCAAGGTGCGCAACGTCATCAAGCGGCGGCAGAACGACGGCGAGTGGATCTGCGCCGCACCCTACGGCTATCTTGTCACCGAGGACAAGCAGTTTGAGATCATCCCCACGGAAGCCGAGACCGTCCGCAGGATTTTTGACCTTTACAGCAACGCCGGTTGGGGCTACAAGAAAATCGCCAACTATCTCACCGATCAGGGCGTTCCCACGCCGCGCATGTCCGAGCGGATGCGCAAGGAGGCGGCGGGCAAGAAAACGAAACGGGAAGCCAAAAACGCCTGGGCCATCGCCACGGTGCAGGGCATTCTGGACAACGATTTTTATATCGGCACGCTCCGGCAGGGCAAGTACACCCGCGCCAAGATCAACGGCAAGGAGATCAAGCGCAACGACGACGAGCACATCGTCATTGAAAACCACCATCAGGCCATCATCGACTACCGCACCTTCGCCATCACCAGCGCTCTGCGGGAAAAGCGCAGCCGCAATAACTATCGCGGCGTCAAAATCAACGACAATGTGTACTCCGGCTTTTTGCAGTGCGGCGACTGCGGCAGTCCGCTGTTCGCCATGAGCCGCTCTGACCTCGCCCCCGCCTACACCTGCGGGACGTATCACCGGCGCGGCCTCAAGGGCTGCACCAGCCACCATATCCGCGTCGATAAGCTGGACGAGCTGCTGAAAAGCTATGTGCGGAAGCTGGCGGACAGCTCCTCCGCCATGCTGGAACAGCTCAACGAGGAGCTGAAGCGGGAGACCGAGCAGGTGGCGGAAACGGAGCAGTCTGCGGACAACCTCGCCGAGGTGCTGACCGATCTCACCGAAGAATTGAAGGTGACGAAGCGCCAGCGCATCCGGGAGATTATGAAAAAGCCGGAGCAGGAGGCTTCCATCGAGGCGCTGTATGACGAGATGGAAGCAGACCTCCAGAAGAAGATCGACGGCATCCACCACCAGATCGACCTGCTGTCCGATAAGCGCAACACCATCATTCAGGTCAACCGCGTGGCAAAGACCGCCATCGACGTGTTCCGCGACATTCTGGAAAAGGACAAGCTGGAACGAAATGATCTGGAACTGCTGATTGACAAAATTCTCGTCTATGAAGATCACTTGGAAATCAAGCTCCAATCCGACATCGACACCCTGCTGCGTTGCGGGACCCTCCCGGCGGAAACGGAGGATGCCGCAAATTTTAATTCCGGCACGGAAAATATCGAAAACACGCTGATCCAGTCCTCTAAAAATCATGAGGACAAGGTTTTCCGTGTCAGTGTTATCAGCAACGGCGACCCGTTGGAGATCTACACCACCCGGGAGGGGGAGGTCATCTTCAAGAAGTACTCCCTCATCGGAGGGCTGGAGGACTTCGCCGCCCAGTTCTGCGACACGCTGAGCCGCAGCACCGACTTCACCGCCGCCGTTACCGACCGGGACGCCGTCATCGCCGTGGCAGGCCCCGGCAAGCGGGAGCTACTGGGCAAATCCGTGTCCGACCAGCTGGAGAAGATCATGGCCGAGCGCAGCCTTTACCACTTCACCGGACTGGGGGCCATGCCCCGGGTCTGCGGGGACAACGAGACGTTCACCGCCGCCGTGGCCGCCCCTGTGCTCTGCGAGGGCGATGTGCTGGGTGCGGTGCTGTTCGTCACCGACAGCGGCCGTCTGGCCGGAGACACGGAGTGCAAGCTGGCACAGACCGTGGCCGCGTTTCTGGGCAAGAATATGGAGAGCTGAAAGCAGGGCCTCCGACTTCTGTCGGAGGCCCTGCTTCTATTCCGATCACACGGCGCTCAGCGCTTGCCGCCGCCGAAGCCGCCCTTGCCGAAACCGCCGCCGCGACTGCCGCCGCTGCGGCTGCCGCCACCAAAGCCACCGCCGCCGAAGCCACCGGGTCTGCTGCCGCCGGAGGGACGGCTGGGACGGCTCTGGGGCCGGGGCGCACTGGGACGCGGGCCGGGCCGGGGGCCGCCGGAGGGGCGGCTGCCGGGGCGCGGGCCGGGTCTTGGGCCGGAGGGCCGGGGGCCGCCGCCCATGGGAGGAGGCGGCGGGGGACGGTGTTCGCGGGGCGGCCGGGGCGGACGGGGCCCGCGGGGACGTCCCCAGAAGATGGGGTAGTACACGGGCCGCACCACATTCACCGGTGCGCCCACGACGTACCGCCGCCGGTAGCGGCTGTACCGCACGGCGTCCAGCAGCATCCACACCACGAAAATGGCCGCGATCAGCAGGACGACGTCCAGTACGCTGGTGCCGCCGTCGGACGCGGGCTGCACAGGCTCCGCCCAGTAGGTCTCGCCGGTGCTGCCGCCGCTGTCGCCCAGCTGGGCCTGGCCGTAGAACACATCGGCCTGCCGGTAGAACGCCAGCGCCGCGCCGTCAAAGTCGCCGTTGTAGTAAGGCTCCTCGATGGCCTCCTTCAGCTTGGCCTGCATGGTGTCGTAGCGGTTCAGCACCTCCAGCACATTGTCGCCGCAGGCCACATAGTAGTGGTCGCCGCGCACCATCAGCAACAGCATGTCGTTGGCGCCAAGGCCCCAATCGGCGCCCATCTGCTGGGCGGCCGTCTCCGGCGTCCAGCCGGTGATGTCATCCATCGTGGCCACGGCGATGATGGCGTAGTACCGGCTGTTCCAGCTGCTGTTGTACTGCCGAATGGCATCCTTGGTGTCGTCGGACAGCATGCCCGCCTCGTCGCAGATCCACTGGTGGTACTCCACCTGCGGCAGCGTCACCGGCTGATTCTCGATGTAGCCGGCCTTACGGCCCTGGCCGATGAACACGGCGGCGGCGATGGCCAGCACCAGCGCAACCAGCGCAACGCCCCGTTTTTCAAAAAATTTCATACGCGCTCCTTTCCAAAGGAGATTGTCGTTTTATCCTCAGCTGCGCAGCTCCAGCAGCTTCTGCTTCAGCTCGCCCTCGATGCGGCCCAGTTCGACCTCCGCCTCCTTGCGCTTGGCGGCGCCCTCCTTCTGGATGCGGGCCACCTCGTCCAGCGTGGAGATCAGCTGCTGGTTGGTGTGCTGCAGCGTCTCGATGTCCACGATGGAGCGCTCGGCCTCCTTGGCGGTGGCGATGGTGCCCATCTTCAGAGTGTCGGCGTTCTTCTTCAGCAGCTCGTTGGTCATTTCCGTCACCGCGTTCTGGGCGGCGGTGGCCTGACGGCTGTGCTCCAGACCCAACGCCAGCACCATCTGGCTCTTCCACAGGGGGATGGTGTTCACCAGCGAGGACTGGATCTTCTCGATCATCTGGGTATCGTTGTTCTGCAGCAGGCGGGTCTGGGGTCCCATCTGGATGGACACCACGCGGGTCAGCTCCAGATCGTGCAGCTTCTTCTCGAACCGGTCGCACAGGCTCACCAGATCGTTGTAGGCCTGAGCATCCTCGGCAAGACCGGACTGCTCCGCCTTCTTGCGCAGCTCCTCCACCTCGGTGGCGCGGACATCGGCCAGGCGCTTCTTACCGGCCAGGATGTACATAGTCAGTTCCTTGTAATACTTCAGGTTCAGCTCATACATCTGGTCGAACATGGCCACATCCTTGAGCAGGGTGATCTGATGGTTCTCCAGATTCTGGGCGATCTTGTCCACGTTGGCCTCTACCTTGCTGTACTGGGCCTTCATGACCTCCAGCTTGTTGCCGGCCTTCTTGAACAGGCCCTTCAGGCCCTTGCGCTCCTCGTCCTCGCCGAAGCCCTTTAGCTCCACCACCAGACGGCTCAGATCCTCGCCGATCTCGCCCATGTCCTTGTTGCGCACGTTGTTCAGGGCGTTCTCGGAGAAGGACGCCACGCTCTTCTGGGCGGCGGCGCCGTACTGCAGCACCTGATTGGTGTCGCGGATGTCGATCTTCTTGGAGAAGGCGTCCACGGCCTGACGTTCTTCCTCAGTCAGCAGGCTCTCGTCCATGGCCACCGGCTCGATCTTCTTTTCCTCCTCCTGCGGCACCTCCGGCGCGTCGGGAGTCAGGGTCAGTTCGGGTACGGCCGCGGCCGCGGCGGTGTCGGTATCCGGGGTCAGGGTCAGCTCAGGCATCATGTTGTCGGTCATGTTCTTGCATCCTTTCTGTATGATAAATTGTGTTTTCCCTCTCTGTTACAGCTCCAGTGTGATGCCGCCGTCCGTATCCTGCGGCGGCTGGGTCTGCGGAGTGCTCTGGGCGGCCTTATGCAGGTCGTCCGACGCCAGCCCCTCACGGACCATCATATTTTCCAGCACGGTGATATCCGTGGAGATATCCATGGCCTCGTCGCCGAACAGACTGTCCAGCTGCTTTTCAAAGGCCCGCACGATGGTGGACATCATGCCCTCCACCTTCTCCATGGTGCCGGTGATGTTCTCCCCGCTGACACCCTGCCGGCTCATCTGGTCGTAGGCCGTCAGCAGCTTGATGGTGGTGGGCAGATAGTAGGACATGAACTTGCGTATCTGGGGCAGCTTGGCCGGGTTGTCCTTCACATACTGGAAGATGCGGCTGCTGACCTCCTCCAGCCGGTCGATCTGGCAGGAGATCGTCTCGTCCTGAATACTGTCGTTCAGCGCGCGCATGGCCTTGATGGCCCCATCGCCGTCCGCGATCATCTGATCCAGCTCCGGGTTGCCGGTGGTCACCGGCTCCTCCGGGATCTCCACCTCCTCCGTCACATCCCTGCAGAACAGGCGCGCGATCAGCGCCACTGCGGCGGAGGCTGCCGCCGCCAGAATAAAATGCCCCGCCTGATACAGGGGGAACAGCAGCGCGTACAGCACCCACGTCACCGCCGCCGCATAGATAGGCGCGGCCGATTTGTGGACGATGGTCTTTGTTGTCAATTCTGTCGCCTCCGATCCTATTGTCTGATTCCGATAGTTACTCTCATTATAAACCATCCGGCCCCCTCGGTCAAGAAAAAGAGCCGCCATACCGGCGGCTCTCCACGGTTTTTACGTTGTGACGCCCCGCGTCCCGGCGGTAGGGTCGGTGAACACCGGCAGCTCCGGCGGCGACACCGTCCACGCTGCAAACGCCGCGCACGTCCCCAGCAGCACCAGCACCGCCGCCGCCTGCCACACCGGGCCGGTCAGCGCACCCCGCCTCTGCAGGGCGGTGCTGACCCAGAAGGCCAGCAGCACCGCCGTCTGAAAGATCAGGATGTTCACCACGGCCACGCTGACGCCCGTGATCCCCACATAGCCGTAAAACAGCAGCGGGATGGCGGCCAGTCCCGCCAGCAGGCCCGCCGCCCGGGGCCCTGCGGGGCGCAGGCTGCGCAGGCCGATGCACTCGGCGATCGTCCACAGGAACCATGGCACGAACAGCAGCTTCATGTGCTCCCATGTGGACTCGTTAACGGCGGAGATAAACGCCGCCCAGCGGGCCTGTCCCGTCCAGTCGTACACAAAGTGCAGCGTATTGCCCAGCAGGATGACGGCGAACAGGCCCGCCGTCTCCCATGTATGCCATTTCTGGTTTCGTTGCTTCACAACATCGTCCCCCCTTGCAGTATCGCCTTATTATACGCCGCCGCCGGACGGCTTATACAGCGTGGAAATGGGGGTACACTTTTTTATTTCCCTGTGATATAATCATCTGTATCTCACAAAGCTACACGGCGGCGTTGGCTGCCGGGAAAGGTGGTATCCTACTATGGTCATAACGGAACGTCTGGCACAGCTGCGCCGGGAGATGGCGGGACGCGGCATGGACGGCTATGTGGTGGTCACGGATGACTTCCACGGCTCGGAATATGTGGGCGACTTTTTCAAGGCACGGGCCTATCTGTCCGGCTTCACCGGCTCCGCCGGTACGCTGGTGGTGCTGCCGGAGCAGGCGGCGCTGTGGACGGACGGCCGCTACTTCTTACAGGCGGCGGAGCAGCTGACCGGCAGCACCATCGACCTGATGCGCATGGGCCAGCCCGGTGTACCCACCATCGGCGCGTTTCTGGCAGAGCACCTGCCGGAGGGCGGCGTGCTGGGCTTCGACGGCCGCACCGTCTCCAGCAGCTTCGCTCACACGCTGGAAACGGCGCTGGCGGAAAAGCACATCCGCTTCCATGGCAGTGAGGATCTGGTGGACGCCGTGTGGCCCGACCGCCCCGCCCTGTCCGACAGGCCCGTATGGGAGCTGACCGGCTGCGGCATGAGCCGGGAGGAAAAGCTGGCAAAGCTGCGGGAGAAGATGGCGGCGCAGAACGCCGCGTACCTGCTGCTCACCAGCCTGACGGAGATCGCGTGGGCGCTGAACCTGCGGGGCGGCGATGTGGCCTGCACGCCGGTGTTCCTGTCGTTCCTGCTGATCGGGCGGGAGGACGCGCAGCTGTGCATCCAGCCCCGGGCCGTACCGGCGGACATCGCGGCGAGGCTGGCCGCCTGCGGCGTGACCATGCAGCCCTACGGCGCCGTCTACGACCTGCTGCGTGCCCTGCCGGCGGGCACGCGGGTCATGGCTGACAGCGCCACCGCCAACTACCGTATTATGGAGACTCTGTCCCATGCAGAGGTGCTGGATCAGCCCAGCCCCGCCATTCTCATGAAGGCCTGCAAGACCCGGGAGGAGACGGACGGCTTCCGTTCCGTCCACATCCGGGACGGCGCGGCCATGTGCCGGTTCCTGTACTGGCTGAAGACCCGCATCGGCAAAGAGCCCATCACGGAGCTGTCCGCCGCCGCCAGACTGGCGGACTTCCGGGCAGCGCAGCCGGACTTTCTGGAGCTGAGCTTCGACACCATCGCCGGCTACGGGCCCCACGGCGCCATCGTCCACTACGATCCCACGCCGGAGACGGACGTGCCCCTGCACCCGGAGGGACTGCTGCTGGTGGACTCCGGCGCTCACTACCGGCAGGGCACCACCGACGTGACCCGCACCATCGTCCTCGGCCCCGTCACCGATGAGGAGCGGCGGATGTTCACACTGGTGCTCAAGGGGCATCTGGCGCTGGCCGCCGCCCGGTTCCCCCATGGCGTCACCGGCGAAAATCTGGACGCGCTGGCCCGCATGCCCCTGTGGGTACACGGCCTTGACTACAACCACGGCACCGGCCACGGCGTGGGCTTCATCCTCAGCGTCCACGAAGGGCCCCAGAGCTTCCGCTGTCGCAGCCTTGACGGGCGGCGCATCGTGCTGGAGGAGGGCATGGTCATCTCCAACGAGCCGGGCTACTACGCCGCCGGAAAATTCGGCATCCGCCACGAGAATCTGATGCTGGTGCGCACCGGCGAGGCCACGGACTACGGCCAGTTCCTGTATCTGGAGCCGCTGACCATGGTGCCCTTCGACCGGGACGCCATCGACACCGCCCTGCTGACGGAGGAGGAGCTGGCGCGGCTCAACGACTACCACCGGCTGGTGTACGATACCGTCTCCCCCCTGCTGCCCGCGGAGGAGCAGGCGTGGCTGGCGCAGGCCACCGCGCCCCTGCAGCGCTGACCCACCATTCTGAAAGGAGTTTTTGACGTATGGGTGTTTTATCACATCTGGAGCCCAAGGCTGTTTTCGATTTCTTTGAAAGGCTGTGTGCCGTGCCCCACGGCAGCGGCAACACCAGGATCATCAGCGACCTGTGCGTGACCATGGCCCAGGAGCTGGGCCTGCGGTACCGGCAGGAGGACTGCAACAACGTTATCATCTGGAAGGACGCCTCCCCCGGCTATGAGAGCGCCGCTCCCGTTATTCTGCAGGGCCACATGGACATGGTCTGTGCCCAGACGGAGGACTGCCCAAAGGATATGACCCGCGAGGGGCTGGATCTGGCCACAGACGGCCACTACGTCTGGGCGGAAAAGACGTCGCTGGGCGGTGACGACTGCATCGCCGTGGCGGCCATTTTCGCCATTCTGGCCGATGATTCCCTGCCCCATCCCCCGCTGGAGGCCGTCATCACCGTGGACGAGGAGACGGGCATGGACGGCGCCGTGGCGCTGGACTGCTCCGACCTGAAGGGACGGCGGCTGCTGAATCTGGACTCCGAGGAGGAGGGCGTGTTCACCGTGTCCTGCGCCGGCGGCCTGCGGGCCGACTGCTTCCTCCCCGCCGCAAAGGAGCCGCTGGACGGCGAGGTGTGCTTCGCCGTCACCATCTCCGGCCTGCAGGGCGGCCACTCCGGCGCGGAGATCGACAAGGGACGCGGCAGCGCCAACGACCTTATCAGCCGTGTGCTGTACACCGCTATGGAACGGGTGGGCTCGCTGCGCATCGCCGACCTGCGCGGCGGCCAGTTCGACAACGTCATCTGCCCCCGCTGCGACGCGGTGGCGGCTGTCCCCGCCGAAAAGGCCGAGGAATTCGCCGCTTTCATCCGGGAGTTTGACGGCATTCTGAAAAGCGAATACGCCGCCACCGACGGCGGCGTGACCCTCACCTGCGCGGCGGCGCAGGCCCCTGCGGCCTACTCCGCTGAGGCGTCCAGCCGGATGCTCCACGTCCTGCTGGCACTGCCGCAGGGCGTACAGGTCATGAGCGCCGACTTCCCCGGCCTTGTGCAGACCTCCCTGAATCTGGGCGTTATCACCGCCGGGGACGACGGGCTGCACTTCTCCTTCTCCATCCGTTCCTCCGTGGCCACCCAGAAGGAGATGCTGCTCCAGCGGGTGAAGGCCATCGTGGAGTACGCCGGCGGCAGCGTGTCCACCCGGGGCGACTACCCCGCGTGGCAGTACGCCCGCCAGTCCCCGCTGCGGGACACGGTGATGGCCGCCTACAAGGACATTACCGGGCAGGACGGTGTCATCATGGCCACCCACGGCGGGCTGGAGTGCGGTCTGCTCATCAATAAGATGCCGGGGCTGGACGCCGTGTCCCTCGGCCCGGAGCTGCACGACATCCACTCTCCCCGGGAGCGGCTGGGCGTGGCCTCCACGGCGCGGATGTACGCGCTGGTGTGCGAGGTACTGAAAAACTGCCTGTAATTCCTGCAATAACTGAAAAAAAATATCCCCCGTCTCCGGGGGATATTTTTTGTGTATCATGCGTCCGCCGCCGGACACCTCCGGGGCCGGAACAGGCACCTCAGCAGCTGCACCAGCGCCAGCATGACCAGCAGGCCCGCCGCGCCGCCGGCAAAGTCCAGCCACACGTCCTGCACCTGCGGCCCGCGCCCGGTGAAGATCTGAATCGTCTCATCCGTCAGCGCCGCCAGCAGCAGGAAAAACAGGCAGTTCACCACGCTCTGCAGCCGCACCCGGAAGGCTGCCGCCGTCAGCAGCAGCAACAGCGCGCCCAACACGGCGAACTCCGTAAAGTGCGCCAGCTTGCGCACCAGATGGTCGGTGACGCCGCCCTGTCCCACCAGCCGCTCCAGCAGGGGCTGCAGCAGCTCCCGCACCCGGCCGCTTTTCACGGCGGACTCCACGGCGCTGTCCAGCGAGTTGCCCCAGATAAAGGCCAGCACCGCCAGAATGGCCAGCAGCAACAGCGCCGTACCGATGCTCTTTCGGTTCAAATATTGCCTCCTCCGCCTGCTCAGGCCTGATCGCGCCGCTCATAGAACAGCTCGATCACCGTCTGCTGCAGGGCGTCCTCGTCCACATGGAACTCCATAAATTCGTCGCCCACCACGGCCTCGCCGGCGGGAGCGTCCAGCACCGCCAGCCTGTCCTGCACCACCGTCTGGTACAGGTCGTTGAGCTGGGCGGCCGTGCAGTCCGTGTCCAGATACGGCGACAGCTCCAGCAGCAGCTGGGTCAGGAAGCCCTCGTCCTGCGCCGTGTCCTGCAGCCGCCGGTACAGCCCCTGCAGATAGGCGTTCTGCCGGGCCATACGGTTCAGGTTGGTCTTTTCGCCGCCCATACTGCCACGGCCCCGCACAAAGGTCAGCGCCAGCTCGCCCCGGAGCGTGACCTCCTGCCCCATGGGCAGCTGATCGGTCATGGCGGAGAAATCGTCCTCCACCAGCACCGGCACGCCGCCCACCGCGTCCGTCAGCACCGGCACCGCGTCCATGGTGAAGGCCATCACATGGTCGATCTCTGTGCCGTAGAGCAGGGCCGACACGGCGCGGCCCTCGTTGCGGGCGCTGTCCAGCCCGCCGGAGCCGTAGGTGTGGGCCAGTGCCAGCTGGCCGGTAAAGGTACCGGTGCGCTCGCCCGCCAGACCCAGCGCCGTGATCTCCGTCATGGTGTCGCGGTTCAGAGGCAGCGCCGTGCAGACGCCGGCGTTCCGATCCAGCACCAGCAGCAGCAGGAAGTCCGCCTGCTCCTGATTGGTATAACCGTCCTCCGCTGCCGCATCGTCGGCGTACTTGTCCACGCCCATCACCAGCACCGTCTCCAGCTCCTTGCGGGCATACCACGCGCCGTTGTAATAGGTCAGCGACTCCTCCTGCCCGGCGTAGGGATCGTCCACCGCGTCATTCGCCTGACGCCGCGTCTCCCATCCGTGGAGCAGCAGAAGCACCGCCGCGGTGGCAGCCAGAATGGCCGCCACCGCCGCAATACGCCCAATGGGCCGATTTTTCAAGCTCTGCGTTTTCACACGCCTGTCCTCCGGCGCAGCGCCGCGTCAGCGGGCGGCCTTCTCCTTGCGCACCACATAGGCGGCGGCGCAGGCGGCCACGATGGTCATGCCCGCAATCACCACGACGGGAGAAATCTCGCCGGTCTGGGGAGAGGTGGGGCCGTTGGGATCCACATGGAACTCCGCGCTGTCAATAGCGAACACCACGGGGCTCAGGGAGTCGAAGGTCACCTTCACCTGATCCTTGCCGATCTTCTCGTACTGGGCGGTGTTCTTGGAGTTCTTCAGCTCCCAGCTGCTGCCGTCCTTGTGCAGCACCAGCAGGACGTTCTCCACCGGCACCGTCAGCTGGAAGGTGATGGTCACGGTCTTGTGGGATGCGGGCATATCCTCAAGCAGCTCGCCGCCCTGCACAAAGCTGACGTCGAACAGGTCGGACACCAGCAGATCCTCGGCCTTCACACCGGTGTGGTGATCGGTCAGCCATGTGTTGACATCCGCCGTCAGGCTGTCCAGCCGGCCGGCGGACTTCACCTCTGTGTGGGCGTCCTCCAGGATCTTCTTGATGGCGACAGCCGCGTTGTCGGAGGTGTTGCGCTTGCCGTAGGCCGTCACGCGGAGGTAGGGCCCGGCGGGCGTGCCGTCCTCAAAGACGGCGTCGACAACCGTGGGGCCGCCCTTGTTCTCCACACTGGGCGTGAAGCCGGCCAGTGCGGGTACCGTCAGGGACGCGGCCAGCGCCAGCGCCAGAAACAGGGTCATAAGCTTTTTCATGATGAATTCCCCTTTCTCACTTTCGTGATAGATGTATTATTTTCAGAAGTGCCTCTGCACTTATCGGGTACGAGCGGCGGGTTTTCAGGACGGCGTCCACTTCGCCAGCACCAGAAACCGCATCTGGCGGTTCCCCTGCAGGCAGGTGGACAGGATCACCATCCGGTCGCCCTCCTCCGGGAAGTCGTCCGGCTCCATGTTGGCGCCGATGGCGTGTACCTCCCGGATGCTGTTGAGGAACAGACGGGTCATCCGTGCGTTCCCGAAATCGTAGTTATACAGGATGTGGCGGTTGTCGTAGGGCACCGCCGCGAACACCTGCGCGTGTATCTCCTGCTCCGGCAGGTACAGCACGATCTCCCGGTGGGAGGCGAAGCTGTCCGGGTCGGAATAGGTCTTCTGCAGGGTGCTGAACATGACATTGCTGTTCATGCGGTGGCCGTAGATCACCGTCACCGGGTCATCCATGGCCGTGCCGTTGTAAGCGCTCTCCGTGAACAGGGAGCCCTCCGCGGCGTAATTGCCGTCGATATCGCGGGTCAGGTAGTAGGTATCGTCCGCGTTCTGCACCACCGGATAGCTGATGTCCGTATCCGGGATGTCCAGCCATGCGTAGATATCGCCGCAGCGCTCCCGCAGGGCGGTAAAGTCGACGGGACTGGTGTAGTCCGGCTCCGATGCGCCGTCCGCCGTACTGTCCGGTGTACTGTCCACCGCAGGCGGCGGCTCCGGCGGCACTGTCCGGAACGTCCACAGCAGGTACGCGGCGATAAGCACCGCCAGTGTGCCGCCGATCAAAAGCAGTTTCTTTTTCATGGGTCCGCCTCCCTTGCCGGCAGCAGAGCCGCCGCCTGCATCTCCAGACGCTGTACCGCGTCCTCTCCCAGTGCGCGGGCGATGCGGCGCACCGCCTCGTCCATACGGGGTGCGCGGGAGGTCATGTTGTGGCAGTCGGTGCCCAGCACCCGTATCCAGCCCTCCCGCAGCAGGCGCAGGGCCTTGCGGCGGGTGGAAAAGCCGCAGAAAAAGTCGGCGTTGGACTGGAGCAGCACGCCGCTGTGAGCGATGCGCCGCCAGTCTTCCTCCTCCACATAGGGGAGGTAGCGCTCCATATGGGCCAGCAGCACCGTGACATCGCGCCGCGCCGCCAGCTCCCGCAGCTCGTCGTGCATCCGACGGCTCCACGGGTGGAACGGCATCTCCAGCAGCAGCGTGTCCGTGCCGGTGAGGCACAGCTGCGTCAGCTGCTCGTAGCCCGCGATGCCCTCGAAATACAGCACCTCCGCCCCCAGATGCACCGCAGGCAGCGAGGCCGTCAGGCGGGGCGCCAGCTGCTGCCACGCATGGCGGCGGCGGGCCAGAAACCGCTCCGGGCTGTTCTCCAACGCATAAAAATGGGGCGTAGCCGCCACCTCCGTGACGCTTTGGGCGGCCAGCGCCGCCAGCATCCGCAGACTCTCGTCCACGCTGCGGCTGCCGTCATCCATCTGCGGCAGGATGTGACTGTGCAGGTCGATCATGACTTCTGCCTGTCCCCGGACGGCGCTTCGCCGTAGCCGTACCCATAGCCGTAACCGCCGTAGCGGTACTTGCCGTATTTCTTCTTGTAGGCCGTCTTGTCCACGGTGCCGCGGGTCATCACGAAGCCCAGGATCTTGATGTTCAGATACCTCATGTTCCGCAGCGCCGCTTCCAGCGGCTTCTTCTCGCAGTAGCCGCGGCACACCACGAAGATCATGCCGTCCACCAGCTTGGAGAGCACCAGACCGTCCGTTACGGCGTTGACCGGCGGCAGATCCAGCAGGATGAAGTCGAACTGACTGCTGAAGTGCTGCAGCACCGTTCCCATGCGGTTGGAGGCCAGCAGCTCCGAGGGGTTGGGCGGGATATCGCCGGCGGTGATGGCCTTCAGGTTGTCCAGCAGATCGCTGGTCTGCATGGCCTCCTCCTCGCTGCACAGGCCCGCCAGCAGATTGGACAGACCCGGCTTCTGGGGCAGGTTCAGGCGCTTGGCCACGGTGGGCAGGCGCATATCGCCGTCGATGAGCAGGACACGGTATCCCGCCTGGGCGACGGTATAGGCCAGATTGATGGTCAGCGTGCTCTTTCCCTCGGCCCGCAGGGCGCTGGTGACGCCCACCACCCGGCACTTGCCCTCGTCGGGCAGGGCGAACATCAGGTTAGTGCGCAGCAGCTTATAGGCCTCGGTGGCGGCAAAGCCCAGGCTGTCGCCGATGACAGCCTGCTCCGCCGGCGCCTCGCGCTTGCCCGCATCGCGGGCGTTTTTCTTATCGCTCATTTCGCCGCCTCCCTTCCGCCGTGGGACGCGGCGCTCTCATAGTATCCGTAGGAGCCGTGCTTCGTCTGGTTCAGGTCGGGGATCACCGCCAGCACGGGGATATCGGCATAGCGCTGCAGCAGGTAGTCCTCGTCCTGCACGCGGTCGTCAAACAGCTCGCGCACCGTGATGAAGCCGCAGCTGAGCACCAGACCCAGCAGCATGCCCAGCGCCGTATAGCGGGTATAGCTGGGCGACGCCTTGCTGGAGGGCGCCACGGCGGTGTCCACCACCCGGGCGGAGGAGCCGTCGATGATGTCGGCGATGCGGCCGGGCAGCACCTTGGTGATGGTGTTGGCCACCCGCTCCGCCTCCTGCGGGTCGGGCATGGTCACATCGATCTGCACCACCTCCGTGGAGTTGACGGCGCCGGCGCTGACCATGTCCTGCATATCCTTATAGGTATAATCCACACCGGAGGTGCGGATCACCTCGTTCAGCGTTGTGCGGGCGTTGAGGATGACAACGTAGGTGTCCACCAAGCTCTTGGCCGCCGTCAGGTCAGAGTAGCTCAGGCTCACCTTCGTGCTGCCCACGGACAGCGAGTTGTTGTTCACATACATCAGCGCGCTGGCCGTGTACATGGGCGTGATTATGAATCGCGCATAGGAAAAGGCAAGGCCTCCCATCACCGCAATGGCCGCCAGAATCAGCCAGACATGCCGCCAGAACGCCTTCAGCAGCGCGACCAGATCGATCTCCGTGTATCTTTCGTCCTTATCCATGACTTGAATAACTGCCCCCCTGACGTTCCCTCCGACCACGCTCAGGGCTGCGGCTCTGTTCGGATGGAAACACATACTCAGCGTCATCATAGCACACCGTTCCCGTTTTTGCAACGCAATAATTTATTATTTTTTCGATAGACAGCGAATGTCACCCCATGCTCCGCTTTTTTTCGCCCGCCGCTTGCTATTTTTCCCGCCGCCCTGTAAAATAGCATACATATTTCAGATGTATGGGAGGGTTTTGCATGCGGCGCGTCATTCCTCTGCTGAGCCTGCTGCTGTTGCTGTGCGCCTGCGGCACAGGGCCATCTGCCTCCGCGCCGGAGGACAGCCGCCGCCTGGTGATCTTCACCGCCCGCAGCGCCGCCGTCTACGACGATGCGGTGCGGGAGTTCGAGCGCCGCACCGGCATCTGGGTGGAGGTGCGCACTGCCGACGGGACGCTGTCCCTGCTGGAACAGATCGCTGCCGGGGACTCCGGGTGCGACCTGCTGCTGGGTGCCGCGCCGGACAGCCTGTCCGCCCACGGCGATTGCTTCGCGCCCTACGCCGCCCCGCTGGCGGCGGACATTCCCGACGCATGGCGGGACAGCGAGGATCGCTGGACGCCCTTTGCCCTGCTGCCCACGGTGCTGATCTACAACGACCAACTGGTGCAGCGCAACGTGCCGGACAGCTGGGCCGATCTGACCGGCGTGGCGTGGCGCGGCCGCATCGCCTGCCCCGATCCCACGGTGTCCGCCACCGGCTGCACCGCGCTGCAGGCGCTGCTGCTTGCGCTGCCCGGCGAGGAGGAGGCGGTGCTCTCCGCCTTTGCCCGCAATGTAGGCGGCGTGGTGCCCTCCGCCGCCGCCGCGGTGAACGCCGTGGCTGACGGCAGCTGCTATGTAGGTGTCACCACGGAGGATCTGGCGCTGCAGGCGGCGGACAGCGGTCTGAGCGTCACCGTGGTCTGGCCGGAGGAGGGAACTGTCCTCCAGCCGGACTGTGCCGCCGTGGTGGCCGGCTGCGCCCATGAGGACAATGCCCGCGCCTTCATCGACTTCCTGCTGAGCAGCGAGGTGCAGACCCGGATGGCGGAGCAGTTCCTCCGACCCATACGGGACGCCGGCAGCGGCGATCTGCCCCCCGCGCTGGCCTACGATCCCTACGGCGCCGGCGCCCATCAGGCGGAGCTGCTGACCACCTGGCGGAGTCTGACGGCGGAGGAGACGGCATGAGACTGAAAAACTGGATCCGCCGCTCGTTCCGCAACCGGACGTTCGCCACCATTCTGATGGCCACGCTGCTGCCGCTGCTGCTGTGCGACGTGGTGATGATGCAGGTCATCGTGGCCCGCACGGAGCACACCCAGACCCGGCAGGGCCGGGACGCGCTGGACACGCTGACAGCCCGGTTCACCGATACAGCCGCCCTGTGCGGCGACACGGCGGAGACGCTGGCCGTCAGCACCATCACCCGCAGTGCCCTGCGCCGGACGGGAGAGGACTCCCGCCTGCTGTATCAGTTCCTGTACCGTCAGGCCGCCCAGCTGCGGCCCTACGCCGATGCGGCCATCTACGACGCCGGCGGCGTCTGCCTGTATACCACCGATGCCGCGCTGCCCGCCGCGCCGCTGGACACGGACTGGGGCGCGCTGTACGCCGCCCGCCGCAGCGACGGCACCGTTTTCCTCAGCAGCAACAAGGGCCTGCTGGCGGCCCGGGCCGTCACCGGCTACGGCGGCCAGCTGCTGGGCTATGTCACCGTCCGCATGGAGAGCAGCGGCTTCGCCCGGCTGTTTGACGGCGTCATGGCTCCCGCCGACGATCTGCTGGTGCTGGACAGCACGTGGCGCACGGTGTATTACACCCGCACAGTGCAGGCCGGCGGTACCGTGGCCTCGCTGCGCAGCCAGCTGCTGGCCGGACAGAAGCTCACCGGCGACGAGGGCGACGACTGTATGTTCTACACCGCCGAAGGCCCCGGCGGCTTCACGCTGCTGCTCCAGCAGCCCCGCATCTACACGGGGCGGGTGCTGCGCTCCCTGTATCTGGTAGGCGGCGCGCTGGGACTTCTGTGTCTGATGCTGTGCGCCGTGGCCGCGTGGTGGCTCAGCCGCTCCCTGTCCCGGCCGGTCAACGCGCTGGACGACGCCATGCGGCAGGTGGAGCAGGGCGATTACGATGTCCAGCTGTATCTGGACAGCCCCGACGAGCTGGGCCGGCTGGCCGCCAGCTTCAACCGCATGACCGAGGAGTACCGCCAGAATCTGAAGCGCTCCGTCCAGCGCCAGCGGGAGCTGAACGAGACACAGCTGCGGATGCTGCAGGCCCAGCTGAACCCCCATTTCCTGTACAACACGCTGGACTGTATGAAGTGGCTGGGCGTGGCCAACCACGTCCCCCAGATCGCGGACATGTCCACGGATCTGGCGGCGCTGCTGCGGGCCGGTATCTCCGGCAGCGAGCTGATCCCGCTGGAGGACGAGCTGGAGCTGGTGCGGCAGTACCTGAACATTCAGGAGATCCGGTTTGAAGACCGGTTCGTCTGCGAGATCGACGTGGACGAGCGCTTCCAGCACTGCATCGTGCCCAAGATGGTGCTGCAGCCGCTGGTGGAGAACGCCATCATCCACGGCGTGGCCGATCTGGAGGAGGGCTACATCAAGCTGTGGGCCGAGGCCGACGGCGGCGACCTGCTGCTGCGGGTGTCCGACAACGGCCGGGGCATCGCCCCGGAGGTGCTGGCCCGGCTGGAGCAGCATCAGGACATCCCCGGGGGCCATCTGGGCCTGACCAACGTGGATCACATCATTCGACTGTATTACGGCGCGGACTACGGACTCTCCGCGTCCTCCGACGGAAAGACCGGCAGCTGTGTGACGCTGCGCCTGCCCATGAAGAAAGGAGACGGCTATGCTGAAGGTACTGATCGTTGACGACGAGACGGTGGTGCGCCGGGGCATCATGCTGGGCACGGACTGGGCCGCCATGGACTGCGTGGTGGTGGGCGAGGCGTCCAACGGCGAGGAGGGCCTCGCCGCCGCGGCACGGTATAACCCCAATCTCATCATCACCGACGTGCGGATGCCCCGCATGGACGGCATCGAGATGATGCGCTGCCTGCGGGAGCAGGACTGCACCGCCCATTTCATCGTCCTCACCGCCTACGACGAGTTCGACTACGCCCGCTCCGCCCTGCGCTACGGCGCGGCGGACTACCTGCTCAAGCCCTTCCGGGATCAGGACCTCGTCGCCGCTATCGCCCGTGTGCGGGAGAAGGAGGGCGCCGCCCGGCCGGCGGAGGACACGCTGCTGCTGCCCAAGGGTGACAAGAGCAAATATGTGTTGCAGACCCTGAACTACATCGCCGAGCACTACGCCGACGCGGACATCAACATCGCCACCATCGCCCGGCACATCGGCATCAGCGAAGGGCACCTGAGCCACGTTTTCAAGAAAGAGACGAACTACACGGCGCTGGGCTATCTCACCCAGTACCGCATCCACACGGCCCGTAAGCTGCTGCGCGACTGCCGCTACAAGGTGTACGAGGTGGCGGAGATGGTGGGCTACCGGGACGTGGCGTATTTCGGCAGCACGTTCAAGAAGCTCACCGGCATGTCGCCGTCGGAGTATCAGGATCGCTGCCGGTAGAAAAATTGCACAAAAAGGGACGGTGTATTTTGACATACCCCGTCCCTTTTGTCAGAATAGTCCGGATAATCGCAGAGATGTCCCGTTTTGCCGGTGAATTCCGCGCTGGTATAATAATGGTGCGGCAGTGCGGCCGCGCTGCCCGACTTTCAAAAAAGGAGAATCTGGAATGAAAAAGATCACTGCTCTCTTGCTGGCGCTGGTCATGGCTCTGAGCCTGGTAGCCTGCGGCGACAAGACTCCCGCCGATAACGGCGGCGAGGAGACCCCCGATGTCAAGGATTATTCCGGCTATACCATCCGCATCTACTCCAACTCCAACTCCACCGAGCGCACCACCTGGCTGGTCAACGCCGCCAAGGATGCCGGCTTCACCGTGTCCATCGATGACAACAGCGTCATCTCCGGTGATACCGCTGCCATTCAGGCTGCCAATGAGAACAAGGACGGCGACATCCTGTTCGGTCTGAACGAGACCCGCTGGAGCCAGGTGGTCAACGGCACCTACGAGAACCTGTCTCTGGTGGACTGGACGCCCACCTGGGCCGATCAGGTCGGCGAGTATGCCTATCCCGGCGCTGCCTACGGTCTGGTCATCCAGAACGTGCTGATGCTGTACCGCAACGATGAGCTGGGCACCAACGGCGAGGCGCTGCACTTCGCCCACTGGTCTGACATCGTGAACTGCGGCTACAAGTGGTATCGCCAGAACAAGGTCGGCGGCACCACCAACGCCAACATCAACTCCGCCCTGCTGTACTCCTTCATCGATCCCACCTCCCCCGCCGGCGGCGTGTCCATCGACGGCTGGAAGATGCTGTGGAACTACTGCGCCAACGGCGTGTATTCCTCCGATGATACCTACAAGTACGGCTTCGATCCTCTGAATAAGGGCGATGTGGCTGTCTCCACCTTCTACTCCTCCTCCCTGTACGGCAAGATCGACGCCGCTGCCGAGAGCTCCGAAACCCCCCTGAAGGGCACCATGACGCCCGAGAACTGGAATCTGGTGGAGATCGACGACGGTACCTACTACATCGCTGAGTATCTGGGCATCCTGAACAAGGAAGGCCGTACCGACGAGGAGACTGAGGCTGTCAAGGCCTTCGCCGAGTGGTTCGGCTCCGCCGAGACTCAGGCGGCCTGGGGCGAGGAGTTCGACTCCTATCCCTGCAACACCGCTGCCGCTGACATCCTGTACCCCGACGGCGTACCCGCCATCTACACTCTGAAGAACTTCGCCCTGTCCAAGGTGGACGGCGACACCACCTACGCTGAGTATGTGGCCGCGCACTCCTCCGAGTGGACGAACATCCTGACCAATCTGGGCTTCTACTGGGCCGACAGCAGCGCTGCCGTCGCCGAGCCCGACTGGGACAATCTGGATTGGGCTACTCTGACCCAGAAGGCGGCTGAGTAAGCATTTTCCATCAACTCCTGTGGCGAGCCGGACTCCGGCTCGCCACAGCTGTAAGGGCGGAAAATCCGCTTTCCGCCTTTACAGCTGTGAAGCAAACGGGTACAATATCCATATAGGTGCGAAACAAACCGAACAAAGGAGTTTTGTGTGTTATGATCCGGTTGAATGATATCGTGGTGAAGTTCGGCGACTTCACCGCCCTGCACGGCATCAACGTCCATGTGAAGGAGGGTGAATTCTTCACGTTCCTCGGCCCGTCCGGCTGCGGCAAGACCACCACCCTGCGCACCATCACCGGCTTCATCGATCCGGCGGAGGGCACCGTGGTGGTGAAGGATCGGGACATCACCCACGTCCCCATCGAAGACCGCAACATCGGCATCGTGTTCCAGAGCTACGCCCTGTTCCCCACCATGACCGTCTACGACAACATCGCCTTCGGCCTGAAGGTCAAGAAGGCGAAAAAGGCAGAGATCGACCAGCGTGTGCGGGACATCGCCCGCAAGGTGGACTTGAGCGACGAGCAGCTGCAGAAGGCTGTGTCCCAGCTGTCCGGCGGCCAGCAGCAGCGCGTGGCCATCGCCCGCGCACTGGTGACGAACCCCGCCATCATCTGTATGGACGAGCCGCTGTCCAATCTGGACGCCAAGCTCCGCGTCCAGCTGCGCAATGAGCTGAAGAAGATGCAGAAGGACTTCGGCATCACCACCATCTACGTCACCCACGATCAGGAGGAGGCCCTGACCCTGTCCGACCGCATTGCCGTGTTCAACAAGGGTGTCATCGAGCAGATCGGCACCCCCAACGAGGTCTACAACCACTCCGCCACCGAGTTCGTGTGCAACTTCATCGGCGACATCAACCGCCTGGAGACGCCGCTGGTACAGCACCTCAACGACCGGGGCGCCGGGCTGGACGCCGCCATGCACAACTATATCCGTCTGGAGCGGCTCCATGTCAACGTGCAGCCCCGGGACGGCGAGCTGGCGCTCTCCGGCGTGGTGGAGAGCCGGGAGTACTACGGCCTGTACATCAAGTACTACATCACCGTGGAGGGCCAGACCCTGAAGGTCATTGAGAAGAACGACGGCGTCAACATCTACGAGCCGGCCCAGCAGGTGTCCGTGGTCATCAACCCCGCCCATGTCATGGCCTACGAGGCCGGCGAGGAGGCGGCCCATGCGTAACTCCCTGACGCGCCAGCGCCCCGATGCCGCCTTCGTGGTGCGGATCATCGGCATCGTGCTGTTCGCCTACTTCTTCTTCGGGTTCATGCTGCTGCCGTGTCTGAACACGCTGACCAGCATCTTCACCACGAAAAACGCCGCCGGCGAGGCAGACCCGTGGGCGGTCATCAAGTTCTTCTTCGCCGGCAACATGAGCCGCTATGTTTGGAACTCCCTGAAGCTGGCCATCTGCCTTGTCATCACCGTCAATGTGGTGGGCGTGTCCATCGTCCTGCTGACGGAGTATTTCGACATCAAGGGCGCCAATATCCTGCGCCTGGGCTACATGACCACCATGATCTACTCCGGCGTGGCGCTGGTCACCGGCTACCTGTTCCTGTACGATCCCAACGGCATCCTGACCACCGCGCTGGCCAACGCCTTCCCGGATTTCAACCGGAACTGGTTCTCCGGCTTCAACGCGGTGCTGTTTACCATGACGTTCGCCTGTACCTCCAACCACGCGCTGTTCCTGCGCAACGCCATCCGGGGCATCGACTACAACACCGTGGAGGCCGCCCGGAACATGGGCGCCAAGCCCTTCAAGGTGCTGTGGAAGGTGGTCTTCCCCACGCTGGTGCCCACCATGTTCTCCCTGACGGTGATGACGTTCATCACAGGTCTGTGCGCCATGTCCGCCCCTACCCTGCTGGGCTACGACTCCATCAACCCGGAGATCGTCCGTCTGGCCGGCTCCTCCGTGGCGGACGAGTCCTTCCCGCAGGCTCGGGCCGCCCTGCTGTCCATCATTCTGGCCATGTTCACCATTGTCCTGCTGACGGTGCTCTCCGCCTACGAGCGCAAGGGGCACTACCTGTCGGTGTCCAAGACCAAGGCCAAGCTGGTGAAGCAGAAGATCACCAATCCCGTGTGGAACGTGCTGGCCCATATCTACGCCTATGTGCTGTTCGTCATCTACATGATCCCCGTGGTCATGATCATCATTTTCTCCTTCCAGACCTACGGCGCCATCCGCATGAAGAAGCTGGATCTCAGCAGCTGGACGCTTATCAACTACTTCGGCACTCAGGACTACGAGTACCTGACCAACCGCGGCACCTACAAGCTGCGCAAGGGCTCCATCTCCGGCCTGTTCGCCAACGAGGCCACGCTGGGCGGCATCAAGATGAGCTTCGTGCTGTCCGTTCTGGCGGCGGCGCTGGCCTGCCTGATCGTGGTGGTAGCCTGCAACTACATTTTCAAGAACCGCAATAAGAAGTCCGGCATTGTGCTGGAGTACTGCCTGCTGTTTCCGTGGCTGCTGCCCACCATCCTCATCTGCTACTCCTACCGCACCTACTTCAACTCCGACGCCATCTGGTATGTGGGCAACATGAACCTGTACTACGCCGAGAATGTCCGGCTGCTGATCGTGCTGGCCTATACGGTGGTGAAGCTGCCCTTCTCGCTGCGCATGATCAAGGCCGCCTTCTACTCCATCGACTCGGAGCTGGAGGATGCCGCCCGGAACATGGGCGCCAGCGGCCTGCGCACGTTCCTGCAGGTGAAGCTGCCCATCATTCTGCCCAGCGTACTGGCGGTATTCGCCCTGAACTTCAACGCCCTGTTCACGGAGTACGATATGTCCGCCACCTTTGCCAGCTCCTACGGCACCAGCTACGCTATGATCATCCAGTCCATGTGCGCCGAGGAGGGCCTGTACGGCTACAACGTCAACGCCTCCGGACGGCGCTGCGCCTCCACGGTGTTCATCATGATCGTATCGGGCATCATCCTGTATCTGGTCTACGGCGTGGGCGGCCGCGATCTGGGCGAGCGGCTGGACGCTAAGGCCCGCCGCAAAAAATTCCTGAACCGCCTGACCGGCGTGTTCCGCCGCAGCGGCGACAGTGCCGTGGAAGAACCGGGGGAACAGCTATGATCCGACACATCGTATTTGACATGGGACAGGTGCTCGTGCGTTTCAGCGACGGTCTGTTCTCGGAGCGTCTCCGTCTCAGCGAGGCGGACGCCGAGCTGATCCGCCGGGAGGTGCTGGCCACCACCGAGTGGATGCGGATGGATCGGGGCACCATCTCTGATGACGATGCACTGGCCCGGATGTGCGCCCGCCTGCCCCAACGGCTTCACAACACGGCAGCCTACCTCGTCCACCGCTGGAACGATCCCATCGTCCCTGTGCCCGGCATGGCGGACGTGGCCCGCGACCTGAAGGCCGCCGGGTATGACCTGTACCTGCTGAGCAATGCCGCCAGCCGCCAGCACACCTACTGGCATGACATCCCCGGCAGCGAGTATTTCAGCGGCACGTTCATCTCCGCCGACTACCACCTGCTGAAGCCGGAGGACGCCATCTATCAGGCGTTCTTCCAGAGGTTCGGCCTGCAGCCGGAGGAGTGCCTGTTCATCGACGATTCCGCCGCCAATATCGAGGCATCGGAGAACGCCGGTATGGCCGGCATCGTGTTCCACGGCGACGCGGCCCGTCTGCGCCGCCAGCTGGCGGAACGAGGTATCCTGTAAAATAACGCAGAAAGGACGGCACACCTTCCGGTGTGCCGTCCTTTTTGTACCATCAGTTGACAAGGGCAATGTTATACCGTTGGCAGCAGCGGACGGCTGATGGGTTGTGTGCCCAGCAGCATCTGGTACTCGCCGTCCAGCAGGATCTGCACCTCGCTGACGCCCTCCAGTGAGCACAGGGAATTCACCAGCCCCTCCAGCAGCAGCCGCTGCTCGGCACTGCTCTCCGGCAGCAGCTCCACGCAGGCGCCCGGCAGGTTCAGGTAGCAGGTGCCGCCCTCCACGCTGGCGGCCAGCGCCGCAAAGCCCTTGGGCAGCAGGGAGTCCAGTCCGGCGTAGCTGTCCATGGGACGCTCCGCCAGCGCCTTGACCACCGCCTCCGCCGGCGTCTCGCCCTCGTACACCGTGAGCCGCCGCTTCTCGGCGATGAGCTCGCCCTCCTCGTCGGCGTAGTACAGCGTCACATCCACGGTGCGCACGATGTCCTCCGGGCTGGTCAGCAGCACCTGCGCGGAGGTGTAGACCGCGTCCCGCCGGCCCGCCGGGGGGTCGCCCATCACCGTCAGCCGCACGGCGTAGATGCCCGTCAGCTGCAGCAGCGACAGGGTGATGCAGTAATCGGCGATGGTGCGGTCGATGCCGGTGAGCCGGTCATATTCGCTGCTGAGATCCACCGAAACCGTGCCGCCGGTGACGGTGCAGCTGCGGACGGTGGTGCCCGTCGGAACGGGGCTTGTAAAGCCGGAGACCTTGCAGCCGCCCAGCAGCAGCTCCATGATATACTGCGCCTGCTGCTGACGGCCCCGGTCGTCGCCGGTGACCTTCTTCCAGCTGACCTGCGTGCTGGTGATGGCGTCGGAGCCGCCGGTGCTCTTGTCCCGGGCGCTCAGCACCGCCGGATAGTACAGCCGCAGGCCGCCCGTCTCGCTGCCGCAGGCCGTCAGGCCCAGCAGCAGCGCCGCCAGCACCGCCGCCGCGATGCGCTTCCACATGCTCATGGCTCCTCCTCCCGCTGCGCCAGCGGCAGCGTCACGGTGAACACGGTGCCCACGCCGTCCGCGCCGTGCCCGGCCCGGATGGCGCCGCCCCGGTTCTCAATGGTGTCCTTCACGATGGACAGGCCCAGACCTGTGCCGCCCACCTCCCGGGAGCGCATCTTGTCCACCCGGTAAAAACGGTCGAAGATATGGGGCAGATCCTCATCGGGGATGCCGATGCCGTTGTCGGTAACGGTAATGACCACCTGCCCGTCCTGCACCGATGCCTCCGCTCGGACGAAGCCGTTCTCCGCGGCGGAGTATTTGATGGCGTTCTCCATCAGATTGTATAGGATCTGGTGGACATCGTCCTCGGTGGCCAACGCCACCGCATCCTCCGACGCGCTGCCGGAGATGGCGACGCCCTTTTCGCCGGCCACCACACCCAGCATCCGCTCCACCCGCCGCATCACAGGCTCTATCGCCACCGGGTAGGCCGCCTGCACCACGCCGCCGTCCAGCCGCGTCAGCCGCAGCAGGTTCTCGGTGATGCGGCTGAGACGCTCCGCCTCCCGGCCGATGTCGGTGACGAACTCCTTGGTGGTTTCGGGATCCATGTTGTCCGTCTGTAAAATGGAATCCGTCAGCAGGCGAATGCCCGCCAGCGGCGTTTTCAGCTCGTGGCTGGCATCGGATACAAACCGCCGCCGCGCATCCTCCGTGGTCTGCAGGCGGTCTGTCAGGCTGTTGAACTCCGCCGCGATCTGGGCGATCTCATCGGTGCCGCTGGCATCAGCGCGGTGGCTGTACGCGCCCTCGCGGACACTGCGGATGGCCTGCAGCAGGCCGCTGATCTGCCGCGTCAGCATGCGGGAGAGGGTGATGCTCAGCCCCGCCACCAGCAGCGCGATCATCACGGAGATGGTCAGCAGATTGCTTTGAAAGCTCTTCAGCAGCGCCGCCTGCTCCGTGTCGTAGTCGTAGGCGTACACCGCACCCACCGTCTGGTTGTGGTACACCACCGGCGCGGCCATACGGCTGAGGAACGCCTCGCCGTCGTACTGGCAGTAGAACGTGTCGCTGCCCCTCAGCGCCGCGACGATCACCGAGTACAGCGCGTACTCGCCCACGGCGTCGTCGCCCTGCCGGGTGTCATACAGCACCAGTCCCGTCTCGTCCGTCACCATAATGCGGGTGGCGCCCGTCTCATCCAGACCGTTCAGCGCAGCGGAGACGTTCTCCTCCGTCAGCTGCCCCATCCCCATCAGCGCCGACTCGATGACCTTGGCAGTGCTGCGCAGGTTGGCCTGATTGGACGATACCATCAGGTTCTGGGACACCAGCAGCGGATAGGAGTTCAGCAGGATCAGCACCGCCGCGATGACCAGAATATAGCTGAGACTGAACTTGAACTGCAGCGTCGCACGGCCCCGCAGCGTCTTATACCACGCCGACAGCTTGTCCCACACCGGCTTACACCGTCGGCTGACTGTCTCCCTTAAAATAGTAACCCACTCCCCACTTTGTCATGATATGCACCGGCTTGGCGGGATCCGGCTCCAGCTTCTCCCGCAGGCGGCGGATGTGTACGTCCACCGTGCGGTAATCCCCGGCGTAGGAATAGCCCCACACCAGATCCATCAGGCTCTCCCGGCTGTACACCCGCCGGGGGTTTTTCATCAGAAGCTCGATGAGGTCGTACTCCTTGGCGGTGAGGTCGATGGTCTTGCCGTCCCGGATGGCCACCCGCTCCTCCGTGTCCAGGCTCAGGTCGCCCACGGTCAGCAGCGGTGCGCGCTGGGGCTGCTGGGCCGCCGGACCGCCGCCTGCACGGCGCAGCAGCGCCCGGATGCGGGCCTTCAGCTCCAGAATGTTGAAGGGCTTCGTCACATAGTCGTCCGCGCCGCAGGCGAAGCCCATCAGCTTATCGCTGTCCTCACTGCGGGCGGTAAGCATGATGATGGGCACGTCGGAAAACTCCCGTATCTGCATGCAGGCGTCGCCGCCGGACAGGCCCGGCATCATTACGTCCATCACGATAAGGTCGAAGTTCTCCTTCCGGGCCAGCTCCACGGCGGAAGCGCCGTCGTAGGCGGTCATCACCTCGTAGCCCTCGTTTTCCAGATTGAACTTCACGCCCTTGACCAGCAGCTTTTCGTCGTCCACTACCAATATTTTCATTCCTGTATCTCCTCCGTTGTGATATGGTCACGCAGCCCGTCCAGCGTGGCCTGTCCGATGCCGTCCACCTCCAGCAGCTGCTCCGGACTGGCAAATGGCCCGTTGGCCGTCCGCCAGTCGATGATCCGCCGGGCCAGCACCGGCCCGATGCCCGGCAGCGCGTCCAGCTCGTCCGCGTCCGCCGTGTTGATGTCCACCCGCTCCTCCGCCGGCGCCTCCACCGGTACCTGCGCCTCCACGGTATAGTCCTTCCGCACGGTATGCGGCGTCAGAAGGTACACGGCGCCCACCGTCAGCAGGAACAGCGCCGTCAGTACCAGCAGAAAGACGTCTGTCCTTGACAGTTTTATTCGCCTGTCCACAGTTGACTACCTCCCGCTTTTCGCATATAATGAAATTTGCCGCTTCCGGCGGGCAGCGCCTGTCCGCCGTATCCCACGATATTATAACATACATGGAGAAAAAATCTATGAAAATCCGCCGCTTTTTATCTGTTTTTTTACTGACGTGCCTTCTGTGCACCCTGTTTACGCCGCAGGCGCTGGCGCTGGAGGATCCGGATATCCACGCCAAGGCTGCCATTCTGGTGGACGGCGGCTCCGGCACCGTCCTGTACGATAAGAATATCCACGAGGAGCTGCCCATGGCCAGCATCACCAAGGTCATGAGCGCCCTGCTGGTGCTGGAGGCCATCGACCGCGGCCAGCTCCGCATGGATCAGGAGGTCACCGCCTCCCAGACCTCCATGCAGGGCATGGTGGAGGACGGCAGCACCGCCGATATCAAGGTGGGCGAGACGCTGACGGTGGAGCAGCTGCTGTACTGCATGCTGGTGATCTCCGCCAACGAGACGTGCAACATTCTGGGTGAGGCCGTGTCCGGCACGGTGGACGCCTTCGTGGCCAAGATGAACCAGCGGGCGCAGGAGCTGGGCTGCAAGAACACCCACTTTGCCAACACCACCGGCCTTACCCAGTCCGGCCACTACTCCTCCGCGTGGGACATCTATCTCATCACCCGGGAGGCCATGAAGCATGACGTGTTCATGACCATCGTCAACACCAAGGCCTACACCGTGCCCGCCACCAACATGACCGACAAGGAGCGTGAGCTCCACAGCACCAACGCCCTGATCTCCAACTGGCGCATGACCGGCTATCTCTACTCCGGCGCACAGGGCATCAAGACCGGCACCACCGACGCGGCGGGCCACTGTCTGGTATCCTCCGCCATCCGGGGCAGCCGAACCCTCATCAGTGTGGTGCTGGGCTGCGAGGAGGTCAAGACCGAGACGGGCGGCACCCGGGTGGAGAGCTTTTCCGAGACGGCCCGGCTGTTCGACTGGGGCTTCGACAACTTTGCCGACCGCACGGTGCTGGATGAGAACGAGCTGATCTGCGAGGTGCCCGTGGCCCTGAGCAACGAGGTATCCACCGTGGCCGTCCGCCCGGCCTACACCGCCGAGGCGGTGCTGCCCAAGGACCTGGAGCTGGAGCAGCTGCAGCGCACCGTGACCTGCGTGGACTCCGTGGACGCCCCCGTCACCACCGGCGACGAGCTGGGCACCATCACCATCTCCTATGACGGCACGGACTACGTTACCGTTCCTCTGCTGGCCGTGGCCGACGTATCCGCCAGCCGCTTCCTGCTGGCCAGAAAAGCCATCGGGCAGTTCTTCTCCCGCACACCGGTGAAGATCTCCGCCATCGTGCTGGTGGTGCTGGTCATCGCCGTGCTCGTCTGGTTCCGCCTGTACGGACGCACCCGCCGCTATGGCAGAGCCTCCAGCAAGCGCTACCGCCAACACACCTATCACGGGCGCCGCCGCTGACCGCCATGGAGAGCTTACATATCCTGTACGAGGACGCCTATCTCGTCCTCTGCGTCAAGCCTGTTGGCGTCCTCTCGGAGGACAGCGAGCAGGGCGTCTGCATGCCCGCCCTGCTGCGGCAGCACTACCGGGCACAGGGAGAGCCCAACTACATCGCCACCGTCCACCGGCTGGACAAGATCGTGAGCGGCGTCATGCTGTTCTCCCGCCGCCGGGAGGTGACAGGCAAGCTCACCGCCGCCGTGGCGGAGCGCCGCGTCACCAAGGAGTATCTGGCCGTGCTGCGGGGTCGTCCGGCGGAGGATGCCGCCACCCTCACCGACCTGCTGTTCCGGGATGCCGCCAAAAACAAAAGCTATGTGGTCAAGCGGATGCGAAAGGGCGTCCGGGAGGCCTCGCTGGAATATGTGACGCTGGGCAGCACAGAGGAGCTGACGCTGGTGCGTGTCCGGCTCCACACCGGCCGCACCCACCAGATCCGCGTGCAGTTCTCCTCCCGGGGCCTGCCGCTGCTGGGGGATATCCGCTACGGCAGCAAGGCCCCCTGCACCACGGCGCTGTGGTCGTACCGAATGGCCTTCACCCACCCCGTCACCGGCAAGGTGGTGGACGTGACCTGCCCCCCGCCGGATGCATGGCCGTGGACGCTGTTCCCTCTGAAAGCATAAAAAAGATGACCGCTGGCGGTCATCTTTTTTATGCTTTACTGTCTGGCCTTTTCCAGTGCCTGCGTCAGCGCGATGGACAGCTGGTCGGGACAGGACGTGGGCTTGCCGCCGCAGTGGATGCCCTGCATCCGCGCAATGGCGTCCTCCGCCTTCATGCCGATCACCAGACGGCTGATACCCTGCAGGTTGCCGTTGCAGCCGCCCTCGATGCGCACATCGCGGATGATGCCGTCCTCCAGCTCCACCGTCATGCGGCGGGAACAGACGCCCTTTGTCATATAGGTGTACGTTGTCATATGGTCATGTCTCCTTTTCGTTTTCCACCGGCGGCAGGATCACCACATCCAGCCTCCGGCGCATGGCATACTCGATGGTGCGCCGCGTGCCGCCGGGCTGCCCGTCGTGTACGGCGATGAGCAGGGCGGCGTGATCCACCATGTACCGGTTCCGCCGCTGCATGCACCCGGCATCGTAATGAGCCTGCACCACCGTCTCGTAGTCGCAGCGCGCCACCAACGACTGCCAGCGCTCCCGCTCCGCCGCCGGCCAGCCCTCCGGCTGGCTGGGGCACGGGATGGCGGCCTCCACCGTCACATCCGGGTACGCCTGCCGCAGCCGCAGCGCCGCCTCGCAGGCGTACAGATCGACGCCCCGGGCCATGCCGCAGATAAAATGGCGGTAGCCCTGGGCGCAGGCGCTTTCCGCCGCGTCGTACAGCCGCCTTTTCAGCGCGGCGCACCGGGGGTCGGACTCATCCTCGCCCCACGGCAGCTTCTCCGGCCGGTAGCCGGAAAAGCACACGGACATCTGTCTCGGGCCCATGCCGTCACCTGCCTTCCGCCGCTTATTGTACCCAAAAAGGAGAGATTTGTAAAGGGGTCATTCCGCTCCGTCCGGCAGGAACTCCATCAGGTCCCCCGGCTGGCAGTCCAGCGCGGCGCACAGCCTGTCCAGCGTCTCCAGCCGTACCGCACGGGCCTTCCCGGTCTTGAGGATGGACAGGTTAGCCATGGTGATGCCCACCCGCTCGCTCAGCTCCGTCAGGCTCATTTTCCGCTTGGCCAGCATCACGTCCACATGAAATACGATCATACCGCCACCTCACACCGTCAGGTCGTTCTCGTCCTGCAGGGCCGCCGCGTCCGCCACCAGACGGCTCAGCGCCATGGCCATGACGCCCACCAGCGCGCACACCATGGTGCCCGCCGGCATGGCGATCACCGTCATGCCCGGCGAGCCGGCCCCCAGCAGCGCCAGCGCGATCACGCCCGCCGGCACCAGCGCCGCGTCGAAAAATGCCAGACGAGACACGGTACGCAGGGCTTGTGCGTTCTCCCTGCAAAACGCCGCGCCCTGTCCGATGCGGCCAAAGACCGTCCACATCCGGAGCATCGCCCAGAATACCGGCACGGCGAACAGCCACGCGAAGCCCAGGCACGGCCAGAAGGCCCACGCATACGCCGGATCGGCCTTGGCGATACCACGCCCCAGCTCCGGCAGAAACCAGAAGAAGATGGCCGCACATACCGCTGCCGCGATCACAAGGCCGATGCGCAGCAACACCGCTAACCTTTTATGCTCGATACGTTTCATATCCACCACATCCTTTCTGTGGGTAGCATACCACACTCGCATATCGTTTGTCAATCATTTTTTATCGTAATTCGATAAATATTTGTTGAGATTTAATATGCACACGCATTTTGCAGAAAACAGTTGCATTCCGGCGGCGCATGGTGTATCATATGTGTCGAAAACAACCGCATATTTGTCTTCGGGGCGGGGTGCAAGTCCCCACCGGCGGTACAGTCCGCGAGCGGCGTTCAGCCGCAGGAACCGGTGCAATTCCGGTACCGACAGTAACAGTCTGGATGAGAGAAGGCGTGTATGGCATTTTGCGATGCTCTTTTTTGATGCGTACACCTTGGAAGGCAATTTTCCGGGTGTTTATCATCAAAAAGGAGTGTTTTTTTATGACTCAGAAGCAAAAGACCCATCATCTGGCCGTGGCCGCCCTGCTGGCGGCTGTGGCCGCCGTCCTCCAGTTTGTGGAGTTCTCCATCCCCATTATGCCCGCCTTCGTGAAGCTGGACGTGTCCGACCTGCCCGCCCTGCTGGGTACCTTCTCCCTCGGCCCCGTCTACGGCGTCGCCATCCAGCTGGTGAAGAACCTGCTGCACCTGCCCTTCGGCTCCAGCGCCTGCGTGGGCGAGCTGTCCAACTTCCTGCTGGGCGCCACCTTTGCCTTCATCGCCGGTATCATCTACAAGAAGCACAAGAACCGTTCCGGCGCTCTGTGGGGCTCTGTGGCAGGCGCCGCCGCCATGGCGCTCATCAGCCTGCCTCTGAACTATTTCATTGTCTACCCCGCCTATGTGGTGCTGTACGGCCTGCCGCTGGAGGGCATCGTGGGGATGTACGAGGCCATTCTGGGCACCGTGGCCCACGTTCCCACCGGCAATGCCCTGTTTAACTGCCTGCTGGTGTTCAACGTCCCCTTCACCCTGTGCAAGGGCCTGCTGGACGTGGCGCTGTGCTTTCTGATCTACAAGCCCCTCAGCCCCCTGCTCCACAAGTAAATTTCCCGACAGGCGCGCCACAGCGGCGCGCCTGTTTTTTTCCTCTTTTCAAACGCTGATGCCCGTGTTATAATAGAACAAATATTCCATTTGAAGGGAGGCGCCGCCATGGGCGACCGCATCATCCTCCACTGCGACCTGAACTGCTTTTTCGCATCGGTGGAGCTGCTGGACAAGCCGGCGCTGCAAAACGTACCGGTAGCCGTCTGCGGCGACCCCGCCTCCCGCCACGGCATCATTCTGGCCAAGAACGAGCCCGCCAAGAGGATGGGCGTCCAGACGGCGGAGACGGTGTGGCAGGCCAAGCAGAAGTGCCCCCACCTGATATTGCTGCCGCCCCACCACAGCCTGTACGCCGACTACTCCCGCCGGGTCAACGCCATCTACGGGCAGTACACCGATCTGGTGGAGCCCTTCGGCATCGACGAAAGCTGGCTGGATGTCACCGGCAGTCTCCATCTGTTCGGCGGCGACGCGCGGCAGCTGGCCGACGACATCCGCGCCCGGCTCCGGCAGGAGCTGAGGCTGACCATCTCCGTGGGCGTGTCCTTCAACAAGGTGTTCGCCAAGCTGGGCAGCGACTACAAAAAGCCCGACGCCACCACCGTCATCTCCCGGGAGAACTGGCGGGACATGGTGTGGCCCCTGCCGGTGGGCGACCTGCTGTTCGTGGGCCGCGCCGCACGCCGCACGCTGTCCCAGTTCGGCGTGGAGACCATCGGCCAGCTGGCCGCCTGTAAGCCGGAGCTGCTGGAGCAGCTCATGGGCAAGGCGGGCCTCCAGCTATACCGCTACGCCAACGGGCTGGACGACGCCCCCGTCCGCCCCCAGCATGAGCAGGAGCCGGTGAAGTCCGTGGGCAACAGCACCACGTTTCCGGAGAATCTGACCCGCTGGGAGCAGGTGCGCGGCGGCCTGCAGATGCTCTGTGACAGCGTGGCCGCCCGCTTGCGGCAGCAGGGACTGTACTGCGGCGGCGTAGCCGTGGGCGTCCGGGACGCCCAGTTCCGCACGGTCAGCCGCCAGATGCGCCTGCCCGGGCCTACCCACCTGATGCGGGACATCTACGGCGCGGCGCTGGAGCTGACGGGCCGGATCTGGAAGGCCCCCAACCCCGTCCGCCTTCTGTCCGTCACCGCCCTGTACATCACCGACAGTGCCGACTCCTACCAGCAGCTGGATCTGCTGGCCGGCGACGCCACCGCCCGTGACCGGCGTCAGGAGCAGCTGGAGTCCGCCATGGACGCTATCCGGGGCAAATATGGCCGGGACGCCATCTCCTTCGGCCACCGCGGGAAAGTCCGCAAAGTCGGCTGGGATGACTGAATCGGCAGTTGCAGTTTTCCGCGCACCGTGTTAAAATGAGGGGTATTCTGCCGGTAGTGCCGGCATCAACAAGGCGGAAACACTATGCCCGAACATGTTCTCTCCCGACCGGACACCTCCCGCGTCCCCCGGGGGCCCCTGAACTGGATCTACTTCCCACTGGCGCTGCTGTACCACGAGCTGCTGCTGCGGGCCTTTGATACCACCGTGACCTTTTTTGACGCGGCGCTGCTGCCCATTGTCCTGTCGGCACTGGGCGGCGGCCTGCTGCTGAGCCTGCTGGCCAACCTGCTGCCGTGGCGCAAAGCCACCCGCTGGGCCGGACTGGCCGTCATTTTCCTCTGGTCGGTGTACGTCTGCATTGAGTACTGCTGCAAAAGCTACTTCAAGTCCTACTTCGCCATGACGTTCATGGTCACGATGACCGGCCACGTCATCAGTGACTTTGCCGGCACCATCCCCGATGTGGTGCTGCCCCGCCTGCCATTCATTCTGCTGGCGCTGGTGCCCTTCGTGCTGGCCATCCTCCTGCGCCGCCTGATCGTGCAGGATCTGCGCATGAGCCGTCCGGCCCTGCTGTTCGTGGCCGCGATCTCCGCCGTGACCATCGGCAGCGCCGCCGCGGTGTGCCGCTTCGGCCCCAACGCCGCCCTCTACACCTACGACTACAACTCCGACAGCGCCGTGTCCCGGTTCGGACTGGGCGTCAGCCTCCGTCTGGAGCTGACCTACGCCCTCACCGGCACGCCCCTGCCGCCGCTGGAGCCGCTGCCCCAGCCGGAGGAGCCGGTGGTGACGGAGCCCTCCCCCGACCCGGACACGCCCACGGACTACGGCTATAACGCGCTGGATATCGACTTCACCGCGCTGGCGGACTCCACGTCCGACAGCACGCTGGCCTCGATCCACCGCTATGTGGCCTCCCGCACCCCCTCCCGCCAGAACCGGTACACCGGCATGTTCCAGGGCAAGAACCTGATCCTGCTGACGGCGGAAGCCTTCTCGCCGTGGTTCATCTCGGAGGAGCTGACCCCCACGCTGTACCGCCTGACCCACGAGGGCTTCGTCTGCACCAACTACTACCAGCCCGGCTGGGGCCAGTCCACCACCGGCGGCGAATACGCCGTCCTCACCGGCCTGCTGCCCACATGGGTCAACGGCGACGTCAGCTTCTGGGCCAGCCGCTGCGACTACATGCCGCTGGCACTGGGCAATCAGTTCCGGGCGCTGGGCTACCAGACCCCGGCATGGCACAACAACACCTACAACTACTACGGCCGCAACGCCACCCACCCCAATCTGGGCTACGACTATCAGGGCATCGGCTCCGGCCTTGACCTCCCCAACCCCGGCGGCGGCTGGCCCTACTCCGATCTGGAGATGCTGGAAGCCACGCTGGACACCTACGCGGACACCTATCTCACCACCGGCCAGCCCTTCCACGCCTACTACATGACCGTCAGCGGCCACGGCAGCTACAACTGGGGCCAATCCATGGCCGCCAAGAACCGTGCCGCCGCGCAGGCCGCCTACCCCGACGCCTCCGGGCCGGTGCAGGCCTATGTGGCCGCCAATCTGGAGCTGGAAGCCGCCCTGACCTATCTGGTGGAGCAGCTGGAGGCCAAGGGCATCGCCGGCGACACGGTGATCTGCCTGTCCGCCGACCACTACCCCTACGCACTGGCGGAGACGGATGTGGACTACTACGCCGAGCTGACGGGCCGTCAGGACACGGATCTGGATACCTCCCGCTACCGCAACGCCCTGATCCTCTGGTGCGGCAGCATGACGGAGCCGGTGACGGTAGACGTCCCCTGCAGCGCCGTGGACATCGTGCCCACCCTCAGCAACCTGTTCGGCCTTTCCTACGACTCCCGGCTCCTGTCGGGCCGCGACATCCTGGACGACAGCTACAACGCCGCCAGTGCCTCCGGCTCCTTCCCGCTGGTGGTGCTGCCCACCACCGCCGGCAACAGCTGGGCCACCGCCGCCGGCGTCTACGAAGCACCCACCGGCACCTTCACCCCCAACCCCGGCGTCACGGTGGAGGACGGCTATGTCTCCAGCGTCAACTACCTTGTCTCCACGAAATACACCTACGCCAAGCTGCTCATCCAGTACGACTACTACCGCATCGTGCTGGGCGGCGACGGCTGATACGACAAAAAAAGATGTCCGGCAGAGCCGGACATCTTTTTTGCGTACAATTTGAATTTTCGCGGCTCAGTGCCGGCCAATGCGATCCCACTCGTCGGGATTCTCATACACCAGATGGATGTCCTCCAGATACGGGGTATCCATGGGATTGTTCACAGGCGCCGCCTGCTTGTAGCGCTCCAAATTCCGCCGGGACTTCTCCGCCGGCTGCACCGTACCGGCGCCGGCGATGCACCCGCCGGGGCAGGCCATGCCCTCCAGCAGATAGCCGTCGTACTTGCCCGTCCGGGCGATGCGCAGCATCTTGCGGCACTCCTCCAGGCCCTCCGCCGCCACGGTCTTGACCTCCGCCTCCGGGTGGAGCCGGCGGATCACGTCCTCCACCGCCTTGGCCACGCCGCCGCCGGCGGCAAAGCCCACGCCGGGGGCCGACGCCTCGTAGTGCGCGCCGGTATCCTCGATCTGGGAGAAGTCGATATCCTTGGCATCGAACATGCCCCGCAGCTCCTCAAACGTCAGCACGAAGTCCACATCGCTGCGGATGGAGCGGCGGCTGGCCTCCAGCTTCTTGGCGGCGCACGGCCCGATAAACGCGATCCGGCAGTCGGGATCCTTCTGCTTCTGCAGCCGGGCCGTCAGCACCATAGGCGTCATGGTCATGGAGATGTAGGGTGCAAAGCCCGGAAACTCCTTCTTGGCCATCACCGACCACGCCGGGCAGCAGGAGGTGGCCATAAACGGCTGCTTTCCCGGCACATCCCGCAGGAACTCCTCCGCCTCCTCGATGGCGCACAGGTCTGCGCCGATGGCGACCTCCACCAGCGCGTCAAAGCCCAGCAGCTTCATGGCCTCCCGGATCTGGCCCGGCGTCACGTTGTCGCCGAACTGGCCCCAGAATGCCGGCGCGATGATGGCCACCACCTTGTCGCCCTTCTTGATGGCGTGGATCAGCTGGAAGAGCTGGCCCTTATCCACAATGGCGCCGAAGGGGCAGTTCACCAGACACATGCCGCAGTTGACGCATTTGTCGTAGTCGATGTCCGCCCGCCCGTGCTCATCCTGCCCGATGGCGTGCATGCCGCAAGCCTCCTGACAGGGCCGGGTGAACTTGATGATGGCCTGATAGGAGCAGGCATCCCGGCACTTACCGCACTTGATGCACTTGCTCTGGTCGATGACGGCCTGCCCCCGCTCGGTGCTGATGGCCCCCTTGGGGCAGGCATGCTGGCAGTGCCGCGCCAGACAGCCCTGACATGCGCCCGTCACCTCGTAGTGGGTGGGCGCGCAGGCGTTGCAGGCGTACTTGATGACGTTGATCAGCGGGGGATCGTAGTATTTCTCCGCGATGGCGCTCTCCTCCACGCCGTCGGACAGCAGCGAGTGCTCCGTCACTGGCCGCAGCGGCAGCCCCATGGCCAGCCGTATGCGCTCGCCCACGATGGCCCGCTCCAGAAACACGGACTCCCGCTGGCGCCCGATCTCTCCCGGCACGATCTCGTAAGGCAGCTTCTCGATCCGGGTGTAGTCGCCGCCCTCGTAGGCCAGCTTTGCCACCTCGGCAAATACCCGGCGGCGGATGTCCGCCACGCCGCATTTGATGTTTCTCATTCCTTTTGTATCCTCCCAAACAGGTATATCCTTCTACGATGTATTATACCCGTTCCCCCTCCGAAATGGCAATATCCGCCATGAGAGAATTTCCCGCATCCTGCGGATAATTTCTCATGCAATATGACCAGACGCCTTTGCTTTTTTCTCAGAAGGCCGTATTTTCTGTCAAATATCCGTTAAAAAATTTCCCGTTTTCTTCGTTTCTACTTTCCGGAGAAATATTTTTCTCTAAAAGAAACTGCCATATTTTCCAGCCTTATATCTGCCCCCGCAGCGCCTCCTCCAGCTTCCCCAGCGCCTTCTTCTCGATGCGCGATACATAGCTCCGGCTGATGCCGTACAGCGCCGCCACCTGCTTCTGGGTCTGGGGCAGCCGTCCGTCCAATCCGTAGCGCCGCCGGATGATGTCCGCCTCCCGCTCCGTCAGCACCTCCGCCACCAGCCGCCGAATAAGGCGCCGGTTCTCCTTGTCCTGCAATTCCTCCAGCATGGTGTCGTCCTCGCCCACCACATCGCTGAGGTACAGGGCGTCGCCCTCCGGCCCCGTCTCAATGGTGTCCGACAGCGACACCTCGCCCTGCAGCTTCCGCTGCGCCCGAAAGTGCATCAGGATCTCATTCTCAATACACCTGCTCGCATATGTTGCCAAACGGATACCCTTGTCGGGCCGGAACGTGTTCACCGCCTTGATAAGCCCGATGGTGCCGATCGAGATGAGATCCTCCTGATCGTCCGCCTGCGTGTAGTACTTTTTGAAGATGCATCCTTGAAGGCTAATTTGCCTCGTTCATAATAGGCTGAAGCCGTTTGCCCCAGCCGCAAATAGAGTTCTAAATGGATATGTTTGTCATCACTGTCCTCACATACCACAGCGTGGTCGAGGATCGTGGCAACCACTTCTGATTGGATCGGCTCCTTGCAGTTCAGATCTGCCCATAATGCCTTTTCCAGCGCAGCCGTGTCCGTGGCTGCGATTTGCTTTTGCTGCTCCTGTTGCTGCAAGGAAATCGTTTGTGTTTGCAGCGAGGTGATCTGTTCATTGAAGCGGCTATCTCTGTATATGCGGATTTGTCTGCCTTTAAGCTATACATGGGAGACGTGGGCCTCTTGACCGCAAAGTCCGGTCTTTCCCAACAGACCGTTTTATCCGGCGAGGGGAACACCTTCATGGGTGCTGTCACGGAAAACTATGTAGCACAGCAGTTGGCCGCAAATGGGTATGATCTCTATTATTGGGAGAGCAACAACACCGCTGAACTGGATTTCGTTCTGCAAAAGGGAAATCAAGTCACGGCTATTGAAGTCAAGAAAGGCGAACACGTCCGTTCCCGCAGCCTTAATCTGTTCATCGGCAGCTATCATCCCTCCTGTGCGATACGCTTGTCCCTTAAGAACTTTGGTGAAAAGGATGGCCTGAAGTCTGTCCCGCTGTATGCGGCCTTCTGCATCTGACGCTCATTCAATCCAAATCATTCTGAAAATAGCTGTCCGACAATTCATGTCGGGCAGCTATTTCTCTACCCACTCCCGCCGCTGAGATCATGGCCCACCATCAGGGCGTAGTGGTTATCCATGATCAGCGGCGCGTTATACAGCGCGGTCAGCAGGTATTGCTTCACATGGCGCACGTCGGTAGTGTTTTCCCTGACTCGTTCCAGCACATACAGCAGGTGCGCGCCGGTCAGCTTCAGTAGTCTTGAACGCACTACCTCCGCTGGCAGCTCCTCACCTGCCACACGGATGGTGGCCTTAGTAGAACACACAGTATCCAGCATCAGTCCCACCAGTTCGTCCAACCGCCCACGGTCAACCTCGGTGTAACCGACGAGATAATCGTAGTCCACATTGGCCATGATCTGCTCCCTGCAACTATCTCTCCGTTCCAACTCATTCTCCTGCGTAGTCTTACTCTCTTGAGGGAAGGAAGGGAAGGACTTAGTAAAATCCGTACTTAGTTCTTCTTTACTTTGTTCTTGTATATTTAATTGCACGGGATTTTCCTGTTCAGGTTTTCCCAAGACAGGTTTTACCTGTTCTGGAAAAGCCCGTTTAGGTGCGTCACCGGCATTTTCCGCCTGAACGGGATTTTCCCGTTTAGGTGATTCCGGCTCTCTGGGCTGCTCCAGAATGGTATATTCGATGCCGCCCAACGTACCGTCCGCGTGACGCTCCCGTGCCCGCACGATGTATCCCGCGCTTTCAAGCTCCCGCACCGTAGCACAGATACTGTCCACACCGTCCTTGCAGATACGCGCCAGCCCCTTGGTGGTGTAGTCCCAATCCTCCGGCAGCGACAGCATCAGGGACAGCAGCCCCTTGGCTTTTAGCGAAAGCGACTTATCCCGCAGATGGTGATTTGACATGACGGTGTAGTTCCGCGTTTTCTCCACCCTGAATACAGCCATGGGCGTTCCTCCTCCCTTATTTATTTTTGCATAGGAAAAGAGACGGTTCACACCGTCTCTTTTTCCTTCCTGTTTTATAGTGCTTGTCCCCTATGCCAATAGGAGGTACGTCTGATACGCAATATCCAGATGCCGGTTGTAGCTGTCTACTCTCAGGCTGCCGGACAGCAGTTGTCCCGCATTTGGTGGTGCAACACTTAGGGAAGATGTACGCCACCAATCTTCCGCTGGGGGCTCTTCCGCCTTGTATTTTTCCGCGTTCCAGCTTTCCGATTGGCATTTTAGATCACATCTTTTTGATAATGTGCGCCACCAGCCGCAGATTGTGCTCCACCAGCAGATTGCGGGCCTCCATATCCCCCTCCCCGCACCGCCGCAGGTACTCCCGCTCCTGTGCGGCGGTCAGCGGCTTGGGGAACGACCCCGCCCCGCCGGACAGGTGCAGCGACAGAAACAGACTGTTGCACAGCAGCAGCAAAAATGCCGAGATCATACGCGCATACCTCCCTTTTTTCTGAACCTATGCCCCTGCGGCAAGTCCCTATGCACGCGCATTTCCCGTTGCAGCCCGCAGTCGGATGTGCTACACTGGACACATCTATAAAATGCAAGGAGGACTTTGCCATGGAAACGGCACGCTCCCGCTTTCTTCGCTATGTGACCTATTACACTACCTCAGATGAACATACCGGTGCCTCCCCCTCCACGGAGCGGCAGAAGGATCTGGGCCGCGTCCTGCTGGCGGAGCTGACGGCGCTGGGCCTTACCGGCGCCCGTATGGACAGCGCCGGCAACGTCATCGCCACCCTGCCCGCCTCGGAGGGCGTCACCGCCCCGGTGCTGGCTCTCATCGCCCACATGGACACGTCTCCCGATGCTCCCGGCGAAAACGTGCAGCCCCGCGTCGTCCGGTACGAGGGCGGCGACCTGCCCCTGTCCGACACCGTCTCCCTGACGGAGTCCCTGTGCCCCGGCCTGTCCGCCCACGCCGGTGAGGAGCTGATCGTCACCGGCGGCACCACCCTGCTGGGTGCCGATGACAAGGCCGGCATCGCCGAGATCATGGCCGCCGTGGAGCTGCTGCACAGCCGCCCCCACGGCGAGGTGCGGGTGGTGTTCACCACCGACGAGGAGATCGGCTGCGGCGTGGACGGTCTGGACGTGGCGGAGCTGGACTGCGACTACGGCTACACCGTGGACGGCGGCCCGCTGGGCGAGATCGAGTACGAGAACTTCAACGCCGCCTCCGGCGATGTGACGTTCCGCGGCGTGGGTGTCCACCCCGGCAGCGCCAAGGACGTGATGGTCAACGCCGCCACCGTGGCCATGGCGTTCCACGCCATGCTCCCGGCGGACGAGGTGCCGGAAAAGACCGACGGCTATCAGGGCTTCTTTCACCTCCACGCCATGTCCGGCGATGTGACGGAAGCCGCGCTGCACTACATTATCCGCGACCATGACCGCGAGAGGTTTGAGGCCCGCAAGGCCCTGTTCCTCCGGTGCGCCGATGCCGTCAATGCCAAGTACGGCCCCGGCACGGCCACCGCCGTCACCGCCGACAGCTACTACAACATGAAGGAGAAGATCCTGCCCCATATGGAGCTGATCCGCCGTGCGGAGGACGCCTTCCGCAAAAACGGCGTCACGCCCGTCTGCGTTCCCATTCGCGGCGGCACTGACGGCGCGCACCTGTCCTGGGACGGCCTGCCCTGCCCCAACCTGTCCACCGGCGGCTACAACTTCCACGGCGTGCGGGAGTGGATACCCGCCGCCAGTCTGGACGCCATGGCCGCCGTGCTGGCCGATCTGGTGTCCGGCTTCGTGCAGTGACCCCATTTCATCACAAACATGAAGGAGGCTTCCCCATGATCTCGATGGATATGCTCCGCGACGCCCAGCGGGTGCTGGGTCCCGTCATCAACCGTACCCCCGTAGTGCCCACCAAGGGCATCGTCCCCGGCTGCGACTTCTACCTGAAGGCTGACTGCCTGCAAAAGACCGGCGCGTTCAAGCTGCGGGGCGCGTACTACAAGATCGCCACCCTCTCCGACGAGGAGAAGGCCCGGGGCGTCATCGCCTGCTCTGCCGGCAACCACGCGCAGGGCGTGGCCTTCGCCGCCCGGGACATGGGCATCAAGGCCACCATCTGCATCCCCGAGGGCGCGCCCATCTCCAAGATCGAGGCCACCCGCGGCTACGGTGCCAATGTGGTCTTAGTCCCCGGCGTGTACGACGATGCCTACGCCGAGGCCGTGCGCCTGCGGGATGAGCAGGGCCTGACGTTCATCCATCCCTTCAACGACTACCGCATCATGGCCGGTCAGGGCACCATCGGCCTTGAAATTCTGGAGCAGCTGCCCGATGTGGACGTGATCTTCGTGCCCATCGGCGGCGGCGGGCTCATCGCGGGCCTTGCCTACGCCGTGAAAAACCTGAAGCCCGACTGCCGCGTCATCGGCGTGCAGGCCGCCGGTGCCCCCAGCATGGCGGAGTCCCTGAAAAAGGGCGAGATCATCACCCTCTCCAGCGTGGACACCGTGGCCGACGGCATCAAGGTCAAGACCCCCGGCGATCTGACGTTTGATATGTGCCGGAAGTATGTGGACGAGGTGGTGACGGTGACGGAGGGCGAGATCGCCAGCGCCATCCTGACAGTACTGGAAAAGCAGAAGCTGGTGGCCGAGGGTGCCGGCGCGGTAGGCATCGCTGCCGCCATGTACCACAAGGTAAACATCGAGGGCAAGAAGGTCTGCGCCCTGTTGTCCGGCGGCAACGTGGATGTGACCATGCTGGAGCGTATCCTCACCCGCGGCCTTGCCAAGGAGGGCCGCACCGTCACGTTCTCCACCGTCCTGCCCGACCAGCCCCACGCGCTGGCGTCGTTTCTGGAGGTGGTGTCCTCGCTGGGTGCCAACGTGCTGGACGTGAGCCACGAGCGCCGCAACACCCGCGCCGCCATCGGCTCCTGCGTGGTGCAGCTGTCGCTGGAGACCCGGGACAAGGCTCACATTCAGGAAATTCTCTCCAGTCTCCGCCGCAAGGGCTACGAGGTGGAGGAGCGCTCCTGACCCCCCCGCCCCCCCTGCCGGACACCCGAAAACCGGGAAAGCCGCCCCTCCGGGCGGCTTTTTTCCGTGCGCCCCTTGACAAACAGGGGCTTTTTGATATAATAACGGGTGTTCCGTTTGCGAGCGTGCTGGAATCGGCAGACAGGCAAGCTTGAGGTGCTTGTGTCCGTAAGGTCGTGTGGGTTCAAGTCCCATCGCTCGCACCAGAAAAACCACCCCCCCGGGGTGGTTTTTCTATTTCCTTCACGCTCCCGGCCGTTTATAGGTTCCCATTTTCCGCCACCCACGTCCGCACATAGTCCACGAACAGGCGCGTGGAGTTGGACAGCGCCTTCTTGTCCTTGACGCCGATACCGATGGTGCGGTAGAAATGCAGCGGCGCGCGGCAGACCTTGATGGGGGTAGGGCTGTGGCGCACCATCAGCTCCGGCAGGAGGCTGATGCCCAGTCCCTCCGACACCATGGCCAGGATGGTTCTGTCCTCCCGGGCGATGTACTTCACATTGGGCCGGATGCCCATTTCATCAAAGGCCGCCATGATCTCGTAGTCGTCGCCCTCCTCCAGCTGGATGAACGGCTCCTCCGCCAGCGCCGGCACAGGGAACGGGTCGCGGTCGGCATAGGGATGGTCGCAGGGCACAATGACCTGCAATTCGTCCCGGTGCAGGGCGTAGGTCTGCAAGTTCTTCACCGACGGCAGGCGCAGAAAGCCGCAGTCCACCGTGCCGCTGACGATCCAGCCCTCGATCTGGTCGTAGAAATCGCCGGTGACCACCTCAAACTCGATGTTGGGGTAGATCTTGCCGAAGCTCTTGAGGATGCGGGGCAGCCACTGTGCGGACACGCTGGAGAAGGTGGCGATCTTCACAAGGCCGCTGTCCATATCCTTCAGGCCCTCCACCGTCTGCATCAGGGAATGGTGTGCGGCGCACAGCTTTTCGATCTTAGGCAGCACCGCCCGTCCGTCCGCCGTCAGCACCACGCCGCCGCGGTTGCGGCTCAACAGCTTCACGCCCAGCTCGTTTTCCAGCGAGTTGATGGCGTGGCTGATGCCGGACTGGGTAAAGCTCAGTGCCTCCGCCGCCTTGGAGAAGCTGCCGCAGGCCACGGTTTTCAAAAACACCTGATATTTGGAAATACTCATAGCGCACCTCGTTTCGCCCCCCCATTGTACTATACAAGTCCTCATGTTTTCAAGAACAAACATGCGCTTCACAAATGCTTTTTCTGCTGTTATGATAGGGTCATGGTTCAGCCAACCATACTTTTTCTTTTCCATGAGGGTTTCCCTCAAAATAACACCGGCAGCGTGTGGGTAGCGCTGCCGGTGCTGTTTTTTATTCGTTCGGCTTTTGTTCCCTGTCGTGGACGGGCATGACACGGAAGCTGACGGTCAGCAGGCCGCAGGACAGCCAGATCGTCCCGCGCCCCAACGGAGCGTGGCGATGCCGTCTCACCCCGCCACCGGCGCGTCCGGCCAGTAGATGACGTAGCACTCCTGCATCTCGCCCATGTAGAAGAAGATGTTCTCCCCCATCTCGATGTGCTCGCCGAAGGTCAGGTCGGGCACGAACAGCCGCCCGCTGGTGCGCTTGGGGCCCTTGATGGTGAAGCCCTCCGCCGTGGGATGCTGCCGCAGCTCGTTGGCCGCCTCCTCCAGGCCGGGGAAGTGCAGCGTCCGCTCCAGCTCCGCCAGCTGCGTCGCGCCGTTGATATATACGAGGTGATTTTCGTCCTTGAACCAGTTGATGCGCATGATACGTCCTCCTTGGTGGTGATGGGAACAGTATAGCACATGCCGCCGCATTTGTCACCACCCACCGAGCGCAGAAAAACCACCCCTGCCGGGGTGGCTTTTCCCGTATTTCCGTGTTATAATTGCGCCAGCACCTGTCCGATGGGGCCGTCCACCGTGACGGCAGCGCCGAGGCCGCCGCCTGCGCCGCCCTTGTTGATGACCGCCAGCTTGTGTCCCCGGTAGTAGGTGACAAGCCCCGCCGCCGGATACACCACCAGCGACGTACCGCCGATGAGCAGCACATCCGCCTGTCGGATGTAGTGGATGGCCTTTATCATCACGTTCTCGTCCAGCGGCTCCTCATACAGCACCACGTCCGGCTTGATGACGCCGCCGCACGCGCAGCGGGGTACGCCGGTGCTCTCCGCGATGTGCTCCACGCCGTAGAATTTCCCGCAGCGGGTGCAGTAGTTCCGCAGCACGCTGCCGTGCAGCTCCAGCACCTCCCGGCTGCCCGCCTTCTGGTGCAGACCGTCGATGTTCTGGGTGATGACCGCCTTCAGACGCCCCTCCTGCTCCCACTGGGCCAGCTTCCGATGGGCCGCGTTGGGCTGGGCGTCCGGCGCCAGCATCTTGGTGCGGTAGAAGTCGAAGAACTCCTCCGTGTGCCGTTCAAAAAAGGTGTGGCTCAGTATAGTCTCCGGCGGGTATTTGAACTTCTGGCTGTACAGCCCGTCCACGCTGCGGAAATCGGGAATGCCCGACTCCGTGGACACCCCGGCCCCGCCGAAAAACACGATGTTGTCGGAGCCGTCCAGCAATTCCTTCAATCTGTGGATACTCTCGTCCATGAAAAACCCTCCATTCTGCCCACAAGGAGCCGTCTATGAATATTCAAATTTTCGGAAAGTCCAAGTCCTTCGATACGAAGAAAGCAGAGCGCTGGTTTAAGGAGCGCCGCATCAAGTATCAGTATATCGACCTTGTCACCAAGGGCGTATCCCCCGGCGAGTACCGCTCCATCCGCGCCGCCGTGGGCAGCCTTGACGCGCTGGTGGATAAGTCCTGCCGCGCCTACGAGGAGCAGTACATGGCCTACATCACGCCGCAGGCGGCGGAGGAAAAGCTGCTGGACTATCCGGAGCTTTTCGCCGCCCCCATCGTCCGCAACGGCCGTCAGGCCACCGTGGGCTACTGTCCCGATATCTGGCAGACATGGGAATAACGCCCCGTCCCGCGCCTGCCGGCGCGGGACTTTTTCATGCCGTATAGCTGTGCTCCACCGTCACCACGGCGAAGTAGGTGCTGTCCAGCGCCTTTACCAGCCGCCGGATCTCCTGCGCCGCCTGTTCCGTCGTCTTACCGGAGGAAAACGGCAGCACCGCGTCGAAGATGAGGTTCGTATGGGTGGTGCCCCGCACCAGCCGGAAATCGTGGATGGTCATGCCGGGATCGACCTGCTTCACCGCCTCGGCCACCTGCTGCCGCAGCGCCCCCACCAGCGCATCGTCGGTGACGATGGGATCCATGTGGATCACCGCCTGACAGTGCAGCTTCTCCGCCAGCTCCTTTTCGATGTTGTCGATGATGTCGTGCATCTCCAGGATGTCCCCGTGAGCCGGCACCTCCGCGTGGAGGGAGATCATGCACCGTCCGGGGCCGTAGTCGTGCACCACCAGATCGTGTACGCCCTGCACGGTGCCGTGGGCCATGACGATATCCCGTATCTCCCGCACCAGCTCCGGGTCGGGGGCCTGCCCCAGCAGGGGCGACAATGTCTCCTTGGCCGCCTTATAGGCGGAAAACAGGATGAACAGCGCCACCACAAGGCCCACATAGCCGTCCGCCGCCAGCCCCGTCCATTTACCGATGAGCATGGCCAGCAGCACCGCTGCCGTAGCGGCGGTATCGGACAGGCTGTCCATAGCCGTGGCCTCCATGGCCGCGGACTTGATCCTTCGGCCGATGCTCCGGTTATACAGCCACATGTACAGCTTCACGCACACCGACGCCGCCAGAATGCCCAGCGCCAGCGCCGAGAACGCCACCTCCTCCGGGTGGAGGATTTTCTCAAACGAGGACTTGGCCAGCTCCACGCCCATCAGAAGGATCAGCCCCGCCACCGCAAGGCCGGAGATATACTCGATGCGTCCGTGGCCGAAGGGGTGGTCGGTGTCCGGCTTCCGGCCTGCCAGCCGGAAGCCCAGCAGCGTCACCGCCGAGGAGCCCGCGTCCGACAGGTTGTTGAAGGCGTCCGCCGTCACGGCGATGGAGCCGGAGAGCTGTCCGGCAAAGAGCTTCCCCGCAAACAGCAGAATATTCAGGACGATGCCCACCACGCCGCACAGCGTACCGTAGGCCCGCCGCACCGCCGGAGACGTCACATTTTCCCGGTCAGGGATCAGCCACCGGGCCAGCAGTCGTATCATGCGCGTTCTCTCCTTTCTCCATCCCCATGGCTTACCGCTTCGCTCCCCGGATGGTCAGCTTCATCTGGCAGCACAGATCGTCCAGATCCCGATCAGTGGCAGCGTTGAGCCGCAGTCTGCCGCCGCAGTCACCGCAGATCAGCTCCACCGCGCCCCGCCGCACCGCCATGGTGTACTTATGGCTGCCGCAGGTACAGGAGATGCCGTCCCGTGCGGCGATGTCCTTCAGCTCCGACAGCACCTCGTACATGATGACGTTGTCGGTAAAGGCCTCCTCGCCGCCGGCCTTCTCCTTTTCCACACGCAGGGCCAGCTCCTCCATGGCCCGGCGCACCTGCTGCTCCTCACCGATATAGCAGCATAGCTCCTGCTTTTCGGGACAGGCAAGGCCGATACCCCGCCCGTGCAGCACCGCGTCGGCGCCGCACTCCGCCTGATGATGCCCGCCGCACACGCCGCAGGGCACCCAGAGCCGGAACCTCACGCCGTCCGTCTGTGCCTCCAGCGCCTCCTGCCCGCATTCGCACTCCATCCGGGCCGCGGCGGCGGACAGGGCGAACACGCTGCGCTGGTGCAGCACCGCCTTTCCGCAGTGGGGGCAGATATAACCAAAGCTGCGCATTTCCTCCATCGGTACACGCTCCTTCTCCTGTGTAAAGTCCTTATATTATACGCTCCCGGCGTCCCTTTTTCCAGAGTTTTTTTCCGCATTCCTGCGGTTTTTTCCTCTTGCGCCCTTCCCGGTTTTCCGCTATAATGCTGACACATTTCATCGGAGGTGGTCGTTTTGCCCCGCAAGTCCTTCCCCGCCGCGCTGAAGGCGGCGTTCCCCCACACGGTGCCCATCCTCACCGGCTATCTGGCGGTGGGTCTGGCCTACGGCCTGCTGATGTCCTCCAAGGGCTACAATTTTCTGTGGTCGGGCTTTGTCAGCGCCTTCGCCTTCTGCGGCAGCATGCAGTATGTGGCCATCACCCTGCTGACCACGGCCTTCGACCCCCTCAGCGCCTTTTTCCTCAGCCTGATGGTCAACGCCCGGCACCTGTTCTTCTCGCTGGCCCTGCTGCCCAGATACCGGGGGCTGGGACGGCTGCGGTACTTCCTCATCTACACCCTCAGCGACGAGAACTTCTCCCTCAGCTCCACGGTGGAGCCGCCGAAGGACACCGACCCCACGCTGTTCTACTTCGCCATGAGCCTTCTGACGTGGCTGTACTGGGTGGCGTTCTCCATGCTGGGCGGCCTCATCGGCGGTCTCATCACCTTTGACATCACCGGCATCGACTTTGCCCTGACGGCGCTGTTCGTGGTGCTGTTCATCGAGCAGGTCATCAAGCGGGAGAACCGCCCCGCCGGCTTCATGGGCCTTGCCTGCTCCGTGGCGGGTCTGGCCGTGTTCGGCGCGGACAGCATGGTCATCCCGGCCATGGCGCTCACGCTCATCGCACTTCTGCTGGGGAGGAAAAAGCTATGCGCCTGAATTTCATCCAGTCCCTGATCATCGTCTGCATGGTGGCGCTGGCCACCCAGATCACCCGCTGGACGCCGTTTCTGGTGTTCTCCGGCGGCCGGAAACTCCCCAAGGTGGTGGAGGATCTGGGCCGTCTGCTGCCCCCGGCCATGATGGGTCTGCTGGTGGTATACAGCCTGCGGAACACGGACCCTTTCACCGGCAGCCACGGTCTGCCGGAGGCCATCGCCGTGGCCGTCACCGCCGGGCTCCACCTGTGGAAGCGCAGCACGCTGCTGTCCATTCTGATGGGCACCGCCGTGTATATGCTGCTGGTGCAGCTGGTATTCGTGTAAGTCCATACCGCACCCCAGGGACGCCCCGCCGGGCGTCCTTTTTCATATTTTTCCGCTTCCCGCGCAAACTAAGGGCAAATCTGCAAGCGTGAGGTGGAACACTATGGACATCAAACGACTGAGCCGCCAGACCTGCCGGCTCCTCCAGCCCCCCGGCGTGGTGAGCTGGGCCAGCGTGGCCGGACGGCTGGAGCGTCAGGGCCCGCTGGGCGCGTATTTCGACATCACGGACGATGACTCCTTCTTCGGCAAGAAGACATGGGAGCAGGGGGAAGCGGAGATGCAGGCCATGGCCCTGCGCCGCGCCCTGCAAAAAGGCGGCCTGACGCCGCGGGACGTGGACTGCGTCTTTGCCGGCGACCTGCTGAACCAGAACATCGGGGCCACCTTCTCCCTGCGGGACTTCGCCATCCCGTTTTACGGGGTATACGGCGCCTGCTCCACCATGGGCGAGGGTCTGTCTCTGGCGGCCATGGCGGTGGCCGGCGGCTTCGCCCGCATCGCCGCCGCCCAGACCTCCTCCCACTTCTGCACCGCCGAGCGGCAGTACCGCGCCCCGGTGCCCTACGGCAGCCAGCGGGCGCCCACGGCCCAGTGGACGGCCACCGCCGCCGGCTGCTGCGTGGTAGGCGCCCAGTCCGAGGGCCCGTATATCACCCACACCACCCGGGGCCGCATCGTGGATCTGGGCGTTACGGACGCGGCCAACATGGGCGCGGCCATGGCTCCCGCCGCCCACGACACCCTGTCCGCCCTGTTCCGGGACACCGGCACCACGCCCCGGGACTACGACCTCATCGTCACCGGCGATCTGGGCTATCTGGGCCACGATCTTCTGGTGGAGCTGTTCCGCCGGGACGGCGTGACGCTGGGGGACAACTGCACCGACTGCGGCATCCTGCTGTATGACCGGGCAAAGCAGGACATGCACGCCGGCGGCTCCGGCTGCGGCTGCTCCGCCGCAGTGCTCAACGGCTATCTCCTGCAGGGCCTGCGCACGGGCAAATGGCAGCGCATGGTCTTTGCTCCCACCGGCGCGCTGCTGAGCCCCACCAGCTCCTTTCAGGGCGAGAGCGTGCCCGGCATCTGCCACGCGGTGGTACTTTCCCACACGAAGGAGGGCACTTTATAAATGGAATATCTCTATGCGTTCCTCTGCGGCGGACTGCTGTGCGCCGTGGGGCAGATCATTCTCGATAAGACCAGCCTCACCCCCGCCCGCATCCTGACGGGCTATGTGGTCTGCGGCGTGGCGCTGCAGGCGGCGGGCGTGTACCAGTATGTGGTGGACTGGGGCGGCGCGGGGGCCACCGTGCCCCTCACCGGCTTTGGCTATACGCTGGCCAAGGGTGTGGCAAAGGCCGTGGCGGAAAAGGGCCTGCTGGGCGTCATCACCGGCGGGCTCACCGCCGCCGCCGGCGGCATTGCCGCCGCCGTGGTGTTCGGCCTGCTGATGGCTGTGCTGTTCCACCCCAAAGAAAAGCGTTGACAAATACCCCACGGGGGTATATAATGCCACCGTCAAAATATACCCCCTGGAGGTATCCGATATGAACGAATGCTGCTGCCGCAAGACAAAGCACCGCTCCCCCCAGGAGCAAAAGCAGCTGGCCAACCGCCTCAGCCGCATCGAGGGGCAGGTACGGGGCCTGCGGGACATGCTGCAAGCCGACGCCTACTGTCCCGACATTCTGGTGCAGGTGTCCGCCGTCAGCGCCGCGCTGAACAGCTTCAGCCGGGAGCTGCTGGCCACCCACATCCGCACCTGCGTGGCCGACGGGATCCGGCAGGGCGATGACGAGGTCATCGACGAGCTGGTGACCACGCTGCAAAAGCTGATGAAATAAAGGAGGAGCGTGTGATGACCGAAAAATTTGTCGTCACCGGCATGACCTGCGCCGCCTGCGCCGCCCATGTGGAAAAGGCGGCCAGTTCGCTGGACGGCGTGGACAGCGCCGCCGTGAACCTGATGCTGGGGACGCTGGTGTGCTCCTACGACGCGGACAGGGTCTCGCCGCAGGCCATCATCACCGCCGTGGAGGCGGCGGGCTACGGAGCCGCCCCGGCGGACGACGCCAAGCGCGATATCCGCCGGGAGCAGGAGGAATCCGCCAGGGCCATGGGCCGCCGTCTCCTGTGGTCGGTGGTGTGCCTTGTGCCCCTGTTCTACCTCAGCATGGGCCACATGATGGGCCTGCCGGTGCCGGGCTTCATGCACCGCCAGCCCCTGCTGGCGGCGGTGGTGCAGCTGGCGCTGTGCCTGCCCATCCTCATCCTCAACCGCGCCTACTTCACCGTGGGCTTCTCCCGCCTGTTCAAGGGCAGCCCCAACATGGACTCGCTGGTGGCGCTGGGCGCGGCGGCGGGACTGGTGTACAGTCTCATCGAAATGGGTCTGCTGGTCGCCGGACAGGTCACCGGCATGCCCGACCTGTACTTCGAGTCCGCCGGCATGATCCTGGCTCTCGTCACCGTGGGCAAATATCTGGAGGAGCGCTCCAAGGGCAAGACCACCGGCGCCATCACGGCGCTGCTGGCGCTGGCCCCGGATGTGGCGGTGGTGCGCCGCAGCGGCACGGAGGTCACGGTAGCCACCGGCCAGATCAAGGCCGGCGAGACGGTGATCGTCCGGCAGGGCGGCCGCATCCCCGTGGACGGTACCGTCACCAGGGGCAGCGGTGCCGTGGACGAATCCGCCCTCACCGGCGAGAGTATGCCCGTGGAAAAGATCCCCGGCAGCAAGGCCGTGTCCGCCACCGTCCTCACCGGCGGCTATCTGGAGATGACCGCCGACCGCGTGGGCGCGGACACCACCCTCTCCCAGATCGTCCGGCTCATGGAGCAGGCCGCCTCGTCCAAGGCCCCCATCAGCCGTCTGGCCGACAGGATCAGCGCCGTGTTTGTGCCGGTGGTGATCTCCGTCGCCGTTCTCGCCGCCATACTGTGGGCGGCTGTGGGCGGCATGGGCGTCCGGTTCTGCCTGTCCATCGGCATCGCCGTGCTGGTGATCTCTTGCCCCTGCGCGCTGGGTCTGGCCACCCCCGTGGCCATCACCGTGGCCACCGGCAAGGCCGCCGAAAAGGGCATCCTCATCAAATCCGCCGCCAGTCTGGAGCTGCTGGGCCGCGTCAACACCGTGGTGCTGGACAAGACCGGCACCGTCACCGAGGGCAAGCCGCAGGTCACGGACGTGCTGTGCGTCCCCGGCGTCACAGAGGAGGAGCTGCTGTGCGCCGCCGCCTCGCTGGAAAAGCCCTCCGGCCACCCGCTGGCCGACGCCATCGTGCAGGAGGCGGCGCGCCGCAGCATCCCCCTGTGCGGCGTGTCCGATTTCACCACTGTGTCTGGCGGCGGCGTACAGGCCGTACTGGACGGCAAAACGCTGTACGCCGGCAACGACCGTTACATGGATCTTATCGGCGCAGGCGTCTCCGTGCTGCGGAGTGCGGCGGAGGAGCTGGCCGCCCAAGGCAAGACGCCCCTGTACTTTGCCGAGGAACACCGTCTGCTGGGCGTCGTCGCCGTGGCGGACGTGGTGAAGCCCGACAGCGCCGCCGCCATCGCCGCCCTGCGCCGCGGCGGCTGCGAGGTGGTGCTGCTCACCGGCGACAACCAGCGCACCGCCGAGGCCATCGCCCGTCAGGTGGGCGTGGATCGCGTCATCGCGCAGGTGCTCCCGCAGGACAAGGCCCGCTGCATCCAAGAGCTGCAAAGGGAGGGCCGTCTGGTAGCCATGGTGGGCGACGGCGTGAATGACGCTCCGGCGCTGGTGACGGCGGATGTGGGTCTTGCCATCGGCGCCGGTACCGATGTGGCTATCGAGTCGGCGGACGTGGTGCTGATGCGCAGCAGCCTCATGGACATCGTGGACGCGGCGGCGCTCTCCCGCGCCGCCCTGCGGAATATACGGCAAAATCTGTTCTGGGCGTTCTTCTATAACGCCATCGGCATCCCCGTGGCCGCCGGTGTGCTGTACCCCGCCTTCCAGATCACCCTGAACCCCATGATCGCCGCCGCCGCCATGAGTCTCAGCTCCGTGTGCGTGGTGTCCAACGCCCTGCGGCTCCGTGGCTGGAAAGGCTCCCGGCCTGACGCCCCCGCGCCCGCTGACAAGTCCGCCGCCCTGACGGACGCTCCAAACGTTATTACCGCCGCACCTGCGGCGCAGCAGGAGGAATCCGCTATGAAAAAGACGCTTACCATTGAGGGCATGATGTGTGCCCACTGCGCGGCCCATGTGGAAAAGGCCCTCAACGCCCTGCCCGGTGTCACCGCTCAGGTGGATCTGGCCGGCAAGACCGCCGTTGTCACCGGCAGCGCCGGCGACGAGGCCCTGAAGCAGGCCGTGGCCGACGCCGGCTATCAGGTCACGGACATCCGCTGACCCCGCACGGCAAAGGAGCGGGGACACACTTTCGTGTGTCCCCGCTCTTTTCCTGTTTTTCGCTGCAAAGCGCGCTCCCTCAAACGCGCTCCGCTTCCCTCTACGCCTGCCGCTTCTTCAGCTTCAGCTGAAGACGGTCGGCGATCATGGCGATGAACTCACTGTTGGTGGGCTTTCCCTTGGCGGAGTTCACCGTGTAGCCGAAGTACTTCTGCAGCGTCTCCAGATCACCGCGGTCCCACGCCACCTCGATGGCGTGCCGGATGGCCCTCTCCACCCGGCTGGGCGTGGTGCTGAAGCGCCTGGCCACCTCCGGATACAGTACCTTGGTCACGGCGTTGATGACCTCCATGTCGTCCACGGTAATGATGATGGCCTCCCGCAGGTACTGATAGCCCTTGATGTGGGCCGGCACGCCGATCTCGTGGATGATGGCCGTGACCATGCCCTCCAGCTGTGGCGCCGGCTCCCGCTGTGCGGGCGGCGCCACCGCCCGCCGCATGTGCTCCATCAGCGATGCCTCGCTGACGGGCTTGGGCAGGAAAAAGTATGCCCCCAGATCCACCGCCTCGTGGATCATCCTGTCGTTGTAGAAGGCTGACAGCACGATGGTGCGTGGCCGCTCCTCCCTCTCCCGGAGCTGCCGCAGCACGCCGATGCCGTCCAGCACCGGCAGCATGGTGTCCATCAGCAGGATCTGCGGATGCGTCTCCGCCGCCAGCGCCGCCACCTGGCTGCCGTCTCCCGTTTCGCCTACCACCTGGAATTCTCCCGTTTCCTCCAGCGCTTCCCGCAGCAACAGTCGGAACTCCGCGCTGGCATCCGCCAGCATCACGCGTATTTTTGCGTCCATTTTCTTCCCCCGTCCTTTTTGATTCACGTTTGAGCCGCCGTTTCGCAGTGATTTTACAATTCTCGGTGACCCGCTATAAAAATTAGCACAATGAGACATCGTATGCAAGGGTTTTATGTCGATTATTCCCATGTTTTACTTAGAATTTTCTGATGAAGTTGTTGCTTTTACACAGAATTAACACTTATTTCGGTTTTCGACACCGCCTGTCTTTTCCTGACTTTTTTCGCAGGACGAAATTTTGCACTTTTTACGGCCTGTGCTTGCCAGTCCCCGCTCTTTGTGCTATTCTGTAGGGTATGCAAACGGAGGGAGGCGGAAAAATGCCGCTGTCGGAAAAGCGTCTGTTCCTGTTGGACATGGACGGCACGCTCTATCTGGATGACCGTCTGTTCGACAGGGTGCCGGACTTCCTGTCCCACATCCGCCGCATCGGCGGACGATACCTGTTCCTGACCAACAACTCCTCCCGGGGCGTGGAGGGCTACATGGAAAAGCTGGCCCGCATGGGCATCCCCTCCGGGCCGGAGGACTACCTGACCTCCGTGGACGCCGCCATCGACCACCTGCGCCGCTTCTGCCCCGGCAAAAAGTGCTATGTGTTCGGCACCCGCTCGTTCCTCGGCCAGCTGCGGGACGCAGGCATTCCCGTCACCCACCGGCTGGAGGACGACGTGGACATCCTGCTGTGCGGCTTCGACCGGGAGCTGACGTTCCGGAAGCTGGAGGACGCCTGCATCCTGCTGAACCGGGGCGTCACATGGCTGGCCACCAACCCCGACTGGGTCTGCCCCACATGGTACGGCTCCGTCCCCGACTGCGGCAGCGTCTGCCGCATGCTGACCACCGCCACCGGCCGGGAGCCGCTGTTTCTGGGCAAGCCCAAGCCCGCCATGGCGGAGCTGGCCCTGCGGCGCACCGGCTTTGCGCCGGAGCAGGCGGTCATCATCGGCGACCGGCTCTACACCGACATCGCCTGCGGCGTCAACGCCGGTATCGACAGCATCTTCGTGCTGTCCGGCGAGGGTACGGAGGCGGACATCGCCCAGTACGGCATCCATCCCACGTGGATCTTTTCTGATATCGCGGCACTGTACCGCCAACTGGAGGAAACGCTATGAAACTCAACTACAAGCGCACCATCATGGTAGGCTTCGCCTTCTTCCTCATCTGCGCCTTCTGGCAGGCCTATGACAACACCGTCCCCCTGATCCTGACCAACAAGTTCGGCATGAGCCAGACGTGGTCTGGCGTCATCATGGCGCTGGACAACGTGCTGGCGCTGTTCCTGCTGCCCCTGTTCGGCCACATCTCCGACAAATGCACCAGCCGCCGCGGCCGCCGGACGCCCTTCATCGTCATCGGCACCCTCATCGCCGCGGTGGCGCTGGTGTGCCTGTCCTTCGTGGACAACGCCCAGCTGAAGAACCTGCGCAGCGTGTCCGCCATCGACGATCCCGCCGCCCTCACCGCCATCTATCAGGAGGAGAAGGACGCCACGCTGCTGACCCCCTCCGGTGAGAAGTTCATTCTCGGCCAGAAGTTCACGGAGGAGGAGTTCACCGCCATCCGCAGCCAGATCACCGACGGGGACAGCACCGTCACCAACCCGGACTACACCAACTATGTGGTGCCCGCCCGGCAGGCCTGCGCGTGGCAGATGACGGTGGAGCACCCCTCTACCCTGATTTTCTTCGTGGTGCTGCTGCTCATCATTCTGGTGTCCATGGCCACCTTCCGCTCCCCCGCCGTGGCCCTGATGCCCGACGTGACCCTGAAGCCCCTGCGCTCCAAGGCCAACGCCGTCATCAACCTCATGGGCTCCGCCGGCGGCATTCTGGTGCTGGCGCTGGGCATGGTGTTCGCCACCTCCTCCGTCCGCAACAGCCTCATGAGCTATACCGGCTACTTCGGCGTCATCGCGGCGCTGATGCTGGCGGCGCTGGTGATCTTCCTGCTCACCGTCCGGGAGACGGAGTGGGCCGCTGAGATGCAGCAGCAGGCCGTGACCGCCGGTCTGGTGGAGCAGGCCGAGGCCGACGACCCCACCGCCAGCCGCAAGCTGTCCGCCGACGAGGTCAGGAGCCTGATCTTCATCCTGCTGTCCATCGTCCTGTGGTTCTTCGGCTATAACGCCGTCACCAGCAAATACTCCGTCTACGCCAGCAACATCCTGCACAAGGACTATAACCTGACCCTCATCATCGCGCAGGCGGCGGCCATCGTGGCCTACCTGCCCGTGGGCTTCATCGCCAGCAAGGTGGGCCGCAAGAGGACTATTCTGGCCGGCGTGGTGATGCTCACCGGTGCGTTTACCGTGGCCGCTTTTCTGAATGCCGACAGTCCCACCGTGCTGATGAACGCCATGTTCGCGCTGGCGGGCATCGGCTGGGCCACCATCAACGTCAACTCCTTCCCCATGGTGGTGGAGCTGGCCTCCGGCGGCGACGTGGGCAAGTACACCGGCTTCTACTACACCGCGTCCATGGCGGCGCAGGTGGCCACCCCCATGGTGTCCGGCCTGCTGATGGATCAGTTCGGCATGCATGTCCTGTTCCCCTACGCCGCCGTGTTCACGGCGCTGGCCTTCTTCACCATGCTCATGGTGAAGCACGGCGACAGCAAGCCCGAGGCAAAGGCCGGCATCGAAGTTCTGGAGGATCTGGAGGCGGATTGATATGACTGTTGTATATGTTCTGTTGGGACTTTTTGTTCTGCTGTGCCTGCTGTACGTTCTGTGCCTGCGCTGCCGCCGCCGCAAGGACTGGGATCGCTTCCGCAAGTGGCGCTTCGCCCATCGCGGCTTCCACGACAAGCCCCGCATCCCCGAAAACTCCCTGCCCGCCTTCCGCCGCGCCGTCCAGTGCGGCTTCGGCGCGGAGCTGGATGTCCATCTCATGAAGGACGGCCATCTGGCCGTTATCCACGACGCCTCCCTGCTGCGCACCGCCGGCGCGGACGTGCTGGTGGAGGATCTGACGGCGGAGGAGCTGAAAAACTACAGGCTGGAGGGTACGGAGCACCACATCCCCCTGCTGGAGGAGGTGCTGCCCATCTTCGCCGGCAAGGCTCCTCTCATCGTGGAGCTGAAGGCCGAGCAGGGCAATGCCGAGGCGCTGGCCGCCGCCGCCTGCAAGCTGCTGGACAAGCACCACGTCACCTACTGCATCGAGTCCTTCGACCCCCGCTGCCTTATGTGGCTGTGGGCCAACCGCCCCGACATGGTGCGGGGTCAGCTCTCTGAGAACTTCCGTCGTCACGGCGACGCGCAGGACCTGCCCGGTGTGGTGCGCTGGGTGCTGAGCAGCCTGCTGCTCAACGCCCGCACCCGGCCCGATTTCATCGCCTACCGCTTTGAGGACCGGAAATGCCTGTCCCTCCGGCTGTGCCGCGGCCTGTACGGCGCGCAGGAGTTCAGCTGGACGATCCGTTCCAGGGCGGATATGGACGCCGCCGAGCGGGACGGCGCGCTGGTCATCTTTGAGTGCTTCGATCCGAGGGGGTAACTGCTGATGAGAGTCATCACCGGCTCTGCCCGCGGCAGAGTATTGAAGGAGCTGCAGGGTATGGAGACTCGCCCCACCACCGGCAAGGTGAAGGAGAGCCTGTTCTCCATCATCCAATTCGACATTGAGGGCCGCCGTGTGCTGGATCTGTTTGCCGGCACCGGCCAGCTGGGCATCGAGGCCCTGAGCCGCGGCGCGGCGGAGTGCGTGTTCATCGACCGCCGCCCCGACGCCGTCCGGCTCATTCAGGAAAACCTGGCCCTCTGCAAGCTGGCCGACCGGGCCCGCGTCCGGCAGGGGGACGCCCTGCCCTACCTGCGCAGCGGCGAAAAGTTCGATCTGGTCTTTCTGGACCCGCCCTACGCCTCCGGCCTGCTGGAGCAGGCGCTGACGGATATCGCAGCGTTTGACATTTGCCGTCAGCATGGTATAATTGTGGCAGAAAGTGCCGCGGAAACGGTTTTGCCCGCACTTCCGCCCCCCTATCGGCTGTACCGCGAGTACCGGTACGGCAAGATCAAGCTGACGGTGTTCCATCGCGGCGGAAATGAGGACTGACCATGAAGATCGCCATTTATCCCGGCAGCTTTGACCCCATCACACTGGGACACCTGGATATCATCCGCCGGGGCGCGGCCTGCTTCGACAAGCTATATGTCTGCGTCATGGTCAACTGCGAAAAGAAGCTGCCCATGTTCACGCCGGAGCGCCGGCTGGAGCTGATCCGCCGCAGCGTGGCGGACATCCCCAACGTGGAGGTGGAGAACTGGAGCGGCCTGCTGGCGGACTACGCCCGGGAAAAGGGCGCCCGTATCCTGCTCAAGGGCGTGCGCAACGCCACGGACTGGGACATGGAGCTGCAGATGTCCCGCATCAATCAGGGCATCCTGCCGGGGCTGGAGACGCTGCTGCTGCCCGCCAGCGCGGAGTACGAGCATTTCAGCTCCACCATGGCCCGCGAGATGATCCGCTACGGCCAGCCGCTGGAGAAGTATGTACCGGCGCCCATCGCCGAGGAACTGGAAAAAGCGCGGGGCTGACGTCCTGCCAGAAACTTAGAAAGGAATCAGGGATATGGAAGAAAAGGATGTGCAGCGACTGCTGGATATGCTCTACGGCATGATCGACGAGGCCAAGAGCGCCGCCTTCAGCTCCGACAAATGCATCATCAACCGCGACGAAGCGCTGGATCTGCTGGACGAGATCCGCGCCAAGCTGCCGCTGGAGCTGAAAAAGGCCCGCGAGCTTATTGCCGCCCGCAGCGAGTATGTGGCCGGCGCCAAAAAAGAGGTGGAGAAGATGCTGCGTCAGGCGGAGCTGGACGCCAAGGTCATCGTCTCCGAAAGTGAGACGATCCAGCTGGCCCGCCAGAAAAGCAACGAGATCGTCCGCCGCGCCGAGGAGCGCACCCGCGAGCTGTACCATGTGGCCAACACCTACACCGAGGATGCCCTGCGCCGCACGGAGGAGGCCATCCAGATGGCTCTCACCGAGGTACAGGAGTCCCGCGTCCGCTTCCGCGCCGCCAGCCGCGAGCAGATGCAGGCCCAGCAGGCGCAGCAGAGCGCCGCGCAGGCCGGCGAGGACGCCCCTAAGGACGGCGGCAGCGCCCAGTAACAGCCCCGCTGTTTCCTTTGTTAAAAATCACCCAAATTTCCCCCGGCATTTCTACGTTTTCCACAACAAAATAACATCTTGTGGCGCTCCAAACCGGTAGACACTATATTTTGTGTCTACCGGTTTTTTGCCCCCTCGACCATCGAACATGCGTTTTAAGACGTGCCTGTTTTCCACCATTTTCTGGGAAATTCCGGCGCCTCCGCACCGCCGCCCGGCGGAAACTTCTGCTTGCATTTTCATAACGCATTATGTATACTTACCCTATAAGTGGTGGATTGTGGGGGAAGTGTCCCCTTTTGTGGGGGACAATCCCACGGTTTTCCCACCCCACCCCATTTTTTCACGAGAGGAGGCGGCCCCATGACCCCCATGACCGGTCAGTACAGCCACAACATCGACGCCAAGGGCCGCCTGTTCATTCCCGCCAGCTTCCGCAAGGCGCTGGGGCAGACGTTCCACGTCACCGTGGGACAGGATCACTGTCTGGCCGTCTACTCCGACGACCGCTGGAACGAGTACATGGACAAGCTGAAGGACATGTCCTACAGCGAGGTAAAGGAGCTGCGCGCCCTGTTCGCCTACGCGGCGGACTGCGAGCCGGACTCCCAGGGCCGCATCCTCATTCCCGCCAAGCTGCGGGATTACGCGGGCCTGACCAAGGAGGTCGTGGTGGTGGGCAGCTTTGACCGCGCCGAGATCTGGAACGCCGGCCGCTGGGCCGCCGTAGAGGCGGAGGCCTTCTCCTCCGGCGCGCTGGAGCAGGCCATGGCCAGGATCGGGATGTGAGCCATGGAACATCTCACCGAAAAGGATTACGGCCACAAGCCGGTGCTGCTGCCCGCGTGCATGGACGCGCTGGCCATCCGGCCTGACGGCGTCTATGTGGACGGCACGCTGGGCCGCGCCGGCCACTCGCTGGAAATTGCCCGCCGCCTGACGGCGGGCGGCCGTCTCATCGGCATCGACCGGGACCAGACGGCCATCGACGCCGCCCGGGAGCGTCTGGCTCCCTACCTTGACCGCGTCACGCTGGTACACAGCAACTTCGACCGCATCGGCGACATCCTCGCCGATCTCCATATCCCCGGCGCCGACGGGATGCTCTTCGATCTGGGCGTCTCCTCCCCCCAGCTGGACGACGCTCAGCGCGGCTTTTCCTACATGCACGACGCCCCGCTGGACATGCGCATGGATCGCACGGCTCCTCTCACCGCCCGGGACGTGGTGAACGACTGGCCTTACGAGGAGCTGCGCCGCATCCTCTGGGACTACGGCGAGGAGCGCTATGCCCCCGCCATCGCCCGCCGCATCGTGCAGGCCCGGGAGCAGGCCCCTATCGAAACAACGCTCCAGCTGGTGGATATGATCAAGTCCGCCATGCCCCCCGCCGCCCTGCGGGAGAAGCAGCACCCGGCCAAGCGCAGCTTTCAGGCCATCCGCATCGCCGTCAACGGCGAGCTGGACGCCCTGCCCCCCATGCTGGAGGCCGCCGTGTCCCACCTGAATCCGGGCGGACGACTGGCCGTCATCTCCTTCCACTCGCTGGAGGACCGCATCATCAAAAAGACCATGCAGGCGCTGGCCACCGGCTGCACCTGCCCGCCTGAATTCCCCGTCTGTGTCTGCGGCAAAAAGCCGCAGCTGCGGCTGGTCAGCCGCAAGCCCATCGTATCCGGTGAGGCGGAGCTGGCCGAAAACCCCCGGGCTCGCAGCGCCAAGCTGCGCGTCGCGGAAAAGCTCTGACGCAGAGCGTCCCATTTTTTCGGAGAGGAGTGACCGTCCCTTGGCTCAGCCCTATCGCAAAAACGCCGTCTACGGCAGTCTGGCCTACGATCTGGATGCCCTGGCACGGGAACGCCAGCTGGAGGATGCCGGTAAGCTGCCCCAGAAGCCGCAGCCCGCGTCCCAGCCCCAGCCTCTCCCCCGCCGTCACCCCCAGACCCGCGCCGCCGCCCGCCCCTCTCCTTTGGTCGCCCTCGGCACCGTGGTACTGCTGGCGCTGGTGGTGGTACTGATGCTGGGCTACGTCACGCTCACCGACGTATCCGGCAGCGTCTCATCCATCAAGCGGGAGATCGAATCGCTGGACGAGCAGCATGTCGCCCTCCTGACGGAATATGAAAAAACCTTCGATCTGGCCACCGTCAAGGCGGCGGCCGAGGCCGCCGGCATGTCCAAGCCCACCAGCGGCCAGATCCAGTACATCGACCTGTCCGGCATCGACAGCGTCACCCTCTACAAGGCCGAAGGCGGCGCCGCGCTGGGCGGCCTGCTGGATCAGCTGGAGCGCGGCTGGGACTATGTGCTGGAATATTTCCGCTGACAGCGGCCATATCATGAGGCAGTGAGGAGTAAGAAGGCGACTTCTTGCTCCTTGCTTGGTATTCGAGAACCCGTCCGGCCCCGGAAAAACCGTGCCGGGCCTTGCTTTCGGAGGCAAAAACGTGTCAGATCCCAAACGAAAAGACGAAAATATCCGCCGCGCCAACCGGGTCATCCAGACCCGGTCCTTCGTGCTGATGCTCATTATGGGCGTGGGCATGTTCGTGCTGCTGTTCTTCCAGCTGTTCGACCTGCAGATCATCCGCCACGAGGAGCTGCAGAGCAAGGCGGTGAGCCAGCAGACCCGCCGCACGGTGGTCACCGCCTCCCGCGGCACCATCTATGACCGTGCCGGCAACATCATGGCCATTTCCGCCAGCGCCGAGACGATCATCCTCTCCCCGCTGGAGATCGACAGGGCCGTCAACGACAAGGACGCTCCCGTGTCGTGGACGAAGGACTCGCTGGCCGCCGGCCTCGCCGAGATCCTGAGCAGCGACGCCGCCTCCATCCGCAGGCGCATGGACAACACCAAGTCCCAGTACGAGGTCATCAAGCTCCGCGCCGAGGAGGACACGGCCAACGCCGTCCGCGCCTACATCAACGAAAACAAGATCGTGGGCGTCCATCTGGTGGCCGACGCCAAGCGCTACTATCCCTACGGCTCGCTGGCGTCCCACGTCATCGGCTTCGTGGGCGACGAGAACACCGGCCTGTACGGGCTGGAGGCCCGCTACGAGCAGCAGCTGGAGGGTCAGAGCGGCCTTGTGGTGTCCGCCAAGGACAACGCCGGCAACGACATGATGTACGCCTACGAGCAGTACTTCGCCGCCCAGAACGGCAGCGACCTGACGCTGACGCTGGACGCCACCATCCAGTACTATCTGGAAAAGGGCCTTGAGTCCATGGCCGACAAGTTCGCCGCCGCCAACGGCGCCGCCGGCATCATCATGGACGCCAAAACCGGCGGCATTCTGGCCATGGCCTCCTACCCCAACTACGACCTCAACGACTTTTCCGCCGTGCAGGATAAGACCCTGCTGGAGCGGATGGAGCGGGGCGAGGGCACGCTGGCCGACATGCAGCTGCTCCAGTGGCGCAACAAGGCGCTGAACGACACCTACGAGCCCGGCTCCACCTTCAAGATCCTGACGCTGGCCGCCGCGCTGGAGGAGGGCGTCATCGACATGAACACCACCGTCAACTGCAGCGGCTTCGTCAACATCTCCAACTACACCATCCACTGCTCCAACAAGGCCGGTCACGGCCTTCAGACGCTGATCCAGTCCGTGGGGAACTCCTGCAACCCCGCCTTCATCTCCTACGGTCTGAAGCTGGGCAACACCACGTTCTACAGCTACATGAAGTCCTTCGGGCTCATGGATGACACCGGCATCGACCTGGGCGGCGAGGCCGTGGGCATCTTTGCCGACCCCGCCAGCTTCACCCAGCTGGATCTGGCCTGCTATGCCTTCGGCCAGAACTTCAACGTCACCCCCATCGCCCTCATCACGGCGCAGGCCGCCTGCATCAACGGCGGCTACCTCCGCAGCCCCTATCTGGTGGAACGCATCACCGACGCCAACGGCAGCGTCACCTACCAGCACGACAGCACCCCCATCCGTCAGGTCATCAGCGAGGAGACGTCCGCCACCGTGCGGGAGTGTCTGGAGTATGTGGTGTCCAGCGGCACCGGCAAGAACGGTCAGGTGGCCGGCTACCGCATCGGCGGCAAGACCGGTACGGCCGATAAGGGCCAGACCGGCGACGTGGTGGTGTCCTTCCTGTGCTTCGCCCCTGCGGACGATCCGCAGGTCATCATGCTCCTGACCATGGACACCCCCAGCCGCTCCACCGGCACCTACGTCTCCGGCGGCAACATGGTGGCCCCCACGGCCAGCTCCATCATGGCCGAGGTGCTGCCCTATCTGGGCGTGGAGCCCAGCTACTCCGCCGAGGAGCTGCTGGGCATGGACACCACCGTGCCCAATGTCATCGGCATGTCCGTGGAGGAGGCCAAGACCAGGCTCACCGAGCGGGGCCTCTCCTGCAAGATCAACGGCGACGGGGCCACCGTCACCGACCAGACCCCCGCCGGCGGCGCCATTATCCCCGGCAAGTCCGCCGTGATCCTCTACGCCGGGACGGATAAGTCCACCGCCAAGTGCAAGGTGCCCCACCTCATCGGCAAGACGCCCTCCGAGGCCAACACCGCCGCCACCGGCGCCGGGCTGTTCATCCGCTTCTCCGGCACCACCAGCAGCGAATCCTCCTCCGTCCGGGTGTTGTCCCAGTCCATCGAGGAGGGTACGGAGGTGGACGCCGGCACGGTCATCACCGTCCAGCTGGGCGACACCTCCGTCACGGACTGAAACCCCACGATTTTCCCAGAGAACCGCACAGATTTCCCTTTTCTGCGCAATTTCTGCCTGCTATAATAGGGGCAACATCTGCTGCAAAGGAGACTTTTGTATGAAACTCATCGATATTCTCAAGGATCTCACCATTCTGGAGACGAATGCCGACCTGAACGCCGACATCACCGATGTCTGCTACGACTCCCGCCAAGCCGGGGAGGGCCGCCTGTTCGTGGCCATCGCCGGCGCGGAGACGGACGGCCATAAATATATCCCCATGGCGCGGGAAAGAGGCGCGGCCTGCGTTGTCTGCCAGCATGCACCGGATGCCGCTATTCCCTATGTAGTCGTGGAGGATTCCCGCCGGGCGCTGGCGGTCATCGCCTGCAACTGGTTCGACCACCCCTCCCGGGAGCTGACCATGATCGGCGTCACCGGCACCAGCGGCAAGACCACCTCCACCTACCTCATCAAGAGTATTCTGGAGCAGAAGGCCGGGGCCAAGGTGGGCCTTATCGGCACCATTCAGAACATGATCGGCAGCGAGGTGCTCCACACCGAGCGCACCACACCGGAGTCCTTCGAGCTGCAGAAGCTGCTGCGGCAGATGTCCGACGCGGGCTGCACCCATGTGGTCATGGAGGTCTCCTCCCACGCACTGGTGCTGGATCGGGTCTACGGCATCCGCTTCGCCGTGGGCATCTTCACCAACCTCAGTCAGGATCATCTGGATTTCCACCACACCATGGAAGCCTACTGCGACGCCAAGGCCATCCTGTTCGACCGCTGCGACGTGGGCGTCTACAACGCCGATGACCCGTGGCACACCCGGCTGCTGCAAAACGCCAAATGCCCCCGCCTGTTCTCCTACGGCATCCACGCCGCCGACGCAGACCTGAAGGCCAAGTCCGTGCAGCTCCACCCAGGCAGCGTGGCCTTCGACGCCGAGGCCGACACGGAGTGGGCCCATGTGCGGGTAGGCATCCCCGCCCAGTTCACGGTATATAATACGCTGGACGCCATGGCCTGCTGCTGGAATCTGGGCGTACCGCTGACGGAGTGCGCCGACGCGCTGGCCCGGAACCACGGCGTCAAGGGCCGCATGGAGATCATCCCCACTCCCGGAAAGGACTACACCATCCTCAATGACTACTCCCACAAGCCCGACGCTCTGGAGAACGTGCTGGAATCGGTGAACGGCTTTGCCAAGGGCCGCACTGTGGTGCTGTTCGGCTGCGGCGGTGACCGGGATAAGACGAAGCGCCCCGTCATGGGCGGCATCGCCGCACGGCTGGCGGACTTCGTCATCGTCACCAGCGACAACCCCCGCACCGAGGATCCCCAGTCTATCATCGACGACATTCTGGCGGGCATGCGGGACACCGACACCCCCTATGTGGCCATCCCCGACCGGGTGGAGGCCATTCACTACGCCATGGACCACGCCCAAGGCGGCGATGTCATTATTCTGGCCGGCAAGGGCCACGAGGACTATCAGGAGATCGACCACGTCCACTATCCCATGGACGAGCGGGTCATCGTGGCGGACTACCTGAAGCATTAACGGATAAAAAGAGCCGCCGGGGCCCTTGCCCGGCGGGAAGGAGCGAAGCATTATGGGAATCATGGAGATCGTGCTGCCGGCAGTGGTCAGCTTTATCCTCACCGCCGCCGCCGGCAAGCTGCTGATCCCGGCGCTGGTGCGGCTGAAGGCCGGCCAGTCCATCAAGGAGATCGGGCCCACATGGCACATGACCAAGCAGGGCACCCCCACCATGGGCGGCCTGATGTTCATCGTCGGCATCGGCCTGACCATCGTGGCGCTGGGCTGGCGGCGGATGATGGCGGGCGAATTCGCCCACCTGTACGTCTATCTTTTCGCGCTGGTGTTCGGCCTCATCGGCTGCATCGACGACTATCAGAAGGTGAAGCACCACCACAACACCGGCCTGACGGCGCTGCAGAAGTTTGTGCTGCAGCTGGCGGCGGCGGTGGCGTTCCTGTGTCTCATGCGGTACGAGGGGATGCTCAGCCCCAACCTGTATATCCCGTTCTGGAACACCCATCTGGTGCTGCCGTGGCCGGTGTACCTCATCTTTGCCGCTTTCGTCATCGTGGGCACCGTCAACGCCGTCAACATCACCGACGGACTGGACGGCCTCAGCTCCAGCGTGACGCTGCCGGTGGCGGTGTTCTTCGCGGTCTTGGCCGTGGTGTGGCCGGGCTTTGCCCAGCTTGGCACGTTTGCCGCCGCCATGGCCGGCGGCCTGTGCGGCTTCCTGCTGTATAACCACTACCCCGCCAGGGTGTTCATGGGCGACACCGGCTCCCTGTTTCTGGGCGGCGCGGTGGCGGCGCTGGCCTTCGCCTACGACATGCCGCTGGTGCTGCTGCTGGTGGGCATCGTCTACATCTGCGAGACGCTGTCCGACATCATTCAGGTAACGTACTTCAAGCTGACCCACGGCAAGCGCATCTTCAAGATGGCCCCCCTGCACCACCACTTTGAGATGTGCGGCTGGAAGGAGACGAAGATCGTGGCGGTGTTCTCCACCGTCAGCGCGCTTTTCTGTCTGCTGGCCTACTTCGCCGTGTACCAGCGGTTCAGCTTCTGAAAACAATTGCATGATGAAATAAAACCGGGCTTTTTTACCTTCAGGTCGTCCTTCATCATGAAGCTATCTATTGCAGGTTTTTTTGCAGGTTTTTCCAGTTTTTGGGAGAGGAGGGACAGCCGTGACCCGGGAGGAATATCGGGCGCAGAAGGCCGCCAGAGAGCGGATGCGCCAGATGGAGCAGAAGCACAAGCAGGCCGCCAGAGGCTCCATGGATCTGCCCTTTCTCATTTTAACGGTGCTGCTGACGGTGGTGGGCCTGATCATGCTGTTCTCCGCCAGCTTTCCCCGCGCCTACTACGACACCGGGGACGGCACCTACTACTTCAAGCGGCAGGCGCTGTTCGCCGCAGTGGGCATGGCGGCCATGTTCGTGATCGCCAAGATCAACTACCAGCGCTGGCGCGGCGCCTCCCGCATGCTGGTGGGACTGGCGCTTTTCCTGCTGATCCTGGTCATCATCCCCCACAACCCGCTGGCCATCACCGCCAACAACGCCACCCGCTGGCTGGGCATCAAGGGCGTGTTCCAGTTCCAGCCGTCGGAGATCGCCAAGCTGGCGGTCATCGTCTACTTTGCCGACACCATCTCCAAAAAGAAGGAGAAAATGCTGACGTGGCGGCAGGGCATCCTGCCCTATGTGGCGCTGCTGGGTGTCATCTCCGTGCTGATGATGCTGGAGCCCCACCTGTCCGGCACGGTGCTAATCCTGTGTACCGGCGCGGTACTGATGATCGTAGGCGGTATCCAGGGCTGGCTGGTGGGCGCCGGCGTGGGCGGCGTGGCCGCGCTCGGCTTTCTGTTTATCCGGCTGGCGGAAAAGGGTATCATCAAGTACGGCGCGGCCCGCATCGCCATGTGGCACGACCCGTGGCTGGACTACTCCGGCGACGGCTATCAGCTGGCACAGAGCCTCATCACCATCGGCTCCGGCGGCCTGCTGGGCGTGGGCTTCGGCCGCAGCCGCCAGAAGTTCCTGTACCTGCCGGAGCAGTACAACGACTTCATTTTCTCCGTGGTGTGCGAGGAGCTGGGGCTTATCGGCGCCTGCGTCATCATGCTGATCTTCGCCCTGCTGATCCTGCGGGGCTTCTGGATCGCCCTCCACGCCCGCGACCGGTTCGGCGCGCTGCTGACGGTGGGCATCATGACCCATTTGGCCTTGCAGACGTTTCTGAACATCGCGGTGGTGTCGGGCTTTGTGCCCACCACCGGCATCTCCCTGCCCTTCTTCAGCTACGGCGGCACGGCGCTGTGCCTGCAGCTGGCGGAGATGGGCATCGTACTCAGTGTGTCGCGGCAGATACCCGCGCCAAAGGCGGGGTAACGCCTCACGGAAACGTTCCGTCTCCGACGGCCCCATTTCTTTCAGCAGCGAAAGAAATGGGGGAAAGAATGCCGCCAAAAACCAATGGTTTTTGGATTTCCTTTCGCCGCTGGCCGGTGCATTCCGATCCGTCCGAAATGTGAATCAACGTATTCCTCTGTGCGCTGCCGCTTTTGGTCTGAAATGCGCCGTGGTCTGCTTCTTTCGTGTTCTGCGGCTCTCCGAGCCGCACCGACACTTGCCGCCGATAGCGGCAAGTGCGCGATTTGATAATCGCCAAAACGGTAGGACGGCATACGCCTACATTTTGCAAGTCCAGCGGCAGCGGGGATAGACGCAGGTCAATACCACATTTCGGGTGCCTTGCCGCGTCCGCGTGGTGTGCAGGACGGTGAGGACGATGTGCGGGGCGCGGCGGAAGTCTTGAAACCGCAGGTTTTAAGCAGTCCTTTTGGTCGCTTTTGGGACTGCGGCCAAAAGTGACCCGCACCGGGGCGCGGAACGCCTCGCGGCGGTAAAATCCGACAACAAACCGTATCTTTTGATAGAAAAATTACAGATCGTATATCATTTTACAGGGCAACGAGCCTTGGAAACACAGAGAAAACGACAAGGCCATGTGATGAGCCTTTGAAAACATACAGGAAACGGAGTTTGCGATGAGAGTGATCTTCACCTGCGGGGGCACCGCGGGACATGTGAATCCGGCGCTGGCGCTGGCAGGGCTGATGCGGCAGCGTGACCCCCAAACCGCCGTGCTGTTCGTGGGCACACCCGACGGCATGGAGCGGGATCTGGCGGCCAAGGCGGGCTACGACTACGCCGCCGTGGAGGTGGACAGCTTCCGCCGCTCCATGAGCCCGGAGGCCGTGCGCCACAACCTCCACGCCGTGGGGGTGCTGGCCCGCTCCGGCCCGGCGGCCAAGGCCATCCTGCGGAAGTTCAGACCCGATCTGGTGGTGGGCACCGGCGGCTACGCCAGCTATCCCATGGTGAAGGCCGCAGCGCAGGCCCACATCCCCACGGCGGTACACGAGAGCAACTCCGTGCCGGGGCTGACCACCCGGATGCTGGAGGAGTACGCAGATGTCATCATGGTGGGCTTTGAGGACTGCCGCCAGCACTACCGGCATCCGGAGCGCATCATGGTGACGGGTACACCGGTGCGGGGGGACTTCTTCGAGAAAACGCCGGAGGAGGCCCGGCGGGAGCTGGCCTTTGACGACGGGAAGCCCATCGTGGTATCCTTCTGGGGCAGTCTGGGCGCCAGCCACATGAATGAGGCCATGCTGGACTTCTTCGAGGAGGAGCGGCAGAACGGCTTCCCCTTCCACCACGTCCACGCCGTAGGCAAGGGCGGATGGGAGGCAATGGAAAGAGCTTTACAGCAGCGGGGGCTGGCGGGCTGCCCGGCGCTGGATGTACGGCAGTACATCTACAACATGGCCACAGTGATGCGGGCGGCCGATCTGGTGATCTGCCGGGCGGGCGCGTCCACCATCAGTGAGCTGACGGCGCTGGGGATGCCGGCCATCATGGTGCCGTCCCCCTACGTCACCAACAACCATCAGGAGAAAAACGCACGGCTGCTGGAGGCCCACGGCGGGGCGGAAGTCCTGCTGGAGAGCGAGGCCGGCGGCAAGGCGCTGTACCGGGCGGCGGCGGACATCCTGCGCGACCCCGGCAGGCAGGCGCGGATGAAGCAGGGCATGGCCCAGCTGGGCATCCCCGACGCCGCAGAGCGCATTTACGAAACAGTCATGGCACTGGTGCGGTAGGGCCATTCACACCCGACGCCCGTCCCTTCATACAATGGCGTACAGCGACAATGAAGGGCGGGAGGGGTTTTATGGGGCCTATCACCATCGAGGGCGGCCACCGGCTCAGCGGCGAGGTGGCGGTACAGGGGGCAAAGAACAGTGTGCTCCCCATTCTGGCGGCCACGCTGCTGTGCGGCGGGGCATGCAGGATCCAGCGGTGCCCACGGCTCAGCGACGTGGACGCGGCAGCGGACATCCTGCGGTACTTAGGGTGTCGGGTGGACCGGGAGGACGGCGACCTGCTGGTGGACAGCAGCGTGCTGACCCGGTGCGACATCCCACAGACGCTGATGCGGCGGATGCGGTCGTCGGTCATCTTTCTGGGGGCCATCCTGGCCCGGTGCGGCTGGGCGGAGCTGAGCTATCCCGGCGGCTGTGAGCTGGGGCCAAGGCCCATCGACCTGCATCTGGCGGCGCTGCGGACGCTGGGCGCCTCCATCGAGGAGAGCGGCGGCAAGCTGTACTGTCAGGGCAGGCACCTCACCGGCGGGCAGATCGTGCTGGCCATCCCCAGTGTGGGGGCCACGGAGAACGCCATGCTGGCGGCCTGCGGCGCGGAGGGCGTCACGGTCATCACCAACGCGGCGCGGGAGCCGGAGATCGTGGACTTGCAGGACTTCCTGTGTGCCTGCGGCGCGGAGGTACGGGGCGCGGGCGGCTCGGTGATCACGGTGGAGGGGCGCAGGCCCCTGCACGGGTGCAGCCACCGGGTCATCGGCGACCGCATCGCGGCGGCCACCTATCTGTGCGCGGCGGCGGCCTGCGGCGGCGATGTGCTGCTGCGGCAGGCGGACTGCCGGCACCTGTCCACTGTGACCACCGCCTTACAGCAGACGGGATGCCGGCTGGACTGCGGCGAGGAGGACATACGGCTGCGCAGCGAGGGGCGGCTGCAGGCGGTGACGCCGGTGCGCACCGCGCCCTATCCGGGGTTCCCTACCGACTGTCAGGCTATCCTGATGGCGGCGCTGCTGCGGAGCCGGGGCACCACGGTATTTGTGGAGAACATTTTCGAGAGCCGCTACCGCCATGTGGCGGAGCTGCAGCGCATGGGCGCGGACATCCGGGTAGAGGGCCGGGTGGCCGTGGTGTGCGGCGTGGAGCGGCTCTACGGGGCGGACGTGTTCGCCGCCGACCTGCGGGGCGGGGCGGCGCTTGTCATCGCCGCCCTGCAGGCGGAGGGACTGTCCGCCATACACAGGACACATCACATCCAGCGGGGGTACGCGGATCTCGCCGGCGATCTGGCCGGTCTGGGCGCCCGTATCCGCCAGAAAAACGAGTAAGGAGCAACTGGTCATGGCGCGACGCAGACGGTACAACCGCAAACGGCGGAGAGGAAGCTTTGCCTTCCTCTATAAGCTGCTGGCCTTTGTGCTGATCTGCGGCGCCATCGGTCTGGCGCTGGCCATGTTCTTCAAGATCGAGGACATTGAGATCAGCGGCAGCAGCCGCTACACCAACCAGCAGATCACGGCGGCGGCAGAGGTCAGGGTCGGGGACAACCTGTTCTTCCTGAACAAGTACGATGCGGCGGCGCGCATCCGCCGGCAGCTGCCCTATGTGGAGACGGTGCAGTTCCGGCGGGTGCTGCCCAACAAGCTGGTGGTGCAGGTGACGGAGTGTCAGGATCCCGTGGCCATCAAGCAGGACGGCACGGTGTATCTGCTGTGCGACAAGGGAACCATCGTGGACACCGTCAGTGCCGCCAAGTGGATCCAGTACATCCAGATCGAGGGGCTGACGCTGCTTGACCCGCAGGTAGGCGCCGAGGCGCGGGCCGCCGCTACCCAGCAGTCGGTGCTGGAGCGGCTGCTGACGATACTGACGCTGCTGGACGACAAGGGGATGCTGCACCATGTTCAGGTCATCGATCTGTCCGACGCGGCCCGCATCACTATACGGTACATGGATCGGTTCGACGTGCAGTTCCTGTGGGACGCGGACTTCGACTACAAGCTGGACTATCTGGCGGCGGTGGTGGACAAGCTGGAGGACAACGAAAAGGGCACCATCGACATGACGCAGGAGGGGAAAGCCAGCTTTATCCCCTCGTAGCGGGAAAAAGATGGACAAATTCCCCCGCAGCACTTGACGGGTCTTTGATTCCGTAATACAATGTGGGGTGTAGTACAAGATATAGCATTCTCGCATAGGGAAGCTGGCTTTTCCATACAAATTGTGGCAGGAGGAACCAACATGGCTTTTGGATTGGAGACGGGGCCGGAAAACGTCGTCAGCATCAAGGTGGTCGGCGTTGGCGGCGGCGGCAATAACGTGGTCAACCGCATGGTGCGCTCCGGCGCGCAGGGCGTAGACTTTGTGGCAGTCAATACGGACAAGCAGGCGCTGAATGCGTCCAGCGCAAGCTATAAGATCCAGATCGGCGAGAAGCTCACCGGCGGCAAGGGCGCAGGCTCCAACCCCGACGTGGGCCGCAAGGCCGCCGAGGAAAGCCGCAACCAGATGGCCAAGGCGCTGGAGAGCACCGACATGGTGTTCATCACCGCCGGTATGGGCGGCGGCACCGGCACCGGCGCGGCGCCCGTGGTGGCGGAGATCGCCCGGGAGGCGGGCATCCTCACCGTGGGCGTGGTGACAAAGCCCTTCGGCTTCGAGGGGCGGCGGCGCATGGCCCAGGCCGAGCAGGGCATCGAGGAACTGCGCAGCAAGGTGGACTCGCTGGTCATCATCCCCAACGAGCGGCTGAAGTACGCCACCGACCAGAAGATCACCTTCGCCAATGCCTTTGAGATCGCCGACGACGTGCTGCGGCAGGCCGTGCAGTCCATCTCCGACCTGATCCGCGACACCGGCTTTATCAATCTGGACTTCGCCGATGTGACGGCCATCATGAAGGACGCGGGGCTGGCCCACATGGGCGTGGGCCGCGCCGCCGGCAAGGGCAAGGCCGAGGAGGCCGCCCGGATGGCTATTTCCTCTCCCCTGCTGGAGACCTCCATCAACGGCGCCAAGGGCGTGCTCATCAACGTTACCGGCTCCATGGACATCGGACTGGAGGAGGTGGAGCAGGCCGCCACGCTGGTGCAGCAGGCCGTGCATCCCGACGCGCTCACCATCTTCGGCGCTACCTTCGACGAGACGCTGGACGACGAGATCCGCGTCACCGTCATCGCCACCGGCTTCGACGAGGAGCAGCAGGAGGCCCATATCCTCTCCACCGGCGCGCCCGCGCAGGAGGGGAAGAAGCCCGTGCTGCAGCCGCTGGACGAGGTAAAGGGTGAGCAGGCGCAGGACGAGATGGATAAGTCCTTCGACGAGATCCTGCGTATCTTCAACAAGGACAAGTTCTGAGAAAACGACAAAAAGAGGCTCTCCGGCGCAGCCGGAGAGCCTCTTTTTGTGCGCGGGGGTGGTATTTGGCGGCGGGTTGTGGTAGGATGAGGACATCAAAGGCGCGGGGCCGTTTACCGCGCGGAGGCTTGACAGGAGGTGCAGTCGCATGGAGTACAGAAGATTCGGGAACAGCATCGTCGCCAGAATGGATAAGGGCGAGGAGATACTTGCGCAGATACAGGAGATCGCGCAGCAGGAGCACATCAGGCTGGCCAGCGTCACGGCGCTGGGGGCAACCAACGACTTTACCGTGGGCGTGTATAAGGTGGACGAGAAGAAATACTACGCCAACAAGTTTCAGGGAAATTTTGAGATCGTTTCCCTGACGGGGACCATCAATACGATGGACGGCGAGTTCTATACGCACATCCACATGAGCGCGGGAAACCACCGGGGCGAGGTGTTCGGCGGGCATCTGAACCGGGCCGTGGTGAGTGCCACCTGCGAGATGGTGATACAGGTGATGGACGGCGAGGTGGACAGGGCCTATGACCCGGAAACGGGATTGAATGTGTTCAGATTCTGAGGAAATGACTTACGCCGCGGCGGGCGCTGCTGATAGGCAAAACCACAGTAAGTGCTGAAAACAGAATGTATACAGGGAGACGCAGCATCATGAGAAGTGATGAAATGTTTGTCAGGGCATGCAGCGAGGATGTGCCCTCCATTATCGGCCTGCGGCACAGGATCTGGAGCACCACATACAGGGGGATCTATCCCGACTGCATGATCGACGACTTTGCGTGGGACTGGCACAGCGAAAAGGAGTTGGCGCGGGTCAATGATTCGGCGTATTCCGTGTATCTGATCCGGAAAGGACAGCAGGATATCGGCTATCTGACGATACATCAGGCCGACGGGGTCACTTTGCAGTCGCTTTACATCGTTTCCGAATACCAGCGGAACGGAATCGGTCGTGGAGCATTTGACCTTGTCAGGGCGTACTGTCGGGAACACGGTGCGCAGTCTTTCATCTGCCACTGTGTTCCGGAGAATCATAATGCCCGAATGTTCTACGAAAGAATGGGCGGCACGGTGATCGGAGAGGACTTGACAAACGAGGAGTCGTGGCAGAACTCGGTCACTTACCGATTCACGCTGGCATAAGCGATCTGCGGGGCTGACGGCCTTGGGCGGTTCGCGGCAAAAGATATCCCCCGGCTTCGCCGGGGGATATCTTTTACTCTACAAGGCCGTATTTCGTTTTGATGCGATCCAGCTTTTCCAGCATGGGCTCCGCCAGCACCCACAGGAAGAACACCGTGGCGGCGGCGTGGACGCAGTCCACCGGGAAGCCGGTGAGGTAGTAGCTCACCAGCACCTGCCAGCTCAAGTCCTGACTGTACAGCAGGGCGGAAACGGGGTTCATCAGGCCGCCGTAAACGACGATGGACGCAATGGCACCGAACAGGCACAGCGCTCCCCGGCTGCGGCGAAGCCACCCCTTGCGGAACAGGACGCCGGCCAGAAAGCCGATGATACCGGCGGCGAACATCTGGAAGGGCGTCCACGGCCCCTGCGAGAACAGGAAGTTGCTGGCCAGCATGGTCATAGCACCCACCAGAAAGCCCGTCTCGCCGCCGAAGGCCACGCCGGCGATGATGGTCAGCGCCAGCACCGGCTTGAACTGGGGCAGCATGAAGAAGGCGGCGCGGCCCGCCACGCCCAGCGCACACAGCACGGCGATGACGGTCAGCTCCCTGGCCTGGGGCTTCCGCCCCTCGAACACCATGAAGAACGGCAGCATGCAGGCCAGCAGCACCAGCAGGGCCATAAGGTAATAGTTTTTCACGTCGAAGTAATAGCTGCCCACAAACAGAATGGCCGGGATGCCCACCAAAATCAGGGCGGCAGCGGCCTTGGTGCGTTTGGACAGCCGCCGCTTCTGCACCGGGGTCTGCACCTGTACGGGCGGGGGCGAGCGCCGCCCGATGGCGGCGGCGGTGACGAACAGGGCGGCGATGAACAGGGCGTACTCCCACAGCGCCGACCAGCCGGCGGCGGACACGCTGCCGCCGCCCACCAGCGCCGTCAGGTCGGTGTTTTTCGCGGCGTGCCAGAAGATCACCAGCGCCAGAAGGCCGGACACGGCGGCGGTGAGCTTCCGCCACCACGGCAGCCGGGGCGGCTGCCATGCGGCGGACTCCTCCGCCACCAGAGGCAGCGGCGCGTAGGCCATCGGCGGCACCGGCTCCGGCGGCACGTCGCCGCCGATGAGGGACATGACATCCTCCGCCGTGACGGCTTCGGCGCACAGCTCCCGGGCCATGCGGCCGGCGGAGGTGGTGTAGAAGCTGTTGCCGGAGAAGAACGGGCGGGGCGCGCCCTCCGTCACCACGCTGCCGTCGAAAAACAGGGCGCAGCGGTGGGCGTAGCGGGCGCAGAACTCCACATCGTGGCTGACCATGACCACAGTGACGCCGCCCGCCGTCAGAGAGCGAAGGATGGCGGCGAGCTCCTGCTTGAATTCGGCGTCCAGCCCCTTGGTGGGCTCGTCCAGCAGCAGTATCTCCGGGTCAAGGAGCAGAACTTTACACAGCGCGGCGCGCTGCTGCTCCCCGCCGGACAGGTCGTAGGGGTGGCGATCCAGCAGCTCCGTCAGGCGGCAGAGGGACACGGCCTGCGCCACCCGCTTTTCCCGAAGGTCAGAGGGCAGCGTCTGGCCGTCGAACGCCTCGTACAAGTCCTGGCGGACGGTTTTTTTCACGAAAAGCGCCTGGGGATCCTGCGGCAGCACACCGATGCGGCCGGTGTGCCGCACTGTACCGCGGTAGGGCGTCAGGGCGCCGCTGAGCAGGTGGAGCGACGTGGTCTTGCCGGCGCCGTTGCCGCCCAGCAGGGCCAGCAGCTCCCCCTGATACACGGTGAGGTCAAGACCCCGCACCACGTCCGGCTCCTCCGGCGCGTAGCGGAACCACAGCCCCTCCGCCGTCAGCACCGGGCCGCCGCGGGGATGCTCCTGCGCCGGGGGCAGCGGGCACAGGGAGTGCGCCGCCTGCCAGCGGCGCAGGAAATCCCGTCCCTCCCGGACGGTGACGGGGGCGGGCTCATCGCTGCGGACGGAGGCCCAGATCCGCATGGCGGCGGGCATGGCCAGAAACATGCCGTGGCCCCGGCCGCGAAGCTGGCGGCCTACCTCAGCGGGGGCGCCGGTACACAGCAGGCGTCCGCCGTCCAGCACGGCGGCGTGGGTGGCAAGGGGCAGCGCATCCTCCAGCCGGTGCTCCGTCAGGAGAACGGTGGTGCCCAGCTCGCGGTTGATGCGGCCCAGCGTCTGCAAAAAGTCGGCGGCGGCGATGGGATCCAGCTGGCTGGTGGGCTCGTCCAGTATCAGCACCTTGGGCTGCATCACCATGACGGAGGCAAGGCTCAACAGCTGCTTCTGGCCGCCGGACAGCTGATCCACGGACTTGTGGAACCAGCCCTGGATGCCGAAAAACGACGCCATCTCCGCCACGCGGCGGCGGATGGCGGGGGTATCGCAGCCCATGCTCTCCAGTCCGAAGGCCAGCTCGTGCCAGACCTTGTCCGTCACCACCTGATGCTCCGGCGACTGGAGGACGAAGCCGATGTCCGCCGCCTGCTGGCGCAGGGGGACATCCCGCAGGGGCACGCCCTGAAACCAAACCTCCCCCTCGGTGACGCCGTGGGGTGCGAGAACGGTCTTGAGCTGACGCAGCAGCGTGGATTTGCCGCAGCCGGAGGGGCCGCACAGCACCCAGAATTCGCCGGGGCAAACGGTGAGGTCGATGCCGGTGAGGGCGGGGCGGCGCTGCTGGGGGTAGGTGAAGCTGAAGCCGGAAAGACGGAACAGCTCGTCCATATCAGGCACCTCCTTTCATGCAGCGGCGGAAGCGGCGCCGGGACACCCACGACATGGCGGAGGGCGTCAGGCACAGCAGCAGATACACCGCGAAAAAGCTGATGGTCAGTGGTTGGGCCGGGGCGCCCAGCAGCAGGGGGTAATACTGGAAGTACAGGCCCCGGGACACTACGCCGGTCAGCAGGTACAAGCCGCAGAAGCCCAGCCACAGCAGGAGGCTGCGGTCGCGGTCGTCCAGACGGTAGATGGAGAAGGCGGTGCGGCCCGGCTGGCCGTACCCCCTGCTGCGCATGCTGTCCGCCGTGTCGATGGCGCTTTCAAGGCTCCATGTGACCAGCACGGAAAAGACCTTCATGGCGTTTTTGCCCCGCTGGAGCAGGCCGCCGGAGGACGTGTCGCGGCCCATATAGCGCTGGGCCTGCGAGACGGCGCGGAACTGGCGGCGGAAGCGGGGCACGAAGCGCAGCGTCATGCTCAGCACCAGCGACAGGGCGGGGATGACGCGGCCGAAGAGGTAGATGAATTTATCGGAGGTCATGACGGTGCTGAAGCAGCGGAACCACAGCACCACCGACGCCAGCAGCAGCGCGGCGGCGAAGCCGTAGAGGATGCTCTCCAGCGTCAGGGGGTTGCCGGTGGGCAGGTAGGTCAGGATGGTGACGCCCTGATGGACGAAGGCGGGGTTCACCAGCGCCGCCAGCAGCGCCATGGGCACCAGCCAGCGGGCGCTGCGGCCCAGCTCCCGCAGGCCGCACAGCCGCGCCACATAGCAGCAGGCGCCGGTGAGGGAGATCAGCAGGCAGGCCGGGTGCATCAGGGTCATGGAGAAGGCCAGCACCAGCGCAAAATAGAGAAAATTCACCGCCGGGTGGCAGTCGGAAAACGTATCGCGCAAGGATGGCACCCCCTCTCCCCTGTGATATGAGCGCATACGGTTTTATTATACTGTTTCCGGCGGCGGGCGTCAATCCCCGGAGGGGCCGGAAGGTTCTGGAGCGTGGAAATTTCCGACATGAAAAAGACCGCCGGGAGGCGGTCTTTTTATGTGTGGGTCGTGTGGGGGCGCGTCAGGCCAGGAAGCCCTTGAGGATGGTGTCCTCCGCCTCCTCCTCCGTCAGGCCCAGCGTCTCCAGCTTCAGCAGCTGGTCGCCGGCGATCTTGCCGATGGCCGCCTCGTGAATCAGCTGGGCGTCGGGACAGTTGGCGGTGATGGCGGGCACGGACTCGATCCTGGCCTGCCCCATGATGATGCTGTCGCACTGGACGTGGCCGAAGCACTGGGCGTTGCCCACCATGACGGGGCGGAACACCTGATGGGACTGATCCTGCGCCACAGAGCGGGAGATGACCCGGCCCTTGGCGTCGTGGCCGTTGAGCTGGATGTTCATGTCGCTCTCCGCCTGCTGGCTGCCGTGGGTCAGGAGACGCTCCGTCACCACAACCTCGCTGCCGGCCTCGCAGAAGAAGTCCGTCTCGCGTTTGGTGGAGTCGATACCCCGGATCTGGACGGTATCCATCTGCATGGTGGCGTTCTCGCCCAGATACACCACGGTCTTGGGGTTCATGATGTTGCCGCCGGTCTGGCCGGGGTCGTTCTCGCCGTAGTGCTTCTCGCTGTAATGCACGCGGGCGTTTTTGCCGATGTGGAACGTATGCACGCCGTCGTGACGGCTCTCGTCGCAGCCGGAGTTGTGGATGCCGCAGCCGGCCACGATCTCCACATCGCAGTCGTCGCCCACATAGAAGTCATTATAGACCATCTCGCTGAGGCCGGTCTTGCTGATGATGACGGGGATGTAGCACTTCTCCCCCTTGGTGCCGGGCTTGATGCGGATGTCGATGCCCTGTTTGCCGTCGGCCCGGGGCGTGATGTCGATATGCTCCGTGGACTGGCGGGCCTCACAGCCGCTGTCCTTGCGGATGTTGAAGGCGCCCACGGGCTGACCCGTCAGGTCGGCGATCTTTTCCAGCAGTCTGGCGTCAATATCAGTGATCATTGTGCGCCCTCCTTTCTCTCCAGCACGGGACAGCTGCCCAGCGTATCCGCCAGAATGAGGGGGAAAACCTCCTCGGTGGTGCCCCGGTGGGCGATCTGCCCGTTGGCGATGACCACGATCTCGTCGGCCAGCCGGATGATGCGCTCCTGATGGGAGATGATGATCATGGTGGCCCTGCCCTCCTGATGGATCTGCTCGAACGTCTCGGTAAGGCGGGCAAAGCTCCACAGGTCGATGCCGGCCTCCGGCTCGTCGAAGATCATCAGGTCGCTCTGCCGGGCCAGAATGGTAGCGATCTCGATGCGCTTGACCTCGCCGCCGGACAGGGACACATCCACCTCGCGATCCAGATAGTCGTTGGCGCACAGGCCCACCTTGGTCAGGTACGCGCAGCACTTGTCCTTGCTGAGCTTCTCCTGCCCCGCCGCCAGAAGCAGCAGGTCGTGGACGGTGATGCCCTTGAAGCGCGGCGGCTGCTGAAAGCCGTAGCTGATGCCCCGGCGGGCACGCTCGGTGATGGACAGCGCCGTTACGTCCTCGCCGTTATAGAGGACGCGGCCGGACGTGGGCTGCACCAGGCCCATGATGACCTTGGCCAGCGTGGTCTTGCCGCCGCCGTTGGGGCCGGTGAACACCATCAGCTTATGGTCGGGAATGGTGATGGACACGTTCTTGAGAATGTCCTGCTCCCCGTCGGGAGTGGACACGCGGTAACAGATGTTTTGCAGTTCCAGCATGGATAGCTCTCCTCTCTCTGAGGTGATATCTGAAGTATACCAGATGGGCCGCCGGAAGGATGTGACATCTGCAACAGCCCATTGGAAAAGCAGATGCGCTTTACAACTGTGCCAGTGTAACAGATTTCCGAAAAAAAAGCAATCTTTTCCTGCACATTTCGCCGCGAACGGGGCAGACAGGCGCACCGGCGGGTCTTTACGCATAGTATGCCGTGAGAAGGAGGCGTTCAAACATGGAGCAGGAACTGAATTTACCCTATGACCGGGCGCTGTCAGAGGCCGTGTGGCGGCGGGTGGCACCGGAGCTGACGCCCTTTGCGCCGCTGCCCGCCCCGGAGGAGCGCGAGGCGTGCTGCATGGCCGCGCCCACGGAGGACGGCCTTGTCCGGGTGCAGCGGTTCATCGACGAGGAGGTATCCATGGCGCGGGCCTACCGGTGCCACGCCCGGAGCGCGCCGCCGGCGGCGCGGCGGACGCTGCTGCGGATAGCGGACGAGGAGCTGTCCCACGCCCGGACGCTGCTGACCGCCCACTATCTGATGACCGGGCGGTTCTACCAGCCGCCGGCGGCGGCCGGACAGGAGCCGTCCATGCCGTGGTGCCAGCTGCTGCGGGAGCTGTACCACGAGGAGGCCTGCGGCGGCGCGGCCTACGCGCAGGCGGCGGAGGACACGGAGGACGTGTGTCTGCGGGAGCTTTTCCAGCGGCTGAGCCGGGCGGAGTACGGCCACGCGGCCATGCTGCTGCGGCTGCTGGAAAACAGCTTGACATCCGGGAATAACCTGCTAAAATAGGGGGCAATTAAGCTGCACAAAGGAGGTCTGTGAAGATGAAAGAATGCATCTCCCGCGAAGCGGCGCTGGCCGCCCTGAGAGAGTATAACAAGGAGCCGTTCCATATCCTGCACGGTCTGACGGTGGAGGGCGTCATGCGCTGGTACGCCAACGAGCTTGGCTACGGCGAGGACGCGGATTTCTGGGCCACGGTGGGTCTGCTCCACGACATCGACTTTGAGAGGTGGCCGGAGCAGCACTGTCTCAAGGCGCCGGAGCTGCTGCGGAAGGCCGGGTGCTCCGACGAGTTCATCCACGCCGTCTGTTCCCACGGCTACGGGCTGGTGTGCGATGTGGAGCCCACGCACCAGATGGAGAAGGTGCTGTTCGCCGCCGACGAGTTGACCGGTCTGATCGGCGCGGCCGCCCGCATGCGCCCCAGCAAGAGCGTCATGGATATGGAGGTCAGCAGTCTGAAGAAGAAGTACAAGGACAAGAAGTTCGCCGCCGGGTGCTCCCGGGATGTCATCAACACCGGCGCGGAACGGCTGGGCTGGCCCATCGAGGAACTGATGGAGAAGACCATCCTGGCCATGCGCAGCTGCGAGGAGCAGGTCAACAGGGAGATGGAGACGCTGTCCTGAAACGAACGCGGGAACACAGAAAAACGCCCCCGATGCCTGTGCATCGGGGGCGTTTTTGTGCGGTTGGGGCTTACTTGACGCAGATCGTCTCGATCTCCACCAGCGCGCCGCGGGGCAGCGCACCCACCTCCACGGCGGAGCGGGCGGGGTACTGGCCCTCGGTGAAGAACTCGGCATACACCGCGTTCATGGCGGCGAAGTCGCCCATGCTCTGCAGGAACACGGTGGTCTTGACCACATTGTCCATGGTGAGGCCGGCGGCCTCCAGAATGGCCTTGATGTTGGTCAGCACCTGACGGGTCTGCTCGGTGATGCCGCCGGGCACGAACTCGCCGGTGGCGGGGTCAAAGGGCACCTGACCGGAGGTGACGAGGAAGCTGCCGCAGTCGATGGCCTGGGAATAGGGCCCGATGGCGGCGGGGGCGTTGGTAGTGGCGATGATCTTTTTCATGGTATGACCCTCCTGTTCATGATGGTGGATGCCGTCCGGCCTGCGCCGGAGGTGCTTTCTGTTTACACTTATACCACATTCCTCCGCAAATGGCAACCGTTCCCCTCGGCGGCGCGGGGTTTTTCTTTTGCTATGAGGAATAATTATAATGCGATTTTGCCATTGTATGCGCGGAATGCACCGCGTATACCTGTAGCTTCTGCCTGACTTTTCGCATTTTTTTCAGTTTTAGCGGGAAGGATATCGGTTTCAGCAGAAAAAGTACGCGGCGGATATGCATTTTGTTATCTGGAAAACAGATATCAGGCCATGGAATTTTCAAAGTACCATATCCCGCCGGTTTCATGGTAACTTTAAAGGGTAAAGCTACCGGAAATCGCCGCTGCGGCGGCCTGTTATGATGAGGAGGATATGTCTATGTATGACCAGAACTGCGGTTTCGGCACCAAAGCCATCCACGCCGGCAACGTCAAGGATACCCAGTACGGCGCGCTGACCACCCCCATTTTCCAGACCTCCACCTTTGTGTTCGACAGCTGCGAGCAGGGCGGACGCCGCTTCGCCGGTGAGGAAGGCGGCTACATCTACACCCGTCTGGGCAACCCCACCGTCTCCGTGCTGGAGAACAAGGTGGCGGCGCTGGAGGGCGGCGAGGCCTGCGTGGCCGCCGGCTCCGGCATGGGCGCTATCTCCGCCTGCCTGTGGAGCATCGCGGGCGCCGGGAAGCACATCGTGGCCGACGGTACCCTGTACGGCTGCACCTTCGCCCTGCTGAACCACGGCATGACCCGTTACGGCGTGGAGGTCAGCTTCGTGGATACCACCGATCTGGACGCCGTTCGGGCGGCGCTGAAGCCCAACACCTGCGCCGTGTATCTGGAGACGCCCGCCAATCCCAACCTGAAGATCACCGATATTGCCGCGGTGGCCGGTGTGGCCCACGGCTACAGCAAGGACATCAAGGTGGTGTGCGACAACACCTTCGCCTCCCCCTACCTGCAGAACCCGCTGGCGCTGGGCGCGGACGTGGTAGTCCACTCCGCCACCAAGTACCTCAACGGTCACGGCGACGTCATCGCGGGCTTTGTGGTGGGCTCCGCCGAGTTCTGCAATGAGGTGCGGATGTTCGGCCTGAAGGACATGACCGGCGCAGTGATGGATCCCTTCACCGCGTTCCTGATCCTCCGGGGCCTGAAAACACTGGAGATCAGGATGCAGAAGCACTGCCTCAATGCCCGGCTGGCGGCGGAGTTCCTGGATAAACACCCCGCCGTGGAGAAGGTCTACTATCCCGGGCTGGAGAGCCATGAGGGCCACGACATCGCCGCCCGCCAGATGCGGGACTTCGGCGGTATGCTGTCCTTCGAGGTCAAGGGCGGCAAGGCGGCCGGCATGAAGCTGGTCAACGCCGTGAAGCTCATCACCGTGGCGGTGTCCCTGGGCGACGCGGAGACGCTGATCGAGCACGCCGCGTCCATGACCCACTCCACCTATACCGAGGAGGAGCTGGCGGCGTCCGGCATCCCCGCCGGGCTTATCCGCCTGTCCCTGGGTCTGGAGAACGCCGAGGACATCATCGCCGATCTGGAGCAGGCGCTGGCCCAGCTGTAACGGAAAAAGGCACAAAAAAGGACGTCCGGTCTGTTGACCGGACGTCCTTTTTGCTTACTTCTCGATGACGACCTTGCCGTCCTTCAGCCGCACATGCGCGGTGTCGCCGGACTTCAGCTCGCCCTCCAGCATCTTCTCGGCCACGGCGTCCTCCACCATGCTCTGGATGGCGCGGCGCAGGGGACGTGCGCCGTATTGGGGATCGAAGCCGTCCCGGGCCAACTCGGCCACGGCGTCGTCGTCCGCCTCCAGCGTGATGCCCTGCTGGGCCATGCGCGCGCCGGTGACGTCCAGCATGCGCCGGGCGATCTGGCGGATGTTGTCCTCCGTCAGCTGACGGAACACAATGATCTCGTCGATACGGTTCAGGAACTCGGGGCGGAACGTCCGCTTCAGGTCGGCCATGACGGCGTCCCGGATGCGGCCGAAGTGCGCCTCCTCGCTCTCCTTCTCGTCCTTGTCCCCGCCGTCGAAGCCAAGGCGCGCCGCGTCAGCGGTGATGTTCTTAGCACCCACATTGGACGTCATGACGATGATGGTGTTCTTGAAGTCCACCTTGCGGCCCTGGGAGTCGGTGACGATGCCATCCTCCAGGATCTGCAGCAGGATGTTCCACACATCCTCGTGGGCCTTTTCGATCTCATCGAACAGCACCACGGAGTACGGCTTCCTGCGCACCTTCTCGGTGAGCTGACCGCCCTCCTCGTGACCCACATAGCCGGGAGGCGAGCCCACCAGACGGGACACCGTGTGCTTCTCCATGTACTCGGACATGTCGATACGCACCATGGCGTTCTCGTCGCCGAACATGGCTTCGGCCAGCGTCTTGCACAGCTCGGTCTTGCCCACGCCGGTGGGGCCCAGGAACAGGAACGAACCGATGGGGCGCTTGGGATCCTTCAGACCCACGCGGCTGCGGCGGATGGCCTTGGCCACCGCGTTGACGGCCTCGTCCTGCCCCACCACGCGCTGGTGGAGCTTCTCCTCCAGCTTCAGCAGGCGCATGCTCTCGTCCTCGGTCAGGCGGGTAACGGGGATGCCCGTCCAGCCGGCCACCACCTTGGCCACGTCATCAGCGGTGACGCTGCCCCGGTTCTGGGCCATCTGCTTGCGCCAGTTGTCCCGCTCGATCTCCACCTGCTCCTGATAGTTCTTCTCGATGTCACGCAGCTGCGCGGCCTTCTCGAAGTCCTGCGCCGTCACGGCTTCGGACTTCTCGCGGTGCAGCGCCGCGATCTTCTCCTCCAGCGCCTTCAGGTCGGGAGAGGACGCTTCGGCGGTCATGCGCACCTGCGACGCGGCCTCGTCCATCAGGTCGATGGCCTTGTCCGGCAGGAACCGGTCGCCGATGTACCGCTTGGACAGCTGCACGGCAGCTTCCAGCGCCTCGTCGGTGATGGTCAGCTTGTGATGGGCCTCGTACTTGTCGCGCAGGCCCTTCAGGATCTCCAGCGTAGCCTCCGGCGTAGGCTCACCCACGGTGACGGGCTGGAAGCGGCGCTCCAGCGCGGCGTCCTTCTCGATATACTTGCGGTACTCGTTAAGGGTGGTGGCGCCGATAACGCGGATCTCGCCGCGGCCCAGCGCCGGCTTGATGATGTTGGCGGCGTCCACGGCGCCCTCGGCGGAGCCGGCGCCCACGATGGTGTGCAGCTCGTCGATGAACAGGATCACGTTGCCGGCCTTCTTCACCTCGGCCAGTGTGTTCTTGATACGCTCCTCAAACTCGCCGCGGTACTTGGTGCCGGCCACCATGCCGCTGAGGTCCAGAGACAGGAGCTTCTTGTCCAGCAGCTCCTCAGGCACATCGCCGGAGACGATGCGTTCGGCCAGGCCCTCGGCGATGGCGGTCTTGCCGACGCCGGGCTCACCGATGAGGACGGGGTTGTTCTTGGTGCGGCGGGACAGGATCTGGATGACTCGCTGGATCTCCTTGTCCCGGCCGATGACGGGATCCAGCTTGCCGGTGCGGGCGGCCTCCGTCAGGTCGCGGGTAAACTCGGCAAGGGCCTTGTTCTTCTTGTCGGACTCGCGGTTGGCGGCAGACACACCGCTGGTCACGGTATGGGGGGTGTCGTTCAGCTTCTTGACGATGCTGCTGTACATCTTCTTAGGGTCGACACCCATGGTGCGCAGAATGCGCAGGGCCATGTTGCCGCCCTCGCGGAGAATGCCCATCAGCAGATGCTCCGTGCCGATGTAGCTGCTGCCCATACGGGCGGCCTCAGACACAGCCAGCTCTACCACACTCTTGGCGCGGGGGGTCAGACCCTGACTGGGTGCGGCGCCGGACAGGCCCTTGCCCACGCTGCGCTGCAGCACGTCGCACACCATCTCGTCGGTGACGCCGTATTCGCTGAGGACACGGTGGGCGATGCCCTCCTCCTCGCGGATCAAGCCCAGCAGCAGATGCTCGGAACCAACGTAGCCGTGGCCCATCTCCTCCGCCGCTTCCTGGCTCAGACGCAGGACCTCCTCGGCCCGGGGGGTGAATTTATTCTCGCTCATAAAATAGCACTTCCTCTCTTACTGTGGTGTCGCGCCGGATTTACTTTTCCAGCGCCTTCAGCTCATCCCGCAGCTTGGCCGCTTCCTCGAAGCGTTCCGCCTCCACTGCCAGATTCAGCTGTGTCTGCAGCGCGTTGCGTCTGCGCTGCTTTGTCAGGGCGTCCTGCTCGTCCTTGGGCAGCAGGTCGCCGTGCTCCTCCGCGGCAGGCGTGCTCTCACGCGCCTGTCCCAGCACGTCCACCGGCTCGGGGAACTCGGTGAGCATCCGGGCGCCAAAGCCGTTCAAGAACGGCTCCAGCATCCCGAAGGGGCGGGAGAAGAAATCCCCGAACAGGCCGCCGGTCATGCCGGCGGAACGGAAGGAATCGGTGTAGCCCAGCTCCTCCGCGCACTGAGGACACAGGTGGATCTGTGTCACCTTGCCGTTGATATTGCTCTTATAGTAGAACGTTGCCTCGTTCCTTCCACAACGATCACATCTCATAATCGTAACCTCCTTGCTGAAAAATCAGACCGAATGGATCAGGATCTGTTTGAAAATATCGGCCCGCAGCGCGCTGCGCCGCTCCTTGGGAACAGTGCGCAGCGCCCGCTCGCCTACGGCGGCCAGCAGCGCCTGCCCCAGCTCCCGGCTGACGGCCTCGGAATCCACCAGATTCTGGGTGATGGCCCGGGCGCTGGCGTAGTCCAGCGTGTCGCCGACGGAGTTGATGACGTGCATCAGAAGCGTCTGGCGATCCACCTGCACCCGCGTGATGCGGATGTATCCGCCGCCGCCCCGCCGCGACTCCACAATGTAGCCGTGCTCAGGGGAAAAGCGGGTGGACATGACATAGTTGATCTGACTGGGCACGCAGTTGAATCGCTGTGCCAGATCGCTGCGCTGAAGCTCCAGCGCGCCGCCGGCCTCCTCCAGCTCCTGCTGGATAAACCCGGCGATGATATCGGAAATACCCATGCTTGCCTGCCACCTTTCCACAGGTCATTTTTGACTTTGCCTTTCTTTGACCTTGACTGTAGTATAGCACGTTTCTTGCGTTTGTCAATAGGAATTTTTGACTTTCTTTGACCAAGTTTGTAAATAATTTGTGAACGAGGGGGGCGCATTTTTGCCTCCGGCGGCAAAGTTATTTCTTTTTGTCGCCGGTGGCCCCATTTCTTTCAACAGCGGTAAGGGGCATTCCGCGCACTGGCGCGGGGGGACAGAGATATTTCGCTCTCCAGAGCGACCCACTTTTGCCAACAGCGGCAAAAGTGGGCAAAAACGCCGTTCAAACCTGCGGTTTGAAAATCCGCCCGCGCCCCGCACATCACGCTGCGCGGCGGTGCGTCCCACACGGACGCGGCAGGACGAAAACCACCCGAAATGTTAAACTGACGAATTTCTCTGCGCGCTGCCGCTTTTACTCTGAAATGCGCCGGTGCGCAGTTCTGTTAAACTGGCGCTGTTTGGCATGTAAAAAGACGCCGTATGGCGTCTTTTTTATGTCTCCGTGTAAATATCTTCGCATTTTTGCTGCGCGTTCTCCAGTATTGCCTGTATCCGCATCGGGACTGCAAGCTCCTCCGCAGATGCCATATACTTCTCCAGCAAAGCCAACACATCCTCTGTCGCCGCAAAGAGTACGCGATACATTGTCTTGTAATCCGCCATATTAGCCTCCTGTTTCAATACGTTTTAGACATATTTTGCATCCACTTCGCACATCATAACATATAATGCATCTAAAATAAACATAAAATTTGTCTATAATGGAGTGATTTTGTGGCGGTAAAAAGTCTTTCGATCCGTATTGATTCGGTACTGTTAGATAAGCTGCACGTCGTGGCTGATTATGAGGGGCGTTCTGCCAACAGCCAAATCAACATTCTGATACGCGACTGTGTTGCAGAATACGAGAAGAACCACGGCGGCATTGAAATTGAACGAAAAAATGGGTAGGAGCATCGACAGGCTCCTGCCCATTTTTTCTCTGAAATGCGCCGGTGCGCAGTTCTACATTTTGCATCTTCAGCGGCAGCGGGGATAGAAGCAGGTCAATTCCACATTTCGGGTGGTTTACACTTTGCCGTGTGCGCGAGGGACGCAGAACAGCGAGGCGCAATGTGCAGGGCGTGGGCGGATTTTCAAACCGCAGGTTTGAACGGCGTTTTTGCCCACTTTTGCCGCTGTTGGCAAAAGTGGGTCGCTCTGGAGAGCGAAATATCCCTTGCCGCCGGAGGCATAAAACGATCGAGCGGGGCGCGGGGAATGCACTCTGTACAAATCCTTTTTTGTAGGGTATACTATCCTCAAACCGCAAAACAACAGAGAAAGGAACTGCCTATGAATACAAACTGGAACGATCCCAATTTTCAGGGCTTCAGCCGTCAGCACCGCCCCAAGAAGGAGCGCAAGCCCGTGGGCACGCCGCTGGGCCGCACACTGCTGAATCTGGCGGTGACGCTGGTTTTCGCCGCCGTCTACTACTATGTGGTGCTGCCGCCCATCAACCTCAAAAGTGAGGAGTTCTACGCCTTCGCGCTGCTGGTCTGCGCGGTGTACGGCATGTGCGCCGTGCTGACCTCCGGCTTTCAGGGCAGCGGCGCCAAGGGCTATTTCGGCTTTCTGAAAAAGCAGTGTACCGTGCCCCTGCTCCTGGCGGTGGGACTGGCGGCCACCGCGCTGGTAGGCGCGGTGCTGGGCTGGCAGCTGTTCCGCGCCAAGGACTACCGCGATCTGCTGACCGTGGAGGACGGCGACTTCACCGCCGAGGTGGAGGAGATCAGCTATGACCAGATCCCCATGCTGGACGCGCAATCCGCCATGAAGCTGGGCGACCGCAAGCTGGGCGAGCTGGCGGACATGGTGTCCCAGTTTGAGGTGGCGGACGACTACACCCAGATCAACTATCAGGGCCGCCCCGTCCGGGTGACGCCCCTGCGGTACGGCGACCTCATCAAGTGGCTGAACAACCGGGCGCAGGGTCTGCCTGCCTACCTCATCATCGACATGGTCACGCAGAACGTGGAGGTAGTACGGCTGGACGAGGGCATCCGCTACACCACCGCCGAGCACTTCAGCCGCAATCTCAACCGCCATCTGCGGTTCCGCTATCCCACCTTCATGTTCGACGATCCCGCCTTTGAAATTGATGAGAACGGCGATCCGTGGTGGGTCTGCCCCCGTGTGAGCCACACCATCGGCCTGTTCGGCGGGCGGGACATCATCGGCGCGGTGCTGGTCAACGCCGTCACCGGCGAGAGCACCTACTACGAGACGGGCAGCGTGCCCAACTGGGTGGATCACGTCTTTACCGCCGAGCTGATCATGCAGCAGTACGACTACCACGGCACCTACGTCAATGGGTTCATTAACTCCCTGTTCGGGCAGCGGGATGTCACCGTCACCACCGAGGGCTACAACTACATCGCCATCGGCGACGATGTATACATGTACACCGGCGTCACCTCTGTGGTGTCCGACCAGTCCAACATCGGCTTCATTCTGTCCAACCAGCGCACCAAGGAGACCAGCTTCTATCTGGTGGCCGGGGCCAAGGAGTACTCCGCCATGGACAGTGCCGAGGGGCAGGTTCAGCAGATGAAGTACACCGCCACGTTCCCGCTGCTGCTGAACATCTCCGACCAGCCCACCTATTTCATGGCGCTGAAGGACGCGGCGCAGCTGGTGAAAATGTACGCCATGGTCAACGTGGGCCAGTACCAGATCGTGGCTACCGGCGACACCGTGGCCGAGTGTGAGAGCAACTACCGCCGTATTCTGGCGGAGAAGGGCCTTGTCTCCGGCGACGCGGCCCAACTGCCGGCCACCGCCGGGCAGGAGATCAGCGGTGTCATTGCCGACATCCGCTCCGCCGTGGTGGACGGCAACACCCTGTACTACTTGCGGCTCAGCGGCGGCAGCGCCTACTATGTCATCTCCGCTGCGGCCGCGCCGGAGGCCGTCATCTTCAACGTGGGTGACAGCGTCACCGTCCGGTGCAGCGAGGGCGAGGGTACCATTCTCACCGCCGACAGCATCACCCGCACGGCGGTACACGATGCCGCCACCATTGACGAGCAGGCGGAGAATAGCGCCTCCTCCGGGGAGGACGCGGCCTGACCGGCTGTTCGGTCATACAGAAAAACAGCCCTCTGATGTCTATGCATCAGGGGGCTGTTTTGGCGCTTAGCGGGGAAATTCCCGCAGAAATCAAATACAAATGGTGAATTTGTTGTCGAATTATACGTCCTGTTGTCGTTATTCGATGGCCACGATATAGTAATACACCGGTTGGCCGCCGGATAGGGCGCTGACCTCCGCGTCGGGGCACACCGCCTCGAACAGGGCGGCGGCGCGGGCGGCGTCCTCATCGGACACACCCTCTCCGGCGTAGACGGTGATGAACTCGGCGCTCTTGTCTGCCGCCAGATGGGCCAGACGCTCCAGCAGCACGTCGAGGCTGCGGTCGGTGCCCAGCAGCTTGCCGTCGCACAGGGCCAGATAGTCGCCCTCGTTGATGGCGAAGCCGTCGAAATCGGAATTGCGGGCGGCGTAGGTGATCTGGGCCGTGGTGACGTTAGACGCGGCATCGGTCATGGCCCGCAGGACGTTCTGGGCGTCCGGCTCCTCCGGATCCACGGACATCATGGCGGAGATGCCCTGGGGCACCGTGGCCGTAGGGACGACGATGACCTCCTTCTCCGACAGGCCCACGCACTGCTGGGCTGCCATAACGATGTTCTTGTTGTTGGGCAGGACGAACACCACCTCGCTGGGGGTCTGGTCGATCTCCCGGAGGATGGCCTCGGTGGAGGGGTTCATGGTCTGACCGCCGGACACGATGCGGTCCACGCCCAGATCCCGGAACACGGCGGCAAGGCCGTCCCCGGCGCAGACCGCCAGAAAGCCATAGCGCTTCTCCGGCGCCGCTACGGAGCAGACGCCGTTCTCCAGCTCTTCCTCAATGGCGTCCAAGTCGTCGGTGGACTGGGCCTTGCGGCCCGCCGCCAGATCCGCCGCCTGGGTGCGCATATTCTCGATCTTGGCCAGCTCCAGCGTGCCGTACTTCTGGGCCTCGTTCAGGGCGTCGCCGGGGGTGTCGGTGTGGACGTGCACCTTGAAGGACTCATCATCCTCGCCGATGACCAGACTGTCGCCGATGCTGCTCAGATAGCCCCGCAGACCGTCCAGCGGACGGTCAGTGGTCTTGCGGACGATGAACACGGTGTCGAAGGCGAAGGTGATGTCCTCATCGCCGATGGCGGCGAAGTCCGCCTTCTCCTCCACCTGCTCCTCCACCTCCGGGATCTCCTCGCCCCGCAGGGCCCGGAGCATGCCCTCCAGAATGATGAGGTAGCCCTTGCCGCCGGCATCCACCACGCCGGCCTTTTTCAGCACGGGGTTCATTTCAATAGTCTCCGCCAGTGTGGCGTAGCCGGTCTTGATGGCTTCGTCCAGCACATACTCGGCGGAGTTCTGCTCCCCCGCCGCCTCCAGCGCGCGCTGGGCGGCCAGACGGGAGACGGTGAGCACCGTGCCCTCGGCGGGCTTCATCACCGCGCCGTAGGCGGTGGCCACGCCCTCCTGCATGGCGGCGGCCAGCTGGGCGCCGTCCGCCTCCGCCGTGCCCTTGAGCACCTTGCTCATGCCCCGGAACAGCAGGGATAAAATGACGCCGGAGTTGCCGCGGGCGCCCCGCAGCAGGCCGGAGGCCGTGACCTTGGCGGCTTCGTCCACCGTGGCGGGCTGGCACTTGCGCAGCTCGTTCACCGCGGTCTGGATGGTCAGGCACATATTGGTACCGGTGTCGCCGTCGGGCACCGGAAATACGTTAAGATCGTTGATGGTCTGTTTCTGCTGGGCAATGCAAGCGGCGCCGAAGGCGACCATCTGCTTGAAGGCACCGCCGCTGATCCTATCTGTCATGTCGTATTTTCTCCTTCTTGGCGATGTCACACCGTGACGGAATCCACGCAGACGTTCACCGCCTTGACGGTGACGCCGGTGTTGAGATTGACCACATATTTGACCTCGCCCATAATGGAGCGGCAGACAGTGGCGATATTGACGCCGTTTTCCACGATGATGTGCAGCTCAATGGAAACGGTACCGTCATCGTTATAAGTGACCTTGACGCCCTTGCTCATGGCCTCCGGGCGCAGGAGATGGACAAGGCCGTCCGTCATGCTGCGCTGGGCCATGCCCTTGACGCCGAAGCAGTTGGTGGCCGCCGCGCCGGTGATGGTGGTGAACACCGCGTCGCTGATGGTGATCTCACCGTGCTCAGTGGGGACTTTTATCATAGCTGACTTCCTTTCTGCGGAAATAGTAACAGATTACATGCAGGCACAATTTAATACGGTATATTATATACTACTTTTCACCGGAGTACAAGAGAAATTTCTGCGGCGTGAAAAAACGAATAAATATCCCCCGGCCTAGCCGGGGGTATTTCTTAGACGGGCGAAGCCCTATG
>OLWF01000042.1_pt1 | contig 105467 bp, 95 predicted proteins | sample 1644131 | NCBI WGS metagenome assembly OLWF01 (sample SAMEA103958163, study PRJEB25191) | human gut metagenome
AACCTCATCGTAATACAAAGGTTTACCTGTTTCGTCACAAGCTCCTTCGCGTATTGCCTTATATACCTTTTCAATCTGCACCGTTTCGGATTTCCGATTTTCAACCATACAGTCAATAACCTCATTAAAGGCTGTTCCCTTGTCTGCCGCTTCGCTGTCGAATGGCCTGCGGTTAATCCGGTCTATCAGTTCTTGAAACTGCTTCTGCCGAAACTCTTCTTCCGTATATGGTGGATTCTCACTCCACCCATAATAACGCTCATATATGACATCGCTATTAAGGTAATTGAAGTAAGAATCCAACAATGTTGCATATATACGATAGTTAGGCTGCATCTGAGTAGATTTTAGTTTCCTTATTGAATACCAGTCCCAAAGCCTTTACCTTTGCAGCAAACAAACTTCTCGCCATCATCAAAGAACTACCAACGTGTTCAAACTCATTGATATGTGAAGCGAACTCATTAGCGGAGTTGGCATCGGTGATAAATTCAATGCTTTCTTTTATTTCTTCTATCACCTTGTCATACTTTTCCTGCGCTTCCTTCTTGGCAGCAAGCATACCCAAATACGAATTGATTATCTTGGCGGTGATAAAGTCGTTCTTTGCGGTTGGATTACCATTCTTGTCAAGGATGGTAGGAACTTCCATCACTGAAGGAAGATTGCATGTATTCTTACCGTCATTTCTTGAAGTCGGGTCAAAAGTTATAGTGCGTCTTTGAACACCTCTTTCGCTTTTCATTTCAAGATAGCCGAGCAAATCCAGTTCGGTAACGATGGAGTTGTAGGACTTTTCACGCAAGGCAGGGATAAACACGGTATCATCACCTTCTTTCCGTGTGTCGCGATGGGCAACGAAAATGATGTGCTTGTTAAGCCCCGAAAGTGTTCGTGTCATCCATGAAAACTCCGCATTGATACCACTCCAATCCCTGATAGACGGTTGGCGGCTGCCACATTTATAAGTAATGATGAAATCCATCATCTTACCGATAGTATCAACTACAATGGTCTGATAAGCAGACAAATCCTCCTGCAAGACCTGTTGAACATCACTCCATGAAGTGACCTGTACGGTATCTATGTTTTCCAAATGCGCCATATTCATACGCTTAACGCCATTATCGAAATCCAATAATAACGGTTTCGGTGCGCTCAATGCCACTGTTGATTTTCCCATACCAGCCTGGCCGTAGATCATCATTTTCACTGTGGTAGGGATTACTAATTCATTTGATTTTTTGATAAGACTCATAATCGTAAAATTTAAAGGGTTAATTATTCTCTTTCTGTAGAATAGCATCTACATCACTTTTTCGGTACAATCTCTTACCTCCTATTTCCAACCTGCACAAATATCCAATTTTATGCCATCTCCATAAGGTTGACTTATCGGTATGTAGAATCTGACTTGCCTCTTTAATGGTCAAGTAGTCCTCTTCCGGTCTGATGAAAGAGTCTCTAATACTTCTCACAGTCTTTTTTACAAGATGTTCTGCGAACTCTTTCAAATCAGTGGACTTTATTGTCAAAGTAACATTGGCACCACTATTTAAAATATCCTCCATGTTCATTCTCTTACCCTTTCTATATGTTCAATTCTAAATCTTCGTAACCTCCTCATATCACCTTGTTCGTGGTAAAGTGACAAAGAAAATATACACAGTAAGCAACATGTGACGGACACACGGACTATAGGCGAAAAATCCATCGTGAGCCTCACACCGGCTATCCGTTCATAAAGCATTGTTGCAAGTTCTCTCCCATTCCGTACATGCAATATTTCAAAAGCCTTTTGCAATTGGTTATTAATCGTGCTAACCGCCCGGCATTTAAAATTGGCGATTTCCTTTTTCTCATACCCTTGTGCATACATCCGTGCTGTAATCTCGCATTCAGGGGTGAGTTCTGTGAATACCCGTTCCATAATCGTGTGAGTTAGATGACTATGACTCCCTTTTTACAACGACAATACCTTTTTTCGGATAAGACTTTGAAGCCCATTTTTTACCCTCAAGAAGATGCTTGGCATTTAGAAGTGATACGTTGTTGCGGATTGTCTCAAGTGAAGATATAGGCAGCTCTATCGTGGCTCCTCTCTTCATGTTTCTCATTTTCTCTTTACTTTCTACTTTTTCCATAAATGTTATATTAGAATGATTGGTGGGCGTTGACGGACTCGAACCGCCAGTCTCCTCAAATGAGGTGTGTTAGCCATTACACCGAACGCCCCAATAAGAAAGGTGCGCTATCTTCACAGACGGCACACCCGATACACATAATAAACACGACAAAAAACACATTGAAGTTATATTACTTCTTTGAGTTTTCTTTAATGAAGTCGTAAATAGGTTTGAGCACCTTTTTAGCCTCTTTTACAGTGGGTGATAAATTACCACGTGCATAGATATGGAAGTCGAATACTCTTTCTTTAGAAATATCCCATCTACCTTGATAAGCATAGAATTGAACAGCATCAACATGAGGGGATATTTCAATAAATATTTGGCTTTCGTCTCTTTTCGAGAAGTTCATGCTGTCTATGATAGCTTTTTGAACCAGTCCCATTACACTGTAATTTTTCTTTTTCATAATTGTGTAATTTAATTATTTGAGTTCTTTGAAAGTTATTGTAACGAGTAAGCAACACGCAATAAGAATGATACTCATTATTGTTACTGAAAAGATTTTTATTGGACTGTATGTCGTGATAGCCCCATAAAACATGCCAATAGCACATATAGCTATTAGTATGGATAAAGAGAATTGAATTATTTTCATAACTTCTTTTAATTTTAAGTTTATGCCGCCCGTATAAGGATAAAGCGAAACGGTGCGCACTTCGCTTTGCCCGTGGCTTTTAGTACGGTAGTAGCACTAACCTTTGCTGCGGTTGTTGCGCCCCCGATACCTTCTACGGATTCTACCACGTATCGAGACGTGAAGGGCTTATATTTAGACCTTTCAGCGATACTTGTGCCTAACCAAGCATACTCGCCACACTAAAGACAAATTGGTGTGCTGAAAGTAAAAATCATATCAACTTCGTGGCTTTACCACCATCAGACATATACAACCATTCGCTCTTTATCAGCTTATCTTCGGTTGCTATCGGTGTCAATTCCGTTCCACTTGCACCCACCACTATCTACCATCACTGGCTTCGCTTACGTGCCTTCGCAGAAATATATCTTTATATCGTACCAATATGTCAAAGAACTAATCAATAGTGCCCTACCCGATTCTCGCTATCAGTTGCCGTTCAATCCGTCAATAGGGCTGTCGTGCGTGATATAATCGTGTGATTAATCATCATAAAAGAACTTCTCGCCCGGCTTTCTGAAAAGCCTGTAGCTTGCATACAAGCAGCCTAATACTATCAATGCCTCTATCATACTGCTATTCTATCAAGTTGAAACTCTATGTAATCAATCTCTTCTTGAATAACCTCTAAGGCTTCTTCTTTGGTATCGGTATTACAGAAAGCACAAGCCTCTGTGTCAGACATCTTATCAACTCTATCAAGGTCTATACAAGCCCTATCCAAAGCCTTCTCAAGCCCGTAGGCTTCTACACTGTCACATACTCTAAACTGTCTCATATCAGGCGATTTTTAAAAGGTTAGCTTTCTTAAAGCATCTGAACTCTTGGCGTTCAGTATCATAGTAAGTTTGAACGGTGTCGTTCTTCTTTCTGTTGTCAGTACCAGCAATGGCAGGCATCAACTTTTCATTTAGTGTACCGTAGGCTTCTCTCACAGAACCGTCCACCTTTTGAAAGTAGAATTTCACAATCTTGCTTTTCATCTGCAATTTCAATTTCATGTTAGCCCAAGCGCATTTTAATGCTTCTGACATCGTGAAACCGTTCTTGCGAACGAACTGCCATGCAAGGCTCATAACTTCATGTAAAAAACTCTTCGTGCTCATAATCGTGTGATTTAATATGTTTATACTATTTGTATCGTCAATCATTTAATTTATCTTTGCTACGTGATTGATTGATGATGCAAATATACTATCCTTTTAGATACCAACAAGCAAAATGGTATCTTTTTAGATAATATGCAACATTATTTAACTATTAGGGTAGTTTATACCTTATTATGTAGAGCTATGGATTTAAAAGACTTTGTAAGCGAGACGCTCAAAGAAATAATCGAGGGAGTGAAGGATGCCCAAGGCTTTGCAATAGAAAACGGCGCAGTGATTAACCCTACCAGTTTTGGGATCGTTTCGCCAAAAGCCATAATGAGCAAAGATAATGATGAGGTAACATCCGTACAACGTATTGATTTCTCTCTGTCATTGCAGCAGTCCTATGCAGCCGATGGAAAGGTTAGTATAGGGGTAATGGACATAGGGAAAATAGAAGGAGAATATAGAAATTTCAAGGAAAATCGGGTGAATTTCAGTGTTTTGGTCGCACTCCCTGATGGAGATAACCGTTAGGAAGGGCATTACGATTGAATCTGCCAGTTCTGATGTATTCAAATAGTTCTTCCGTGATGCGTATTACGGTTTCGGATTCCGTGCTACTTCCGACAAGGTTGCTATTCAGAACAATGGAAAGCATTTTCTTTCTCTTCCTTTGGGCTATGCGATTCCTTAAAACAGATAACAAGTTCATATCAAAAAGCGAAAGCGACCAACTCCAAAGTTGCGGTTTGAAGTTTAGTCGCCTATATAGTCCCTTAACGGGAACAGTTAAACTTATTAGTCAAAATCACCCGCAACTTGATTTTGATGCGAAGATAGCATCTTTTTAGATACTACCAAATAAAAGCAGTATAGTTTATGGGAAATTCTGTAAAAGAGAGATTTTATGAGGTTATGGAAATTCTAAATTTGACCGATTATAGGGTTTATACGGACATAGAAGGAATTACCAAAAATATGATGGTGAAATTAAGAAATGGGGAAACAAGTGAGGTATCCACAAAAATACTTATGCCATTTCTTAATACATACAAGAATGTAAATGCTAATTACATCCTTACAGGAAGAGGAAATGCTATTATTGAAGATGAAGATACAGATGGAGTTAGCCCTAATACGCCTACGACTCCAACTATCACATCTATTCCAACCACTAACAAAGATATTAAAATCCTCGATATACGTGTATGTGCAGGGCAAGGGATAGGGTTTGATGGCGATGAAAATGAAATAATAGGATACGTCAACATACCCGAATTTGCCGGATGTTATGGGATAACAGTATATGGTGATTCTATGTACGATATGTATATGTCGGGAGACACTATATTTGTTCGTGAAATAAAAGACAAGCACAATATAGACAACGGTCAGCCGTATGTGATTATAACTAAAGAGGATAGGCTTCTTAAAATGATTCATATTGATTACGAACGGAAAAGAACAATATTATCTTCTTACAACAATGCAACCAATCCTGATGGGAAAAGAAAATATCCCGATATGGAAATTGATATAGACAGCGATATTCTTTACCTATATAAAGTTGTTGGGAAGTTAGCAAGAACGCAAATGTAATTCATTGATAATGCTATGAAAATTCAACCAAGATACATGAAATAAATAAAATATATACTCATGGCACTATATTTTAGAAAAAGAATCAAGATACTTCCTGGGCTACACATGAATATTAGCAAATCCGGTACAAGTTGGTCAGTCGGTCCACGTGGAGCAAAAGTTAACCTTGGGAAGCGTGGCACTTATGTAACCACTGGAATACCAGGAACGGGAATATATTCAAGGACAAAAGTTCGTGGCAATAATATGTCCAATCATAGAACGCAATCAAATAATGCAGATTCTGGATATGAAATTAAGAATTATACTGGATGTCTTTTCTCGTTTATATGCTATGCCCTTGCAGTCATATTGCCAATCTGTGGTGTACATTTTTCTATATCCATATTTCTTGTTATAATAGGATTTGCATTTCATCTATCGTCAGTTGAAAAGAAGGGAACAGTTCAAAAAAATAATGAGGTTGACAACGATAATAATACCAAAGATACGGGAATATCTATAAACAAAACTATTATAGATACAGTAAAAAACGAAGAAGAATTTATAACGGAGGAAAAGAAAGAAAAAATAGAGTACCCCTGCTCCGTAGAAAAGGTTGACATGACAAGACTTGATCCACTATTTGAAGATGCAGCTCAATTAGTTGTTATCCACCAACAAGGTTCCACTTCATTGATTCAACGTAAATTCGCTATAGGCTATAATAGAGCAGGGCGTATTATGGACCAACTGGAACGTGCTGGTATTGTAGGAGAAACAAGTGGAATTAAAGCGAGAGAGGTTTTATGTAAAGACGAAGGTGAACTTGAATATAGACTAAACCATTTGGAAAAATCTCGTTTTGAGATACTTAAACAAAAACAGGAAGAAGAACTTGAAGAAATATCTCAACAAGAAGTACAGGATGAAAATTCAAGATTAATTAAATTGGGCATAGATTTAGAAAAGGAAGGCATGATAAATGAAGCTATAGCTGTATATGAAAAAGCTATCATACCACAACTTCCAGCAACACATCCATATGATAGACTAATGATTCTTTATCGGAAAAAGAAAGATTATTATAATGAAATCAGAATTATTAAGATAGCCATAAGCGTATTTATGAAAGAAAATGAACGTAGAGCTGGAAGAATAATTGAAGAAGATTCATCATTATACAATCAAGTGATGCAAGCACTTGAAACCAATGAAAGCATTAGATATGAAGACGGAAAATGGGCTTTCGTCCAATATGACGTAATGGAATATATTACAAGATTAGAAAAGGCTAAAAAGCTATTAGAAAAATCCAAATCAACAATGAATTAAAGAACAAACTAAATATCTAAGATTATGAAGAAGATTTTATTTTTAATGGTGGCTGCTGCATTAGCGATAGTTGGGTGTAGCCAAAAACAAAAAAGCATTTCTGATATGACCCCAATGGAAAAAGAAGTATATGTAGATAGTCTCGTTAATGTTGCATCTGGAATAGATGGAGTTACATTGAGAGAAAATAGAAAAAACGCACTCGAAATTCTACGCAAAGAATATCCAAACCTCGAAAATAGATGGAAAAGAATGGAGGAGTGTATTAACAATATGGAATTATATTCAGAATAAATAAAACAATAATGCTATGATTGACTTTCTAACCATCATACTCCTAATATTCGGAGTACTGCAAATCATCCTCTTCTTCAAGGTATGGGAAATGACGAATGACATCAAAGAGATAAGGAACAAGTACCTTAAAGACGAGGATGAGAAACGAAGACAAAAAGCAGAATACGACCCAACTCCCAAAATCAGCGGTGGGGTTAAAACAACAATATAGCCGGAATTATTTCCCGGCTTTTTCTTTCCCTATTCGCGAGTTGTGCAAATGTTGTGCAACTATCATAAAAAGAAAATGCTAACAAGTTATCAATGAACCTATTAGCATTTTTCCTTGTGATTCCGTTGCGATTCGAACGCAAGACCCACGCCTTAGAAGGGCGTTGCTCTATCCAGCTGAGCTACGGAACCAGCCTTAATTGCGGTGCAAAGGTACGCTTTTTTGCGAATATTGCAAATTTTTGTACCACCTTTTTTCGTTACCTATGTACAAAAGGCTCATTTGCTATATAAAAAGTAATGATTAGTTACCTTTACAAACAAGATACACGGTATTTATATACAGATGTATTAAAACATTTTGCAAATTATCAATGTTACTAATTATAAAAAGTAAAAATATGGATGAATATTCAAGCAGGGAAAGTAGCATTGACCCGAAAATGAATGAAAGAGTAATAACAACTAAACTTTAAAGTGATGGAATGGGAAAATCAGTTGATACAAGAATTGCAATGGTCAAATAAAATCAGCAATAAAGCGAATAAGGAATTGGCAGCCCAGGAAATTGCCGGACTGGCCAAAGACAGTGATGCCATAGGAGCAGGCTCCGGCTCTACCGTTTATCTCACTTTGTTTGCATTAGCTTAGCGAGTTAAACAAGAATCTTTGCATATAGAAATCATTCCGGCATCTGCCGAAATTTCGATGGCATGTATACAGCTTGGCCTGCCGCAAACTACTCTGTGGAATAAGCGTCCGGATTGGACATTCGACGGTGCAGACGAAGTGGATCCGCAGAACAACCTCATCAAAGGACGTGGCAGAGCCATGTTTAAGGAGAAACTCCTCATTAAAAGCAGTGGCAAGACTTACATCATTATCGATGAGAGTAAGCTTGTCAGCAAACTGGGGAGCAAATACCCCATACCGGTGGAAGTGTTTCCACATGCTCTCTCCCATGTGGAAAACGAAATACGCTTATTGGGAGCTTCAAAAATCAGCTTACGCCTTGCAGAAGGAAAAGACGGCCCGGTATTTACCGAAAACGGTAATTTCATTCTTGACATTCATCTCAGCAACATTGTTCCTGATTTGGAACAGAAACTGAAAGCCATTACCGGGGTTATCGAAAGCGGGTTGTTCATTGGTTATGACATTACAGTCCTAATGGCAAACCGCTGATGTACCAAAGTACAAATAAGGCGGTCCATGCCAACAGAATGACTAAAGAATATCTCCAAGTATACTTCAGCAGTGAACCATAAGTGGATTGCCTATCATATTGCTGCATATAGGTCAAAACAAGTGGCATGTAGAACATAAAAGGTGTTATGGCATTTGTTGCACTGTCACCTATACGGAACGCACATTGGGTCATATCCGGCGAAATGCCCATACTTGCCAATACCGGAACAAAAATGAAAGACATAAAAGCCCATTTAGCTGTGGCAGATACCATAAAGAGATTGACCAGCGCCGTAAAAAGAATGAAAAGAATCAATATCCATAAGCTGCTCAAAGAAGCGGAAGATAACAGATTGGCGCCTAAAATGGCAATGCACTTGTCTAAGTGGGAATATTCAAAACAAGCAAACATCTGTGAGGCAAAGAAAGCTATCACAAAATAAACGCCCAGCAGTTTCATCGGCTGCGTAAGCCCTTCTATCACATCACCGTCCGTACGGTATCGGCCGGAGGCAAAACCATAGACCATCCCCATCAAACCTATTCCAAACGAAAGCAAAAACAGAATACCGACTATAAACGGAGAACGAATCAACCCACCATTGACACTCCGCAATATCCCCCATGAAGAGAATGTAGCCCACAGAATAATGGCAATATACAGCAAGCCTGCAAATACAGCTCCCAACATAGCTCTCCGTTCCTTGCGGGACAGTTGTTTGTAGCCATTAAAATGAATATCCCCTGCATACATTCCCAAGTGCGGCAACAAGCTCCTGCGGGTAATATGATAAATGATAAATGCAAGCAGGAACGTGGAAACAAAGAGAAAATAATAATTGCACAGCGGTCCAGTCTGCCCCGGAGCAATATCCATCCTATCAGCCGCTTCTTGCGTTACAGAGGCAATCATGGGGTCTAATGTACTCAAAAACACATTAGCGCTATAGCCACAAGAGACTGAAACATAAGCTGTAATTATACCTCCAATGGGGTGCAGACCGACGGACTGGAACAAAGTCGCAGCTATCGGCAACAGAATGATATATCCTGCATCTCCCACTATATTGGACAACAGTCCTAAGACAATGACCAGCAGAATAATGCGCCAAGGATCACGTGGACGTCGTACCCCTCTTCGAATACATGCATCGATGAAACCCGAATGCTGTGCCACCCCTATTCCGAACATAGCCACAATCACCAGCCCTAACGGAGCGAATCCCGTAAAATTGGTTATGACATGGCGCAGCAGCCAGCGTATGCCCTCCGGACTCAGCAGGCTCTGCACCCGTATTTCTTCTCCAGTCTGCGGTTGCAGCACGCTCAGGCCATAGACATCGAATATCCATGAAAGGAGGATGACTGCCAGCGTCAGCAGGAAGAACATCGTAGCGGGATGTGGCATCCGGAGTTTACTCATCGTCGACTTCCAGATTGTCTATATTCAGAATTCGGAGTTCCAATGCACGCACCACCAGACGAGTGGCATTCACCCCCACCCGTTCACTAGGCGGGAAAAGACGGCCAATCAAGTCATTCTGTCGTTTCTCCAGCGACTTGACTCCAAAAGGCATTCCCCTAAGATTGGCAATCATTTCTTTGGTATAGCCCAATGCCAAATGACGGAGGAAACGCTCGTCATACTCATCAATATCATAGCTTATGATTGCTTCCTGACGTTTTGCATCATTCAAGACAGATTTCTTGAAGCGTTCCACTATCTTCTCCAGTATCGGATAGTTAAAGACCAGCTTCTTGCCGTCCATCACTGCCTGCACATCGGTTTTGGTCAGCAACTCTCCGGTTTTCAGGATAATGCCGTCGGCACCGGCTTCAAGTACGTCCACCCATAACTTCTCATTCAATATTTCTCCCGTGAATATCAGTACATGTACTCCCGGATAACGCTTGAAGATATTCCGGCAGATGTCCACCCCGATTGTGGTCGAACCTCCCAATCCCAAGTCCAGCAGAACAAGATCCGGCACGCCGGCTTCAATCAATGTCCAGAACTCCTGCTCAGTCATAGCAGTACCTATTACCTCCGCATTGGGAATTTCATGGCGGAAAATCTCTTCCGTCCCTTTCAGCTCCAACTTGACATCCTCAACGATGATTACTTTAAATTTTTTGTCTTCCATATTTCATTTTTTCGGTAGCGTAAAATATATTGTAAAACCTCCTTCCTTTCCCGGTTCGGCATTGATACGGCATCCCCGGTGTCCGGCAAACTCGTCATGGTCGCGGATAATCTGCTTGCACACCAGATATTCCGTACCATACAGTTCTCCTTTCTCACCGGCCGTCATGCGAGACAAGTCGGGATAGAACAATTGGTTCAATTCTTCACGGGTCTTTTCCCTACGCATATCTGTAAACAGAAAACGTATAAATTCCCCATCTTCCCGGGCCGACAGACAGACAGCTCCATCCAGAGTTACGGAGCAAGCCTCGTCTATCAGGTTTTCAAGCAGGAAACGCAACTGGTTCCAGTCGCCGGTAATCCGTCCTTCCAACGGTTGTATCTTAAAATCAATATGCGCCTTGTTTCCCTTATACACTTTGCGGAAATATTTCCCGGCAGTAGCCATAAGTTCCGGCACAGATATTGTCGCACGCCTGAAAGTCACCTCTTCCAACTGGCGGGAAGCGCATGAACTGAGTGTCGTAAAGATACCTTTGTAATACTCTATCAATTCGCTGATGGCAACCACCGTTTCCCGCTCCTCCGCTTCTGTCTGTTTGCCGGACCGCAGTTTCCCTATCAGCTGCTTTATCTTGTTCGGATAATAAATCGTTTCATGCTTGATGGTCGAGAGACAATTATCCAGCACCATGTTCTGTACATGCAGCAAACTGTCTTCCCAGGAAGCTCGCCGGGCTTCATCTTGAGCCACTTCGATGTCCCGGTATTTCGTAGCCAACTTAACCACTGCATTGAAGATTACAATGGAGACATAACGGGCTATCAGTTCCAAAAGCAAATGGTCGGTCTCCTGCTCCGTACCTTCCCTGCGTTCCAGACACAGCACACCTATGCAACGACACATATTGCCTGCATCCACAACAAGCGGCAATGCTTGTATACCCTTTTCCGATATGTACACTTGCTGCTCAAAACAATTCTCCATATATTTCCTTCGGACAGGCAGCTCGTCCACGGCGGTATCTTCCACTGGATTGGAAGTGTATTCCAACTTATGTGTAGTCTCGTTGTATACAGCTATGCTTAACCGGTCGATACTCAAAAGTTCGTTCACTGCATCAAAAGCGGAATTTACTATCTGCTGTGGGATTTCCTTCAATGTATCCTCCTCACGCTGCAACATTTCCTCCGTATCCGAAACCGGCAACAAGGAGGCATTGAACACCTTTCCATTAATTTCCAGTACTTGCTCCAGATTCCAGCGGTTCACCAGACGTTTACGGAAGTAGAGTATGTAATATCCCAACAGCAATACGAACAGCAAAATTACCGCCAGCAAAATGCCCACCATCTTGTTGTTGGTGGAACGCTCCAGCTGCCGGCAATATTCTTCCAAGGATTGGTCTTCTCCCAACAGTTTGTATAAGGTAGTGTAGGCAGCATTATTATAACTATAGTCATCCCATTGCTTCAATGCAAGAAATGAGACTGCCGCTTCATTCCTGATATCCAGAATTACATGGAAATCCGAATTGAACATCTGGTTCCACCAATCCAGTTCCGCAGGCGCCCCGTCTCCCGTCAGCGTCATATAGCGATGTATAGGATGGGCGTATTGCTTGTAATGTTCGTTCAGGCAATACATTGCCGAATCTATGTATTGTAAAGCCAGTTCGTATTCTCCGTCTACATTGCAGTAATAAGCTTCATTGGCATAATCGGAGGCTTCGTCCAGCAAAGCTTCGTATTCATTCTGTGCAAGCAGTGCCAAAGAATCCGGCAACACCTCTCCGGAAGCAGGCTGTTCCACAGCATGCCGGCAGGATGACATGCACAAAGACAACACGACGAGCAACACCGACACGGACTTACGGATACCGGCAGGCAGACGGAAATAAAAACGGCTGCCTTTTCCCAGCCCGCTCTCCACATTAAACAGACAGACCTTGAACAAATCATTCGTCTTGCGATATTTTTCAATGATGCCCTTACAATTCATCAGTCCAAAGCCACTTCCTTTGTTCTTCCTCAATTCCTCCTTGTCGGGAGCGTCACTCATACCGATGGCTTTTGAGTCATATACTTTTTCTCCCACGATGCGGGCTACATCTTCCGGTGACAATCCACAACCATTATCCTCTACCGAGATTTCCACATAATCCTCCTCCTGCCGTGCATATACTTTCACCATACCGCCCTGAGGGGTATATTTACGGGCATTCTCCGCCAGTGTATTTATCATAAACAATGTAAGGGCCTTGTCTGCCTTTACCCTGATATCCGTAGGCTGCACCTCCAACGACTGTCTCTTCATCTCGAATGTACGGCTTCCTTTCCTGAGCAGCTCGAAAAGTTCATTCAATTCGAACGTCTCTATGTTCAGGCTAAGGCTTCCTTGCTTCATTTTTATCCAAAGGGCAAGAATATCATTGTATTCGTTGATGGTAGTAACCAACTCGTCGATATACTGGTATTTCTCCTCCTTTATCCGCTCCTCTTTGATGAATCCTTTTTGAGTCAGTTTCTGTACTTCGTTGATGATACGGTCTATGTACGGGTGAATTCCGTTGACAATAGCCATACATGCTTTCTTTATCAGATTTTGCCGTTTGTTCCCTGCGATGTGCTGCTCGTAAATGTAGCGTTGCTTTTCCAGTCTGCGGCGTTCGTCGCCAAGGGAGATGGACGTCATGCCGTTGTCTATCGCCCATTGGATATAGGGAGTTATCACCCGTACCATCGCCTGCTCATCCTTGCTCATCCGACGCGGGAACACTAATTGCCCGTTGTCTATGCGGATGTCCTTCACTCCAAACAGCTTTTCCAATTCCGGGCAGACAGCCGTCCGGATAGAGTCGATGATTTCCTCCTCAGTCTGTGCATCTGCCGGAATGGATGCCGTTATCTTCTGACAGATGTCCAGCATCAGTTGCAAACGGTGGAGATGTACTCTGTTCCGGTCTTTGGAACGCTTGTTGAAAAACCAGAAGAAGAGCGATACAAGCACGAAGCCCACAATGACCAGTGACAACACAACGTTGAGCTGTCCGGCCTCCTTTTCCAATGCCTGATAGCGGCTTTCCAGCTCTTTATCCTGACGTGTATCTTCAAGGATATCCAGGTAAATATTGCGGTTATAGTCTGATTTTTCTTTCATCCCGAGTCCTGCATACGAAACGCTCAACTGTTCACGAATACGTGAAATCCACTCAGGTACGGTTTTCAGTTTCTGCTCCATCCATGCCTTCTCAGCGCAAATCGTATCTCGACGGTCAAATGCTTTCAGCCAGTCCAAACTATCGTGGCAGTCATAGAAAAGGCGGTGATGGTCATTTACACATTCCAGAGCAAGTTTTAACGTGTCAAGAGCTTCTGTATAGTGACTGTGGGCATTCAGGTATTTGCCAATGGACACATATGCGCCTGCTATCTGATACAAATCTTTATATTGACTGAACTTCTGCAGAGCCAACTGCCCTAGACGCATTGGCAATAGAGAGTCTACCGATACTCCAAACCGTGTCAGGGCATGGGAACGGCGGTCCTGGAAAAACTCGTAATTCTCCGGTGAGGCCATCAGGTTGGCAAGCCCCTGCACTCCGTTCCCTTCAAAGTAGAGATACCCTTTACGGGATGCCAACCGCCACGTGGTATATAGTTCGTCAAACTCTCGCAGCCTTTGTTCGTCCGGCGTCTCGCCTTCACACAAGGCAGCGGATCCCTTAATGTAATGATAGTACAATAACTGGTTGGTATCTGCCAACAATTTTTGATTATCAGTTACTTCATTGATAGAAGCCACTGCCTCGGGACGTTGTTGCAGATAATAATAATAAACAGCAGATACGATATAAAATTCGGAACGGGCATAATTCAAACGTATTTGCTCGTGTCGGTCCACAAACAGATTGTCATCCTCCGCTATCCTTTTCATACGGCGCAAGGCACTGTTGCGATAATCGTAGAACTCCTTGTTCAACGCCGTCCGCTGATAAATTTTCATCAAGCCGATGTCGGCAATAAGGAGTTCCAGCTCATTCTTGGTCAGATTATAGACATCCATATGAAATTTTTCGGCCTGCTCAAAATCCATACGCATAAAAGCACAAAAGCCCAGATTATTGGATGCTTCCGCTTTTCCTTGTTTATAGAGGCTGACTTCACGGTAGGCCCTTGATGCCGCATAGCAGGATGAATCCAGGTTTTTATAACGATAAGCATAAGCCACCTGGTTTAGAGAGTCGATAAGGCGCACTTCCTTCATGGGTGCCGTTCCTACACACGAAACCATTGCTGTACAAAGGCACAGCAATCCCGCAAAGCATATGGAAGAAAGTCGTTTCATAAAGCAAAGCTACGAATAAATCCGAGAAAGAAAAATAATTTTTATACAATAACTCTTGTTTTATGTAACGGGAAATTCATACCTTTGCATGCAAATTAACAAATAGGTAACATCTATTACACAAATGAGCGAAAAAGCACCCTTTATGGTATTCTCTGGAACAAATTCGAGATACCTTGCAGAGAAAATCTGCGCTAGCCTTGATTGCCCTCTGGGAAAGATGAACATCACCCATTTTGCGGATGGTGAGTTTGCAGTCTCTTATGAGGAATCTATCCGTGGCTCGCATGTATTCCTGGTTCAATCAACCTTCCCTAATTCTGACAATCTGATGGAACTTCTGCTGATGATCGATGCCGCTAAAAGAGCATCGGCAAAAAGCGTTGTAGCCGTTATCCCCTATTTCGGTTGGGCACGTCAGGACAGAAAAGACAAACCCCGTGTTTCCATCGGCGCCAAGCTGGTGGCCGACCTGCTTTCTGTTGCAGGCATCGACCGTTTGATTACGATGGACCTTCATGCAGACCAGATTCAGGGTTTCTTCAACATTCCGGTGGATCATTTGTATGCATCAGCAGTGTTCCTCCCCTATATTGAATCCTTGAAGCTGGAAGACTTGGTAATCGCTACCCCGGATGTCGGCGGTTCAAAGCGTGCCAGTACATTCTCCAAATATCTCGGTGTACCCCTGGTGCTGTGCAACAAGACACGTGAAAAAGCAAACGTGGTTGCCACCATGCAAATCATCGGTGATGTAAAAGACAAGAATGTAGTATTGGTAGATGATATTGTAGATACAGCAGGAACCATTACCAAGGCTGCCAACATCATGTTGGAAGCCGGAGCCAAATCTGTCCGTGCCATTGCCAGCCACTGCGTAATGTCCGACCCGGCTTCTTTCCGTGTACAAGAATCTGCACTGACGGAGATGGTATTTACCGATAGTATCCCCTACTCTAAAAAATGTGACAAGGTTAAACAGTTGAGCATTGCCGATATGTTCGCCGAAACCATCAAGCGGGTGATGAACAATGAATCAATCAGTTCACAATACATTATCTAAACACGAGTTTAGATAATTAAATAATAAAAAATTAAAGGCTGCGCAGTTCAGACGAATATTGCGCAGCCTTTAATTTTTAATTCTATTTCTTTAATTTTCCAACCTTCCCATTTTGTACGTTCCCTTCCGTATCACTTTCCCGTTCTTGTCCGTTTCCACAAACGGGCCGTGTTTCTTTCCTTGTTTGAAAAAGCCTTCATAACGATTTCCGTTCTTGTCTTCCTGGATGCCGCTCCCTTCTTCCATACCGTTCACAAAACCGCCTTTATATTTGGTTCCATCGGTCTGAATCAGGGTACCCTGGCCGTTGAACTTATTGTCTTTCCATTCACCTTCGTAAGAGTCACCTACATTCCATTTGTAAGTACCGTATCCGTCACGTTGGTTGTCTTTCCAATTACCCTCGTAAACGGCGCCGCTTGCCCACGTAAATGTGCCGTGGCCTTCCTGCTTTCCGTCCTTGAAACTGCCCACATACTTGTTGCCGCTGGCATGGTAGTAAATGCCCTCTCCGGTACGCTCACCTTGAACATAAGAACCTTCGTAACGGTCGCCGGTATGGAAAAAGTAAATACCTTTGCCATGCTGCATGTCGTCCTTCCAGTCACCTACGTATTTGTCACCGTTGGCATATTCAAAAGTTCCTTTACCGTCCCGGACATCATTTTTCCATTCCCCATCATATTTGGAACCGTCATTCCAGGTCAATGTTCCTTTGCCGTCTTTCTTGTCATTCTTCCACGAGCCTACATACTTGGAACCGTTCTTCCAGGTATACGTTCCCTGGCCTTCGCGTTTGTCATTCACCCAGTCGCCCTCATAAATATCACCATTGTAATAATACATGGTTCCTTTCCCATGCTGGTAATCCTGAAACCACATGCCGTCATAACGGTTGTTATTCATAAAATAGTAGATACCCCTGCCATGCTGCTGGTCTTGAAACCATTGTCCCTCATACTTTTCACCGTCGGGAAACATATATGTACCGTAGCCTTCACGCTTGCCCTTCACATACTCACCCTCGTAGATGTCACCGTTCTTAAAAACGGTCTTTCCCTTTCCATTGGGCTTGCGGCCTTTTATTTCACCGGTATAGACGGCCCCGTTGTCTTTGAACGTGTAGGTACCTATCTTTATCTCCGAAGAGAATGTACTTTTCACTTTATCGAAAAAGCCGCCTTTTTTTTCCTGGGCAATGGCTCCGCCTTGACATAAGAAAGCCAGAATGAGTGCAGTATATAGATATTTCATTAATTGATAGTTGATAATTGATAGTTGATAATTGACAAAGGTAGGATTTATCCGGTAAAATGATGCGATAACTCCCGCTTTTTATGACATTTTTTTGCCGCACACTATTTCTTTTAATTTCTCTTTGCATAAATAACGCCCTGCAAGTTCACGGATTTCTTGCGGGGTAACTTCCTTGACAGCATCCAATGCTTCGGCAAAGTAAGTATCCTGCAAGCCCGATACCTGCACAAAAATCCAGGCATCCGCCAGCGAGAATGCAGATTCATAACTACGGCACATGTCTCCCAACATATAGTTCTTTACCATGGAAAGCTCTCCATCGGAAACCAGCTCGTTCTGAAGGCGGTCTATTTCATGATAGACCTCACCGATAAGAGGCTCCACAAATTCGTTGGCGGCTTCGGCACTGACCGCCAGCACTCCCTGCCCCGGATAGGGCATGATGGCTGCGAAGATACCGTACGTGTATCCTTTATCTTCCCGGATATTGGACATCAGGCGACTGCCAAAGTAGCCCCCGAACAGTGTGACCAGCACGCGGGCCTTCAAGTAGTCCGGATGATTACGGTCCAGGGAAAGCATGCCCATACGGACGGCACTTTGCAGGGCATCCGGACGTTCGATGAAGATACGTTTTCCGGAAGCGGTAACCGGATGGAATTCTGTCTTCTCCGGTTTGCGGAAATCCGTACCGAAAGCCTCGCAGCCAAACAAGGACTCTATCCGGCGGATGCAATCGTCGGTTACCTTGCCCGAGAGGTAGATGCTGCAATTATTAGAATGATAATAACGGTCATAAAACTCGCGTAGCACAGCAGGAGTGATGCGCTGATAATCCTCTTCCTGCACCAGACGTCCGCCGGGATGCTGCCCGCCGTACAGAGCCTTCACCAATCCGCGGTGCGCCAGGAAGTCCACCTTGGAAGAGTTGACAAGAAACTGCTGGATATTATTGTCTACAATCACTCCCAGCTCTTTCTCGGGAAATACCGGCTCTTTGACGATAGATTCCAATACATCAAGCGTTTGGGGAAGGTATTTATTCAGAGAATAAAGGGTGACATAGGCATACTCGGATGCACTGGACAATTCCAGCCAGGCTCCATAATAGTCCAGCTTTTCCGCTATCCGGGCGGCATCGTAGCGTCGGGTGCCCTCGCGAAGCATGCGGTTCGTAAACAACGCCTGCAAGGGCTGTTTCTGTTGCCATCGGCCGCCTGCCATGAGGAGATCGATACGTGTCACTTCATTGTCACCGGCATTGAGCACGCTCAATGGCACGCCATTAGGCAACTTGATACGTTCCGGCCTTTGCACCACCAGTTGTTCCGGTTCAAGAATCCGGGGTTGGTCACTTCGGTTCAGCATGGGCTTTCTAGTTTACAGCCCATGGCTTTTAAGAAATTCTTCTGCCCGTTCCAAATCTTGAGGAGTATCTATGCCGATAGTTTCCACATCCGTGACACCTACCTTGATGGTATATCCGTTTTCCAGCCAACGAAGCTGTTCCAATGATTCGGCAATCTCGAGGGATGACTGCGGAAGGGCGGTTATCTCTTTCAGTACCTCTACGCGATAGGCATAAAGGCCGATATGCTTATAATACGTATGGTTCTTCAGCCAGTCTTCCTTCGCCGCATTGCGCTGGTAGGGAATGATGGAACGGCTAAAATAGAGGGCATTCCTGTTTTTGTTGAGCACAACCTTCGGAGAGTTCACATTTTCCAGTGCCTCGAAACCATTATCTACCGTAAAGGGTTTCACCAGAGTAGCTATCTGGGTGGCCGGATCGTCGAAACATGCTTTGACGGCTTGTAACTGCGAAGGCTGGATGAAAGGCTCATCCCCCTGGATATTCACCACGACATCAAACTGTCCTCCTATTTTTGTACAAGCTTCCTGACAGCGGTCGGTGCCGCTTTTATGTTCGGTGGAAGTCATTACCACCTTTCCTCCGAATGCTTTTACTGCGACTTCAATACGCTCATCGTCCGTAGCCACGTATGCATCGTCCAAGATTCCTGCCACTTGCTCGTATACTCGCTGTATCACGGTTTTTCCGCCCAACACTGCCAATGGTTTGGCCGGAAAACGCGTAGATGCGTAACGGGCAGGTATGATTCCTAAAAATTTCATTTTCAATCTTCGTCTTTTAAAATGAGGGGGTGTCCGAAAGTGTTCATATACTATCGACACATCTCCTTATATTCTTTATTAATTATAACAGTTGTTTCAATCCTCGCAGGATATAATCACGTTTCAAATCTTTTGGCTTATAGACAGTCCCGTCACAAGACAACAAGTCTATATCCAGCCGTACAATTTCCTGTTCCTTCTCCTCGGGCTTCCTTCCGGCTTCCCGTTCGATGGCTTTCAGGCAGGCGGTGACTTCCTCTGCCGGATTATCGGAAGCGAAGCATGCCACCTGATTGGAGAACAGATTCGGACGGTGAAAGAACAAAGGTGCCGTCTCCTCCTCTTCTGAGAAACGTATTCCGGGAAAAAGTTCCGTCAAGCGTCTGCGAGCCAGTTCCATGTTCTCCCTCCGCTGCTCGTTGCTCCCAATACTAATCGTATAATCCACTTTCAATTTTCACCTTTCAACTAATTAAACAGTTCGTCGAGTCCCTCTATCGGTTCTTCTATATGGGTGTCTCCTTCCAGATTTATATCATCCTTGCACGGGTCATAGCCTTCGGGCAACTGGAATGTTTCATTTTCATCATATCCCAGCGATTTGTCACCGAGCACTTTCACCATGTATTTGGTCCAGATAGGCAATGCCATGGAAGCACCTTGTCCGTGAAGCATCGTATCGAAGTGGATGTCGCGGTCCTCACCGCCCACCCAGCAACCAGACACGAGCGAAGGCGTGAAGCCCATAAACCAGCCGTCGGCATTGTAGTTTGTCGTTCCGGTCTTGCCGCCCATGTCGGCTTTCACACCCAGACGGCGCACACGGCCTCCGGTACCTTCGTTGACAACGGCACGCAGCATGACCAGCATCTTGTAAGCGCTGGATACGCTGATGACTTCCTGCATTTCGGGGGCAAAGGTTGCCAGCACGTTTCCGTCGTTGTCCTCGATGCGGGTCACGAACAGCGGAGCTACCCGGATGCCCTTGTTGGGGAAAGCGGTATAGGCGCTCACCATCTCGCCGACGGAAATCTCGCACGGGCCCAGACAGAGTGAAACGGAAGGTACTATGTCGCGGTTGCGGACACCGAAAGTATGTATCAAGCGTTTCAGGTTATAGGGGTTCAGCTTGCTCATGAGATAGGCCGTAATCCAGTTGTCCGAGTTTGCCAGCCCCCACTTCACGGTCACCATGTCGCCAATCAGCTTTTTGTTGGCATTACGCGGCGTCCACGGTTTTCCGTTTTCATCAATCAGCGTGTATTCCACGTGGCGCACTTCGTCGCAGGGAGAAAAACCGTTCTCCATAGCCAGTGTATAAAGGAAAGGCTTGATGGTAGAACCTACCTGGCGGCGTCCCACCATGGCCATATCGTACTGGAAGTAATGGTAGTTCGGTCCGCCTACGTATGCCTTGACGTGTCCGTTGCGCGGGTCCATGGACATGAAACCGGCACGCAGGAAGAACTTGTAGTAACGGATGGAATCCATCGGGGTCATAATGGTGTCTTTCTCCCCTTCCCAACTGAATACGGACATCTCCTCCGGGGTGTCGAAGGCTTTCTTTATTTCAGCTTCGGTGGCTCCGGCTTTTTTCATGAGGCGGTAGCGGTCGGACAACCTCATGGCACGTCCCAGAATCTCGTCCACCTGCTCCTGGGTCAGACGGAAGGTGTAGGGAGCTTTCTTGGCTCCTTTCTTTTCCTTGAAGAAGTAACCTTGCAGTTCCTTCAGATGCTCTGTCACGGCATCCTCGGCATACTGCTGCATACGCGAGTCGAGCGTGGTATAGATTTTCAGCCCGTCGGTGTAGAGGTTGTATTGGGTACCGTCTTTCTTGGTATTCTTTTCGCACCATCCAAAGAGCGGGTTGTTCTCCCAGTCGAGTGAATCCTCGTAGTATTTCTGCATTTGCCAGCCGCGGTAATCAGCCTTGTCGGGCTTCTTGGCAGTGAGCACGCCGCGCAGGTATTCGCGGAAATAAGTGGCCAGCCCTTCCTTGTGGTCCACACGGTTGTATTTCAGTTTCAGAGGCAACGCCTGGAGGGAGTCGCGCTCGGCTTCCGTAATATATCCCGCTTTCCGCATCTGGTCGAGCACCACATTGCGCCGTCCGCGGGAACGTTCATTGTAGCGCACCGGATTATAGAGAGACGGATTCTTGCACATGCCCACCAACGTAGCCGCTTCCTCAATCTTCAAATCTTTCGGTTCGCAACCGAAGTAGGTAAAGGCAGCAGTCTTGATGCCTACCGCATTGTTCAGGAAATCGAACTTGTTGAGATACATGGTGAGGATTTCCTCTTTTGTATAGTAACGTTCCAGCTTTACGGCAATCACCCATTCGATAGGCTTCTGGAACAGACGTTCCATCACATTGTCAGCACTGGGGGAATAAAGCTGCTTGGAAAGCTGCTGGGTGATGGTACTGCCACCGCCGGCATTCTTCTGCATCAGGATACCGCGCTTCACTATGGCACGCGTCAGGGCGTAGGCATCAATGCCCGAATGTTCGGCAAAACGTACATCTTCCGTAGCTATCAAGGCGTTAATGATATTGGGCGACAAATCATTGTATCCCACAAACACGCGGTTTTCCTTACTATAGGAATAAGTACCCAATACTTTTCCGTCCTCGGAAAAGACTTCTGTGGCAAATTTGTAATTTGGATTTTCCAGGTCTTCCACCGGAGGCATATAGCCTATCCAGCCCTTGGCTATGGAAAAGAATATAAAGACACACACCAGCGAAATCAGTGCGATGAAAATCCATAGGATTTTGACGACTTTCCTTATCATGTTTCAGTTGCTAAAATCAAAGTTCAATAATAGGGCAAAGGTACGGAAATATATTAAACGCACCTATGCTTTCCCGTATCTTTTTCGACAAATAATCAGTATTTCACATTAGAAAACTCGTGTTTTTCATGCGTGTTTTTGCTCGTTTTTGGGCGATTTTTGCTTAAGAAACAGGATTTCCATTGATGTTTTTTTAGTTTTTCTGCACTTAAACAGCTGCAATACAATACTGATACATAAAACGCAGATGCCATTTATACCTATAATTATATATCTAACAACAGCAACTACAAAAAAAAGTGCTGCTGTTGCCGATTCATACCCTTTGTAGATTTTGCAAAACAAATGCCGCACGGTTTGAAAAACAGCCCATATTTCGCAAAAAAACTTCCCCGCATATTTCCGTAGCCCGCATATTTTCCGTAACTTTACACTCTCGAAAAGTATAAATGAATTCAACGATATGGAAAACAGAAGTTTAGTCACCATTGCCGAGCATAGCCGGGAAAAAATCCTCTATATGCTCGAGATGGCGAAAGAATTTGAAGCCCATCCCAATCGGCATATATTGGACGGGAAAGTAGTTGCCACCTTATTTTTCGAGCCTTCCACCCGTACACGCCTCAGTTTCGAGACTGCCGCCAACCGGCTTGGAGCACGTGTCATCGGGTTCAGCGACCCAAAGGCCACCAGCTCATCCAAGGGCGAGACGCTGAAAGACACCATCAAGATGGTGAGCAACTATGCCGACATCATCGTGATGCGCCACCACCTCGAAGGAGCCGCACGCTATGCCAGTGAAGTCACCACCGTGCCCATTGTGAATGCAGGAGACGGTGCCAACCAGCACCCCTCACAGACCATGCTCGATCTCTATTCCATCTACAAGACACAAGGTACACTGGAGAACCTGAACATTTTTCTGGTCGGCGACTTGAAGTACGGCCGTACCGTCCACTCCCTGCTGATGGCCATGCGCCACTTCAACCCCACTTTCCACTTCATCGCTCCCGACGAGTTGCGGATGCCCGAAGAATACAAAATCTACTGCCGCGAGCACAACATCAAGTACGTGGAACATACGGACTTTACGGAAGAAATCATCGCAGACGCCGACATCCTCTACATGACCCGTGTGCAGCGCGAGCGCTTCACCGACCTTATGGAGTACGAGCGGGTGAAGAATGTCTACATCCTGCGCAACAAGATGCTGGAACATACCCGTCCCAACCTGCGCATTCTGCATCCGCTGCCCCGTGTCAACGAAATAGCCTATGATGTGGACGACAATCCCAAGGCATACTATTTCCAGCAGGCACAAAACGGACTGTATGCCCGTGAAGCTATTCTGTGCGATGTACTGGGCATCACACTGGATGAGGTGAAAAAGAGTAAAGGAGTAATTCAGTAGAATCGTCTAATAACTAATATTTCAAGATGTTAAGCGAAAAGAAACAGGAATTGCAGGTTGCTGCTCTGGAAAACGGCACTGTAATAGACCATATACCCTCCGAGAGACTGTTTACCGTAGTCTCCCTGCTCGGACTGGAACACATGAGCAACAATATCACCATCGGCTTCAACCTCAAGAGCAAGAAGCTGGGCACGAAAGGCATTATCAAGATTGCCGACAAGTTCTTCTGCGACGAAGAGATAAACCGTATCGCCGTGGTGGCTCCCAATGTAAAACTGAACATTATCCGCGACTACGAAGTGGTGGAGAAACGCGAAGTCCGCCTGCCCGACGAACTGCGCGGAATCGTGAAATGCGCCAACCCGAAGTGCATCACGAACAATGAGCCTATGCCTACGTTGTTTCATGTCGTGGATAAGGACAATTGCGTCATCAAATGCCACTACTGCGAAAAGGAGCAGACCAGAGAAGATATTGAGATTATATGAAAGAAGACTGGAAACCCGGAACCATGATTTATCCGCTGCCCGCCGTACTGGTGAGCTGCGGAAGCACTCCGGAGGAATATAACATTCTGACTATCGCATGGACGGGGACGATTTGTACGAACCCGCCCATGTGCTACATCTCCGTACGCCCCGAACGCCACTCCTACGACATCATCAAGCGGAATATGGAATTCGTCATCAACCTCACCACGAAAGACATGGCCCGTGCCACGGACTGGTGTGGCGTACGCTCCGGAAAGGACTACAACAAATTCGAGGAAATGCATCTGACACCCGGGAAAAGCACCGTAGTCAGCGCGCCTCTTATCGAGGAATCACCGCTTTGCATAGAATGCCGGGTAAAGGAGATTATGGCTCTCGGTTCGCACGACATGTTTATAGCAGATGTGGTAAATGTCCGTGCCGATACCCGTAATCTGAACCCTGAAACCGGCAAACTGGAACTGGCGGAAACGAATCCGCTGGTTTATGTGCACGGCGGATATTATGAGCTGGGGGAAAAGATAGGCAAGTTCGGATGGACGGTGGAGAAAAAGAAGTAATAATGCGATAAAGGTTTTAAGAGATGGAGCTGCGACGAATCCTGATGGGCTTATATCTGTTGGCCTTCCCCACCATGATGTGGGGACAGACTCCGATTGTGCCCGGTACTGCCGATGAAGAGCATTCCGGACACCGCAAGGAAACTCCGGTCAATTTCGGTTTCAAAGGCGGTTTCACCTCTTCCCTGTTCCTTGTGTCCCAGTTCAGCGTCAACGGAGTGCCCATCGACGAAGTGCAGAACAATTACAAGATAGGATATTTCGGTTCCCTTTTCATGCGGATAAACTTCGACCGCCACTTTCTGCAACCGGAAATATCCTACAACATCAACCGGTGCAACATCACCTTCGAGAAACCTCTGCCCGAAAACGCCGCATCAGGAGCCCTGCCGGAGGAAGCCTCCATTACATCGTCCATCCACAGTATAGACATCCCCGTCATCTACGGATACAACTTCGTCAAGGAGGGACCGTACAGCCTTGCCGTCTTTGGCGGACCCAAAGTGCGCTATATATGGGACCGGAAAAGCGACATCGACTTCGAGAATTTCGACCAGGTGAATATCCGTGAAAGGCTGCGTCCGCTCAATCTCAGCTTCACGGTCGGCGTATCCGTCACCATCTCACGCGTCTTTTTCGACTTCCGTTACGACATGGGGCTGCACAACATCTCCAAAAGTGTGACATACGATATTCCGGCCGACAACAACGCCGCAGACGAAAATACGAAAAACGAAATCCGTTTTCACCGCAGGGACAATGTGCTGAGTTTTTCTTTCGGAGTGTTCTTTTGACAGTAAATTTCTTCCTTTTCTTTCAATTTATTCATTTATTTCCCGTAAATTTGTGCGCTTAATAAGAGAACACAGATTTACCAAACTTATCTAATAAGCAGAATGAAAAGAGATGATTTAATTTTCGAACTTATCGAAAAAGAACACCAACGTCAGCTCAAAGGCATTGAACTGATTGCATCAGAGAACTTTGTAAGTGACCAAGTTATGCAGGCAATGGGCTCCTGCCTTACCAACAAGTATGCTGAAGGATACCCCGGCAAGCGTTACTATGGTGGCTGTGAGGTAGTGGATCAGAGTGAACAGATTGCCATCGACCGCCTGAAACAAATCTTCGGCGCAGAATGGGCCAACGTACAGCCGCACTCCGGTGCACAAGCTAATGCAGCCGTATTCCTCGCCGTGCTCAACCCGGGCGACAAATTCATGGGACTGAACCTTGCACACGGTGGTCACCTCTCCCATGGCTCCCTGGTCAACACTTCCGGTATTATCTATACTCCCTGCGAATACAATCTGAACCGGGAAACCGGACGCGTGGACTATGACCAGATGGAAGAAGTTGCCCTGCGCGAGAAACCCAAAATGATTATCGGCGGCGGTTCTGCTTATTCCCGCGAATGGGACTACAAGCGCATGCGCGAAATCGCGGACAAGATAGGTGCCATCCTGATGATTGACATGGCTCATCCTGCCGGACTGATTGCAGCCGGTGAACTGGATAACCCCGTGAAATACGCCCACATAGTGACCTCTACTACTCACAAGACTCTGCGTGGTCCTCGTGGTGGCGTTATCATGATGGGTAAGGACTTCCCCAATCCCTGGGGCAAGAAAACTCCGAAGGGAGAAATCAAGATGATGTCCCAGTTGCTGGATTCAGCCGTATTCCCCGGTATCCAAGGTGGTCCGCTGGAACATGTCATCGCAGCCAAAGCCGTTGCCTTCGGCGAAATCCTGCAACCGGAATGGAAAGAATATGCCAAGCAGGTGAAGAAAAATGCCGCTGTCCTGGCACAAGCCTTGATGGACCGTGGCTTCACTATTGTTTCCGGCGGTACGGACAACCACTCCATGCTGGTGGACCTGCGCAGCAAATATCCCGATTTGACCGGTAAGGTTGCCGAGAAAGCGTTGGTATCTGCCGACATCACCGTAAACAAAAACATGGTTCCGTTTGACAGCCGCTCGGCTTTCCAGACTTCCGGCATCCGTTTGGGTACTCCTGCCATCACAACCCGTGGTGCCAAGGAAGACCTGATGCTCGAAATTGCCGAGATGATTGAAACCGTTCTGTCCAACGTAGACAACGAACAAGTCATCGCAGAGGTACGTGCACGCGTCAATGCAAAGATGAAAGAATATCCTCTGTTTGCTTATTGATAAGCAAACAGCAATTAAGAATTAAAATTAAAGGCTGCGCGATGTTCGCTTTGAACTGCGCAGCCTTTATTCTTGCTTTTTAATTCTAAACGCGCTCCGCGCGTTTAGCTCAGCCCTTCTATATTTCCATCCACAATATCAATGTGTTCGGCTTGTGGTTTCTTTGGTAATCCCGGCATACGAAGAATTTCACCGGCGATGGCTACAATCATTTCCGCACCGTTGTTGACTACAATATCCTTGATATGGAATTCAAAGTTATTGACCGCACCATATATCTTCGGATCGGCAGAGAAGGAGTACTGCGTCTTGGCGATACAGACGGGGTAATGGCTGATACCCATCTGCTCTATCAGTTTGATAACCTTGCGGGAATGGAGACTGTAAGTCACTACACTTGCTCCGTAGAGGTTGCAGGCTACCTTTTCGATTTTGCGTTCCACGCAATCGTTCTCCTCGTAAGTGAAGGTCAGCGGCTCGGATGGTTTGTTCTCAATAGTATCTACTACCAGATTGGCAAGGTCAACGGCTCCCTCTCCTCCTTTGGCAAAGGCGTTGTTCACGGCAAAACCTACCTCGAGCTTTTCTTCGCAATGGCGGCGGATAGCTTCCACCTCCTCGTCCGTATCACTGGCAAAACGGTTGAATGCCACGATGACCTGCTGGCCGAATGAACGCAAATTGCGTACATGCTTGTCCAGATTGCCGAAGCCCTCTTTCAGTCCTTCCATATTGGGTTCCTTGATGCGGTCCAGACTGACGCCGCCATGCATCTTCAATCCTTGTGCGGTAGCAACGATTATCGTCAACTTGGGTTGTAGGCCGCTCTTGCGGCACTTGATGTTGTAGAACTTCTCCGCACCCAGGTCAGCCCCGAAGCCGGCTTCCGTCACTACATAATCGCCGAATGTCATGGCCATTTTTGTGGCAAGAATGGAGTTGCAACCATGGGCAATATTTGCGAACGGTCCTCCATGAACAAAAGCGGCAGTACCTTCGGTAGTCTGCACCAAGTTGGGATTGATGGCATCTTTCAGCAGAACAGTAATGGCACCGGCTACTCCTAACTCTTTCACAGTGAATGGAGTACCATCAAAACGAAATCCCAAGATAATGTTCTCGATGCGACGGCGGAGGTCATCAAGGTCTGTTGCCAAGCAAAGAATGGCCATAATTTCAGAAGCCGGAGTAATGTCGAAGCCCGACTCCTCGGTAATGCCGTTAGTGCTCGGACCCAATCCGGTGACAATACTGCGCAAGGAACGGTCGTTTACATCGAGTACACGCCGCCAGATGATTTCTTTCAGTCCGAAGCCGTCCGCTTGATGTTGGTACAAGTAATTGTCGAGTAATGCGGAAATCATGTTGTGTGCCGAAGTAATGGCGTGAAAGTCGCCCGTAAAGTGCAGGTTTATCTTCTCCATGGGAAGCACCTGGGCATATCCTCCGCCGGCAGCACCGCCTTTCATGCCGAAACAAGGACCCAAAGAGGGTTCGCGCAGAGCGACAATTGCCTTTTTGCCTATCTTGTTCAGTCCCAGTGCCAGACCGATGGATACGGTTGTTTTACCGATACCCGCCTTTGTCGCAGTAATTGCCGTCACCAGTATCAGATTACTTTTCTTCACCTTCTCTTCATCAATCAGATGAGTGGGAATCTTGGCTATGTATCGTCCATAGTTCTCTACCTCGTCACGCGGGATATCCACACTTTCGGCAACCTGCTTTATCTTCTTCAGCTCTATGCTGCGGGCTATTTCAATGTCCGATTTCATACAGAGTCTTTTCTTTAAATAACAACTTTAATGTTTTGAAAGTTGCAAAAGTACATTTTTTGTAGCAAACCACATCAAGGTAGAAATACTTTTATTACATTTGCAAGAGACAAAAACATGGTTCATCTTATGAATAAATCTGAATTGGATGTTACTTATTTCATCTCGTTCTGCATAGAGCAAGCAGTATAAAAAGAAGAACTCTATGCAGGGAAGGGAGGTAATGGAGTTGTTTGACAGATACGGAGTGTTACAATAGAGGCACTAACCTATCTCAATTATATTAAAGCAGAGGAGGTATACTATGAATAGAGAAATTACAGACAATAACCTATATTTATTGCTACCCTCCAAAATCAGTCTGTTCAATTGCTTGAAAAGGAAAACACCAAATATTGGCATTACGGTCCTGTCGCATTGCATGAAAGTTTCATTAGAGAACGGGAATAATCTGATTATTATTCCATCAGTTTCCCCAGTTTCTCCAACAAACTGCCTTTCCCGTAACCGGACCACATCTCTACAACCTCTCCCTCCGGAGATAAAAACACATAGCGGGGAATGGAGCCTGCACTATATTTGGCATACAATCCGTGATTGCCTTTCAAGTCATTCAAGTTCCACCAACTGATGGCATGATGGCGCGAAGCTATCTCCCAATTTGTTTTGTCATCAATGCTTATACTTACTACCTCCAAACGGTCTTTATACTTTTGGCTGATTTCCTTCATCTCCGGCAAAGCCTTGAGGCAAGGACTACAACCACGGCTCCAGAAATCTATCAGCACCGCTTTTCCTTTGAAATCGGACAAGCGGTGTACGTTTCCTTTCAAGTCAAACAAGTCACCATCCGCAGCTTGCTCTTGGGTAGCAACCGTCTGGGCAGGAAATAGATATGCCTGGATATCCAGAGCTTCCGGTGTCTTGCGCTGTTCATCGGTAAGTCTGGCATATAACTCCTCTACTTCTTTGCGATAGGGATATCCCTTGGTGTACCTCACCCCTATCGCCAGACTTTTCAGTTTATCCATCCATACCTCCTCTATCGGCAACTGCTTCATGCGGGCTATAACATTGAAATCTATGCGGATATCCAAATCATTTTCTACTTTCTCCAAGCTGTCACGTAGAGCAACGACCTTTGCCAACACCTCCTTATCATCCGGTTTCCGGGGATATTTGCGCATCAATCGCATATGCTCCATTCTATTCTCTTGATTATGGTTCCATAAATCTCGTGAATCGTTTACAAAAAGCTGCCATATCTTCTGTTGCGGCATTTCACTTTCCACCTGCCAGGTGTAGATGTTCATATCCTCGCCCGTCAAGCGGATATGGGAACCTTCCTTAGCCCAAAGGGACAATCCCATACTATACAGATTATCGTCACGAATCATCAAACTCAAACGTTCTGTATCTGTTTTAGAGATAGGTATTTCAAAACGAAAACTGTCTCCCTGAAGGGTATCTGTTGCAATACTGTTTCCCACGTCTCCTTCCATCCGAAATAGATTCAGGCAGACTCCTTGCTTCACATTCTTTACTTTTCCTTCAATGACACAAGTACCTTGCGCCTGCATACAAACGCTTACTAATAACAGAAATACAGCGCTTACTACCTTCCTGCAGTTCATATTCTTTATCGATTTTGATTAACAATGAACAACAATGATACTAAGAATAAAAGGAATTACGAAAATATCGTAACCCCTTTTATTCATATTTAACATCGACCTTTTTTATTGTAACTATTCAGCGAATAATTACTTTTTATTTGAACCGCGACGTATCCACCGCCTCCCGTTGCTTCTCCTTATATCCTCCGAATTTATAGGTAAACGATACGCCGAATTCGCGGAAGCATGAGTAATGATTCGTCACATTCTGCGTCTGGAAGCGGATGCGGGGAGAAATCTGTCCCGTCTCAAAAATGTCGTTGCAGTAGAGGTTGAGGATGGCTTTGTTCTTGGCAAAGCCGTAGCGCAGGGCAATATTCACATTACCCGACGTAGGCAGGTCGTAGATGCCCTGAATGGCTTTACTATGCACAAATCCGGTCACCGTCAGCTTCAAGTCGGGTTTGGTGGAGAGAGTAAAAGTATTGTTCATCTGGGCAATGCCATAGCATTGCTTTCTGTCGAAAGGAATATCCCAGAAATCACCATCCTTTTCGCGATGCCACAAGCCGATGAGGGTAAGGCGAGAATTCAACCAATCCTTCACCTTAAATGGGATAGAGGCTTGTATTCCTGCTTGTTGCTGATAATCAAAATTGAGTGTCTTGTAGATTTCAACCAGACGTTCGGAAGATTGGTAGAGCGTCTGTACAGAGTAGTCCTTGGTATGGTTGAACCAAGCGCTGAAGATGTATTTGCTCTTCAAAATATAGGTCATTTTCAGCTCATACTCTTGTGCCGGTTTCAGCAACGGATTACCATGCAGCTCAGAGTATCCGCCACCGATGTAAGAGACGGCATCCTGCACCGCCCAGTAGTCGGGATAGTCCTTGTCGCTGCTCAGAGAGAGCTGAAGGATATGTCCCGGTGCCGGCATATAGTTCAAGTTGACGATGGGATACCAGTCCCACTGGTTCCAGACGGGAGTCTTGTAATGCTCCACAGCCAGGGAAGCGTCCAAAGCGAGTTTGTCGCCGAAACTCTTGCTGAAACCTGCATAGATATTCCAGGTCTGTTCGCGGCGGCGGGACTTCATATTGCTTAAGGCATCTGAGGAGGTCAGTTGTTCGCCGGTTTCGGGGTCGTAATAATATTGGTAGCTGTTGTCGATGCTGGTAGTATAGATGGCTCCGTAATTCAAATCCCAACCTTTTCCCAGAGTATGCTCTTGGGCCAGAAAGAATTTCCATCGGTTGATGCGTTGGCAATCTTCGGTGTAGAAGTCAAGTTCCTCGTCCTGCATGCGGCTATGCAGCAACTGGTCGGACGGGGAACGGTAGTAGGTCAGTTCGGCACCGGCTTTGAGGCCGAAAGGGGTACGATAGTCCAGATGGCCGTTGTGCAGCCAGTCGGTGCTATTGCCATGAGTTGTGGACACCTGCGTGCCCGTCACGCCCTTCCAGTTGTGGGAGGTGGAATAGCCACCGTTATAGACGAAACTCAGCTGATGGTCCTTGGCGATGTTATAGTCCGCCCCTACCCTGAAATTATGGGTATGGCTGCGGCCACGGCCCACCTCATCTGTTGTCATGGGGTGAACCGAGCCGTCTGCCAGGGTGTGCACAGCCTCTTTGTCGGTAGTAGAGTAGCCCCGGCCATGGCTGTGCGAGTAAAGAAAATCTGCTGAGAATTTATTTTTGCTGAAGAGCAGGCTGGCGCGTTCCTCAAAGCCTTCGTTATGCTTCTGGCGATACTTGGCATAGAGTTCGCCTTGCCAGGAGCCGGGGCCGCCTGCCGATTGTTTCAGGGTGATATTGATCAGTGCGCCACGCACCTGGTAGCGTGCAGGGGCGTTGTACATCACTTCCGCCTTCTCTATGCGGCTGGCAGGGATGCTGCGCAGCAAGGAATAGAGCTGCTCTGTGCTGAGGGTGGTTACTTTGCCGTCCAGGATAACGGTGACTCCCTGGCCTGCCAACTGCAGCCCGCCATTCATCTCGATGACGCCGGGAAGCTCTTTCACGGCATCGTAGGCATTGTCTACAGGGAGGTTCCGGATAAGGCGGGGCAGGTCGTACACCAGCTTGCCTTGCGCTGCCTTAACGATGGGGCGTTCACCGGTAATCATCACTTCCGGCAAGGTCTGATAAAGACTGTCCAGACGGGCATCGGTCGTGATAAGGCTGTCGGCGCTGAGGATGCGGTTGTCGTCCGCACCGGAGGTGGTTGCAGTACCGTTGTTCTCTTGTGCCGAAAGGCTGATGCTCAAAGCACAGCATACAATAGGGAGTAAATAGAATCGTTTCATGTTCTTCTTTTTATTTATGTTTATATTCTTCTTCTGCAAATCTTCGTCTGCAAAGTACGGCAGAATCAGCAGAAACTTGTGTTATCAGCGGCTTACCAAGTGTTATCCAGTGTTATCGGGAGTGTTATTTAGTCTTATCGGATGATAGGTTTCACAATATTAATCTTACCTTTGTATGTATAAAAGTAACCGGAAACAAACATGAAACTGCCATTCAAATATATTGCCATACTTGTCATCGTCTCCCTGGCCGGTATCTTCGCCTACCAAGCCTACTGGCTGACGGGGCTCTACCATACCATGCACAGTGAAATGGAAAGGGACATCACCGAAGCCATGCGCATGAGCGACTATAACGAAATGATGATACGCGTGGATAAAATGAAGCAGGACGACATCAACCACGGTGAAGTCAGCGTATCAGCCGGATACAGCGATGACGGAAAATCATTTGTCCGTAGCAGTACCACCATCTCCCGTGAAGATTCTTTGGACAACGCTACCCTGCACGAAACCTTCATGCCCAAAGGAGACAGTGTTTACGTGACCCACCCGAACGATTCAACCCGCGTGGAAGTCAGTGTCAGGAAGAACGTTCCTTTGCTCACCAAAGAGGATAGTGTGCTTTTCATCGACCAGTACAGGGAAACGGATAAAGTCCGTTGGATGTCTGCCGATTCTGCCCGAGAGCCTCTGGAAGAAGCAGTCAGGGACTCAGACAGCTCTCCCCAATCCGCATTGAGTGCCAAAGAGAGACTGGATGTGATTTTGCGCGACCAAAACAGTATGCTGGAACTCGCCACCTACTTCCAGCGCGGACTGCATTCGGGACTGGACATCATTTCCGACCCCGACGTAGTGCTTTATGACAGCCTGCTGACTTCATTCCTGCACGACCGTAACATCAATCTTCCCCATAGGCTGCTACATCTTCACAAAGGCAGCAAATGGGACTCTACCATTCTCTATATAGATACATTGGTAAACATCGGTACCCCCGGCTATGTGCCTACCTCAAAAGCCGTGGAATATAATTATTCTTTCGACATCAATACAAATCAAAGCTACCGTCTCATCATGGAACCGGCCGGCATGTTGGTCTTGCGACAGATGTCGGGCATTCTCACCACATCATTCGTTATTCTGATCGTACTCGCTTTCTCCTTCTGGTTCTTGATACGCACCATCCTGAAACAGAAGACACTGGAAGAGATGAAGAGCGATTTCACCAACAACATCACCCACGAACTGAAAACCCCCATCGCCGTAGCATATGCCGCCAACGACGCTCTGCTCAACTTCAACCAAGCGGAGGAAAAGACCCAGCGCGACAAATACCTGCGTATCTGCCAGGAACAACTTCAGCGCCTCAGTGGACTGGTTGAACAGATACTTTCCATGAGTATGGAACGCCGCAGGACTTTCCGCCTGCACCCGGAGGAGTTTGCAATACGTGATATTCTGGAAACGCTCATCGAACAACACAAGCTGAAAGCGGAAAGCTCCGTCCACATATCGGTGGACATCGAACCGGAAGATTTGAGCGTACTTGCCGACCGTACGCATTTCAGCAACATCATCAGCAACCTGATAGACAACGCCATCAAATATTCGCACGGAGAGGCCGAAGTGGCCATCCATTGCCGCAAGGTAACCGTCGAAGGGCAGAATGAACAGACCGAAATCTCCGTCAGCGACCACGGAATCGGTATTGCTCCCGAGAAGCAGAAGCACATCTTCGACAAATTCTACCGCGTACCCACGGGTAATCTGCACGATGTGAAAGGCTATGGGCTGGGATTGTTCTATGTGAAGACCATGATAGAGAAGCATGGTGGCAGCGTATCGGTAAAGAGTGAGTTGGGAAAAGGAAGTACCTTTACGATAAGGATATGATAACATTATTTGTTAGGGTACTTTACATTACTTGTTAAGGAGCTTTACATTACTTGTAACAAAAGCGACAATTATGGAAAAGATAACCGTACTTCTGGTTGAGGACGAACAGACCCTCGCCATGATTATCAAGGACACATTGGAAGGGCAGAACTTCATCATCCACACCGCAGCAGACGGTGAAGAGGGATTGCGCAAGTTCTTCGACCTCCGCCCCGACGTGCTGGTGGCAGACGTGATGATGCCCCGCATGGACGGCTTTGAAATGGTGCGCCGCATCCGGCAGACCGACAAACAGACCCCGGTACTGTTCCTTACCGCCCGCTCCGCCATCAACGATGTGGTGGAAGGGTTTGAGCTGGGTGCCAACGACTACCTGAAAAAGCCTTTTGGAATGCAGGAACTCATTATCCGCATAAAGGCCCTGGTAGGCAAAGCTTTCTCCTTTACAGAAGAAAAGCCCAAAGAAACTACCGTTTTTGAAATCGGTGACTACCGTTTCAATTCCGTCACTCAACGACTTGCTTTTGCAGGCAGCACCCCGACTTCACCTAACGCGGATACGGAAGTGGAACTCTCCCACCGCGAGTCCGAGATACTGAAACGTCTTTGCGAGAACCGCAACCAGGTGGTCAACACCCAGAATGTATTGCTCGACCTCTGGGGAGACGACAGCTTCTTCAACTCCCGCAGCCTGCATGTGTTCATCACCAAACTGCGGCATAAACTGGCCGGAGACGAGCGCATCCGTATCGTCAATGTGCGGGGAATAGGATATAAACTAATAGTAAACTAAACTAAAACTAAACTACTATTTATGAAAAAGTTATTATTCATTACTTTTATCTGTTCCTCACTCTGCGCCTATGCACAGAGCGAGATTCCGGAAGACACAATAAAGAACCGGCCTCCCGTAAAGAAAGAGCAGATTCCCTTTTCTCCAAAAGAGAACAAGCGTACGGGCCTTGATGAAAGCCAGCCCCAACAAAGTCTGCAGGGCGAACAGCAGGAAGAGATAAATCTCCATCTCCCTCCCTCCGACTATGTGGAGCCCCTGCCCTGGACGGACATGAAGAAGATACACTTTCAGAAGAACATCTTTGAATGGGACTTCCAGCGTTTCGCCGATTTCCTGCTCTCGCCGGAAGTCGTACTGACGATGTACGGCAGCCATAACACCTATCCTGCAATGGGCTCCATCATGCAGGCTGGCGCAGGAATTACTTATTACAGTCCCGACGGACATTGGGAACTGAGCGGCGGAGTGTATGCCGCCCACTATTCCATCTCTACCCCCTCCTCCATTGCCGGCGCCCGGTATGCCAAAAGGGATGCCCCCCGGGGTACCCAATGGGACGTAGGTTACAATGCCTCCGTATCCTACCGCATCAATCCCTACATGCGCCTGCATGCCTTCGGCCAGTATTCGGGCTACGGGAGAAGCAACTCCTTTCATGGATATATGAACCCGATGTATCCGCAAAGCGGTTATGGCATGGTACTGGAACTGAAAGTGACGGACTGGCTCGACCTCAACGGAGGCCTGGAACGGAGCTACGACCCCACCAAAATGAAATGGGTGACTTCGCCCGTCTTCGCCCCTACCATTCGTATAAAGAAATAGAAATAATACAAAGATATTTCCGGAAATAGAGGGAAACGAGTATCTTTGTTCAGTCCGCCCCTATGCGGCAGACAGCAACTGAAATTGTGAACAAAGAACTATGAAACGAATCTTCTTCTGCATCATCATTTTACTTGCAGGCATGTCATCCGTCAGCGCACAGAGCGAGATGCCTGCCGATACGGTACGTACTGCAGTACATGGCGAAGCGTCTCCCGAAGGCATGTCTCCGTCTGAAAAGGAGCTTCTGCCGGGCGTGAAGAATTACGACGGCTTCCTGCTGGATATGGGGCTGATGAATCTGTCTGCCCCCACTCTTCCCAAATTCACTTTGGAGATACCGGATGCCAGCAAGGACTACAGCCGCATCTTCCGGTTGAACCCGAACGTGACTTATTCACAAGGCCTTTCGAACATATTCTCACTCAGCAACTCCCGGTATTTCAGTTCGAATCCCTTCGGACTGACGGGCTTCTGGGGCTCTACTGACAACCTGCAAATGGGAAGTTTCACTTTGAAGAACGGCATGCGCATCCATACGTACGGCGAATATGACAAGGACGGCTGGAAAGTGCCCAACCCTTCCGCACTGCCTTGGGAAAAGAACAATTTCAAAGGGGCGTTCGAGCTGAAATCAGCCAACGGAGCCTTTGGCATACGCATCGAGGTGCAGCAAGGCAGGCATGTGCCCTATTGATGCCCACACCATTTAACAACCAAAGTCAATGGCAAGAAAGAAAATACTGGTGATAGGTGCCAACGGTTTTACCGGCAGGCGCATCCTGGATGATTTGTCCCGCAACTTGTCTTATCAGACAACGGGCTGTTCCCTGCACGACGACATCTGTCCCCATTCGGGCAACTATCGCTTTATCCGCACGGATATATGCAACCGCCAGGCGGTGGAAAAGCTTTTCCAGGAAGTACAGCCGGATGTTGTAATCAATACCTCCGCCCTCTCCGTCCCCGATTATTGCGAAACGCACCATGCAGAAGCGGATGCCGTCAACATCACTGCCGTAGAGCATCTGGCAGAATGCTGTGAGGCGGGAGGCAGCCGTTTTATCCATCTTTCCACCGACTTCGTTTTCGGTGGTGATACGGACCGACCCTATACGGAGGAGGATATTCCCGCTCCCGTTAATTATTACGGCTACACCAAACTGGAAGGTGAGAAACGTATCGCTGCCGTTTGCAAGGATTATGCCATCGTGCGTGTAGTGGTGGTGTACGGTGCCTCCCTGCCCGGACAGCATGGCAATGTGCTCCAACTGGTGGCAAACAGATTAAGGAACAATGAGGAAGTGTTCGTCGTGTCCGACCAATGGCGTACGCCCACCTTCGTGGGAGACGTGTCGCAAGGAGTGGAGAAGCTGATAAATCACCCGCAAAACGGCATCTACCACCTCTGTGGCAGCGAGTGCCTGACCATTGCAGACATCGCTTATCGGGTAGCGGACGTATTGGGACTGAATCGCTCGCTCATCCGTCCCGTCACTACGAAGGAGATGAATGAAAAGACGCCACGTCCCCGTTTCAGCGGGCTGAGTATAGAAAAGGCACGCCGGGAACTGGGATATCGACCGCATACGCTGAAGGAAGGAATAAAGCTGATGTTCGGATAGTAAATAATGCAAGTTCGGATGGCAGCAGATTCGACTACAGCAACTCCGGCTCTGCCAGTCCTTTCTCTTTGCGATACACACGTACCATCTCCAGAATCACATCTCCATATTTCTCCACCCCTTTCTTTCCGAAATACGGAATGCGTACAAGCATGGCCTTATCCGAAGGAAGCAGATTGCTGATACCCAGAATTGCCTTCTGCTGAATGACGGTATATACGGGCAACCCTAATGCGGAAGCTTCTGCATTGCGCCATGCCACCAAGCGGTTGTAAAGTTCCGGATGCAACACATCCGTGGGTACTTCAACAGCCGCAGCATCGCGTTTCCGCTCACGCGGACGTTTCTCTTTATCAGCCTGCTTACTGCTTCCCTGCCCTTCTTTGGCAGCAGCACTTCTCCCTTTGCCTTTACCCTTCTGCGAAGCCGAATCGTCAATGGAAAGCAGTGCTTTCTGCTTCAAGTATCGTGCCACATGGAAACCATTCTCCAGTACATAATCCAGCAAATCAGTCTTCAAGTCAAACATTGCCTCCAGTTCCTCCATGGCATCCCGGAGCTTCTTCTTCAACTCTTTATTATCGGAAGTTACCGTACTCGCCATCACCGCATCCAGCGGTTGCAACTGCTCTTGAAAATAAGTGGCGGCAGAGTGTATGCGCCCCTGCAAAGTCGGGTCGGCTGCATAGTCCTGTGCAGTATCAATCAGACGGGTATACTGGATACCGAACTTCTGGGCCACTTTCGTCACTTTGTCGTGAAAACGTTCCACTTCCTCCTTGCAGGCTGCGAGTTGCTTGGGAAAGAGCTTGTACAAGTGCTCGTCTATCAGCCGCACATACCGCCGCAAAGCCTGCTCCATGGGCTGGAAATCGAACAAGCCCGACAGCAGTTCCAGGAAATAGGTCTGCTGCAAGGAACGGAAGCGTTTCTCGTCCGGCTCGTTTCTCCGTGCCTCCATCGTGAAGGTTTCCACTGCATTGTCATTGATTATGGCTCTTGCAGAAAGCGGGGCACTGAGCACCACTCCCTCCAATGTCTTGCAGCGGCTCAGGGCCACATACGTCTGCCCATGCGCAAAGGAGGCGCTGGCATCAATCACGGCACGTTCAAACGTCAGTCCCTGGCTTTTGTGGATGGTAATTGCCCAAGCCAGTTTCAACGGATACTGCCGGAATGTTCCTTCAATATCTTCTGTAATCTCCTTGGTTTCCTCATCAAGCACATACTTGGCATTCGTCCACTCTTCCTCCTGAAGTAAGAAGGTAGCGTCGCTTCCCTTGCTGCGCACTTCAATTCCATCTGCCGACACGGCTGTCACCTCTCCAATCATGCCATTGTAGTAACGGTGTTCGCCGGAGGTGTCGTTCTTCACAAACATTACCTGGGCACCGCGTTTCAGTTCCAGCACCTCATCCGTAGGATAGGAATATTCGGGAAACTTTCCGTCAATCTTGGCGCGAAAGGCATACGAGCGTCCCGGAAGTTGTTCCAGCTCATGGTCATTAATCCGTTGGGCCTGATAATTGTGGGTCACCAGGCGGATGTATCCTTCTTCTTTATCAGGTACGAAATTGGGAATATACCGGCGGTTCAAGGCTTCCAGCACTTGTCCGTCACAACGGTTTTCGCGAATGCGGTTCAGTAATTCAAGAAAAGTCCCATCGTTCTGCCGATAGACTTTCTTTAGCTCTATGGTGCAATATTCCGTCTGCTTCAAGGCCTGGCTGGAAAAGAAATAGGGCGTGTCATAGTATTTGCGCAGCATCTGCCACTCATCGTCTTTCACTACGGGAGCAAGCTGCTGAAGGTCGCCAATCATCAGCAACTGCACGCCGCCAAAAGGTTTGTTCCGGTCGCGGAACCGCCTCAAGACGGCATCCACCGAATCGAGCAAGTCGGCACGGACCATACTGATTTCATCGATGACCAATAAATCTATACTGCGTATAATGTTGATTTTCTCTTTCCCGTAACGGAAACGGTAAGATGCTTTGCCATCCGCGCTGAATGAGCTTTCGGGCACATAAGGAGCGAAAGGTACTTGAAAAAAGGAGTGGATGGTGACACCGCCTGCATTGATAGCGGCAATTCCCGTCGGCGCAAGTACAATCATCCGTTTCGGACTCTCTGCCTTCAGTCTTCGCAGGAAAGTTGTCTTACCGGTACCTGCCTTGCCGGTCAAAAAAAGATGAGTGCCTGTGTTTTCAATGAATTGCCATGCAAGCGCTATTTCGGGATTATTCTCCATGGATATGTTTATTATTCAACCAATCCGCTCTCTCTCAGAATGATACGGATTTCATCAGTAGCCATATATGATAATAGGACAAAGATAGCGGTTATTTCGTTATCCTTGTCCTATTATTCCATTTATTTGTACCCATCCTGAGAAAGCCCTTTACGGGGCAATCCGGACTATTTCAAGCTACCGCCGATAATATCGAGCAGCTCATTCGTAATGGCCTGCTGACGGCTCTTGTTATACTGTTTCGTCAAATCCTGAATCAGCTCATTGGCATTGTCTGTCGCCGTCTGCATGGCAAGCATACGGGCAGCATGTTCCGAAGTATTGGAATCGAGAAGCACGGTAAATATCTTCTGACTCAACACTTTTGGCAGAAGTTCCGCTATCAACTCGCCGACGGAAGGTTCCACAATGTAATCATTATTGAAACTGCGGGCATCTTCCGGTACATCTTCTGCCGCCTCCTGCGCCACTTGCGTCAGGTCAATGGGCAGATAATTCTCGCGAAGCAGCACCTGCGAACCCATCGATTTGAAGTGGTGGTAAATCAGCTCCACATGGTCAATTTGCTTTTCCACAAACTCATGCATCAGCTTCTCCGCCAGCTCATACGCTTCAACGTACGAAGGCTTGTCTGCCATCAACTGATAGCTGCCTTGCGGCACATATCCCATTTTCTTGACAGCTTCCTCCACCTTTCTCCCAACGGGATATATCAGAATATTCTCCTTGCCCAGCGACTGGTAACCTTCCAAAGTCCGTTCCAGCATCTTCGCCACATTCGAGTTGAATGCACCGCACAAGGAACTATTGGACGAAAACGCCACGACCGCTACCCTCGTCACGGGCCTTTTCTCGGTATAGGGCGACTCGAAGGAAGCATCCGTACGCAGAAAGTTCGTCAGAATCTCATTCAGCTTCCGTTGATAAGGCAGCATATTCTCAATCCGCCCCTGCGCCTTGTGCAGTTTGGCAGATGCCACCATCTTCATCGCCGATGTTATCTGGCGTGTACTCTTGACGGAGCTTATTCTATTTTTTACCTCTTTCAGTGAAGCCATATATCTATTTACGATTTACAATGTACAATGTACAATTTGCCATGCGGGTTATGGCGCAGCTAAATTGTAAATTGTAAATTGTCTAATTGTACATTACATGAATTGCCTTGCAACCGCCTCTGCCGTCTCCTCAATCTTTTTGCAGACATCGTCGTTGATGACACCTGTCTTTAAAACGTCGAGTACCTCCATGCGATAGTTCATCTCAAGAGACTCAAGGAAGTTGCGTTCAAACTCGCTGACCTTGTCCAAAGGAATATCCCTCAACAAGCCGTGTGTGCCGCAATAAAGAATGGCAATCTGCTTTTCTACCGGCATCGGACTGTATTGGGGCTGTACCAGCAGGCGCGTATTCTTCTGTCCCTTGTCGATGGTCAATGCCGTCACGGGGTCCATATCACCACTGAACTTGGTAAATGCTTCCAGCTCACGGTACTGTGCCTGGTCAATCTTCAATGTACCTGCCACCTTCTTCATCGCCTTGACTTGGGCATTGCCACCCACACGGCTCACGGAGATACCCACGTCAATGGCCGGACGGTTACCCTGGTTGAAGAGATTCGTATCAAGGAATATCTGCCCGTCAGTGATTGAAATCACATTCGTTGGGATATAGGCGGACACGTCTCCTGCCTGAGTTTCGATAATGGGCAATGCAGTCAGCGAACCACCACCTTTCACCTTGCCTTTCAGACTATCCGGCAGGTCGTTCATCTCGCGTGCCACTTCCTCCTGGCTGATAATCTTCGCCGCACGTTCCAGCAAACGGGAGTGCAGGTAGAAAATATCACCCGGATAGGCCTCACGTCCTGACGGACGGCGCAGAATCAGAGACACTTCACGATAGGCCACCGCCTGCTTGGACAAGTCGTCATAGACCACCAGCGCATGACGGCCGGTATCACGGAAATACTCTCCGATGGCAGCCCCTGCAAAGGGAGCGTAATACTGCAATGCAGCCGGGTCTCCCGCCGTAGCAGCCACCACAATGGTATAGTCCATCGCACCGTACTGGTGCAGGGTATTCACAATAGAAGCTACGGTAGAACCTTTCTGGCCAATGGCTACATAAATGCAATATACCGGATCACCTGCTTCAAAATTGGCACGCTGGTTGATGATGGTATCGATGGCAATGGCTGTCTTACCGGTCTGGCGGTCACCGATAATCAGCTCACGCTGTCCGCGACCAATAGGTATCATGGCGTCCACAGCCTTCAGACCGGTCTGAAGCGGCTGATTCACCGGCTGGCGGAAGATGACTCCCGGTGCCTTACGTTCCAACGGCATTTCATAAAGTTCTCCGCCTATCAGTCCTTTGCCATCAAGCGGCGCACCCAGAGGGTCTATTACACGGCCCAGCATACCCTCTCCCACCATGATGGAAGCAATACGCTTGGTACGCTTTACAATGAAGCCTTCCTTGATTTTATCCGTAGGGCCAAGCAACACAGCACCCACATTATCCTCTTCGAGGTTCATCACAATGGCCTTGATGCCGTTGTCGAACTCCAACAACTCGTTGGCTTCGGCATTGCGCAACCCATAGATACGGGCTACACCGTCACTGACTTGCAGTACCGTGCCAATCTCGTCCAACTGTACGCGGGTGTCAATCCCTTCCAGTTGCTTGCGGAGAATATCGGAGACTTCGCTTACTTTTATATTTTCAGACAACATCTTAGTATTTACTATTTTACGATTTACTATTTACTATTTGAAAGAACCCGAATCATATACCGTTTTGACCTCTACAACTTACGCATCACAAGACTATTAAATAGTAAATTGTAAATTGTCAAATCGTAAATCATACGATCCTTCTATTCTTATCAATAAACTGCTGTTTCACTTTCTTAAGCTGCGTAGCAATACTGGCATCCAGACGGAAGTCGTTGATGTCGAAGATAAAACCACCTTCAATGGAGGGATCCACTTCAGTCTGCAGCTCCATGCTGGCATGCAGCAGGGTGGAAGCACTGTTATGGATACGCTCCCGCACTTCCTGGCTGACGGGAACGGCTGTTATCAGCTTTCCTACACCGATATGCTTGTCTTTCCGGTACAAATCCAGAAAACTCAGGCAGATGTACTGGAGAAAGTTTTCCCGCCGGTTCTTCAACACCAAGGTCATGAAACGCGCAAACTCACGGCCCGCAGGAGCATCCCCCACAGCAGCGGTACAGATAAGTGCGAACTTCTCACGTATCGTCAGGATGGGGTTTTCCAATGCCATGCACAAATCCGGATGTTTCCTGAAGCTACGGGCAAGCATACAAAACTCCTTGTACAGAGTATCTTCTACCCCCATACTCTTGGCATATTCCATCAATGCTTTCGCATAACGCATCGAAACGATTCCTATATCCATTTCTTTGAGAATTAATTGTTTCTACTTGCGGCCAGCACTTCATCCAGCATCCGGTCTATCATCTCCATCTGCTCATGTTTCTCGTCCAGATTCTTGCGGATAATTTTCTCAGCTATATCTACGGACAAGACTGCCACCTGGCGGCGAATATCGCGGATGGCCTCTTCCTTCTCTTGCTGTATCTGCTTTTTAACTTCGTCCAGCTCCTTCTGCGCGGCGGCTTCCGCCTGCTTGCGTGCTTCGACGATAATCTTGTCACGCTCATGCATCGCCTCCCGCAGAATGCGTCCTTGTTCTTTGTTGGCAGCAGCAATCAACGCTTCACTCTCCTCTTTCAGTTTGGAGAGCTGGGCATTTGCTTCGCGTGCCACTTCCAAAGACTGGTCGATGTAGGTCTTGCGACCTTCCACCATCTTGGTGATAACGGGAAAACCGTACTTGGCAAGCACCACAAACACCACACCGAATGAAAGAAGCATCCAGAACAGCAGACCACTATCGGGTAATAACAATGACATAATTTTATTTACGATTTGACAATTTACGATTTACAATTTGGCTGCGCGGTGATGCTGCACGGACAAATTGTAAATGGTAAATGGTAGATTGTACATTATAAAAAGAACACCAATAAACACACAACTACTGCCAACAAAGCAACACCTTCAATCAAGGCAGCGGCAATAATCATGTTCATACGGATATCTCCGGATGCTTCCGGCTGACGGGCAATGGCCTCCATGGCAGAACCGCCGATTTTACCGATACCTACACCAGCACCAATAACAGCCAGACCAGCACCAATGGCTGCACCCAGTTTACTAACTCCCACACCTGCCGCAGCAGCTTGCAATAATACAGATAGTAACATAACTTTCAGTTTTTAAATGGTTATTTTTATTAATATTTATATTCCCAATAATCGTATCATTTCACCGCCTTCTCCTTATGCTCTTCCTGCGCCAGACCGATGAACACGGCTGACAGCATGGTGAACACATATGCCTGGATAAAGGCAACCAACAATTCAAGTGCATTCATAAAGATATTGAACAGCACCGAGGCCACGGTAAGCGTTCCGTTCAAAGCAGGTCCCATACTGGCCGAGATGAATATCAGGCAGGTAAGCACCAGCATTGCCATGTGTCCTGCCAGCATATTGGCAAAAAGACGTATCATCAAAGCAAACGGTTTGGTAAAAATACCGAAGAACTCGATAAACGGCATCATGGGGACCGGCACCTTCAGCCACCAGGGCACATCCGGCCAGAAGATATCTTTCCAATAGGTCTTGGTTCCAAAGATATTCACAGCCAAGAAAGTGCAGATGGCCAATACCATCGTAATGGCTATATTTCCCGTCACGTTGGCCCCTCCGGGAAAGAAAGGAATCAGCCCCATAATGTTATTGATGAAAATAAAGAAGAAGGCCGTCAGCAAGTAAGGTGCGAATTTACGGTACTTCGGACCGACACAGCTCTTTATAATATCATCGTTCACCATCATGATAAACATCTCCATAAACCCGATGAAACCACCGGGAGCGGCACTTCCCTGCGGGTGCTTGCGATACCAGTGCGCCACACTTAAAATGATGACAAGCAGCAATGCACTGTTGATGAGCAAAGCCAGTGTCACCTTCGTGATGGAGATATCCAACGGGCGTATTTCGTTTCCGGTGGCATCATGCTCCACCAGCTTGCCTTCGTACTTGCTTCCTGCGGGAGCGATGGAAAAGCCTTCATAACTTCCACCGTTCTCCTCCAGACGTGAGGATAGAAAGACATGCCATCCGGTGGTAGAGCTATGCACTATTACCGGCAAGGGAATCGTAACGTGAGTTTCGCCCCACGTCGTGATGTGCCATTCGTAAGAATCGCCGATATGCCCGAAGACAATCTCCTTCACGTCCACCGTATTCTCAGCCCGCACCGTGGCGGGTAGCAACATGCCCAATGCCAACAGAACTACAGTCAGTATGTTACGCAATCTTTTCATTGTTACTTTTCTTTTTCTGTTTCTTGTTCGCCTCGAAAGTGAAGAAGAACCAGGAATCATAAATCAAATATATCAGATAGTTGGCTATAAACGTCAACAGAAACGCCCTGGCTTCCTCACGTACTGCAACGCAATAAACCAGCATCACAATCATGGAAACCAGCATTCTCATCACACGCATCAGCAGATAAATCTGCAACATTCGTCCCGGCATCCGGTGACGGCAGCTTTCGGTCATATTAATCATGAATATTCCGAAAACAAAGAAGAAAAGCGGAATCAGCGGATAACCGCCGAAATAGTGATGCGGATTTATCGAAAAGTACGTCCATCCGCCTACAATTCCTATCAATACCGTCAAGAGCGCTGTATGCAATAAGTAGTTTCTCTTAGTAATAGTCACGCCAACAACCTTTAATCTTCAATTTCTTATTTTTAATTGCCTATTGCTGTTCTATACAGACGGCAACCCTTCCGTTACTCATCTCTACGAATCCGCTTTGAATATCCAGCTCATGTTCCTCACCGTCCGTTGCGTAAACCAATGTCCCCGTTCCCAACGATGACACAATCGGTGCATGCTGCGGCAGGATAGAAAAAGAGCCCATAGTGCCCGGCAATGTAACACTTTCCACTTCCCCGTTGAAGAGTTCCTTCTCCGGTGAAACAATATTCAAATGCAACTTCTTCATTATCAAAGCTCCCAGAGTTTTAATTTTTAATCGTTTTTTCCCCTGCCTGTTCCAGTAGTTTCTTACCCTTCTCAATAGCTTCTTCAATGGTTCCCACATTCAAGAAAGCTGGTTCGGGCAGGTAGTCCACCTCTCCGTCAAGAATCATCTTGAAGCCTTTGATAGTATCCTCAATGGAAACCATTGTACCGGGGACACCCGTAAACTGCTCGGCAACGGCAAATGGCTGTGAAAGGAAGCGCTGCACACGACGCGCACGGTTCACCAACGTACGGTCGGCATCAGAGAGCTCCTCCATACCGAGGATGGAGATAATGTCTTGCAATTCCTTGTTGCGCTGCAATATTTGTTTCACACGTTGTGCCACTTCGTAGTGTTCCACCCCCACGATGTGTGGGTCAAGAATGCGTGAAGTGGATTCCAACGGGTCTACAGCAGGATAAATACCAAGTTCGGTAATCTTACGGCTCAACACCGTGGTGGCATCGAGGTGGGTAAATGTTGTAGCAGGCGCCGGATCAGTCAAGTCATCGGCAGGCACATATACAGCCTGCACGGAAGTGATGGAACCATTTCTCGTAGAGGTAATACGCTCCTGCATGGCACCCATTTCCGTTGCCAGTGTCGGCTGATAACCCACGGCAGAAGGCATACGGCCCAGCAAGGCCGAAACCTCGGAACCGGCTTGAGTGAAACGGAAGATATTATCAATGAAGAACAGAATGTCACGCGGACCGTCCGTCTCCGCTCCCATGTCACGGAAGGACTCGGCTACCGTCAACCCTGACAATGCCACGGACTGACGCGCACCGGGAGGTTCGTTCATCTGACCGAATATCAAAGACACTTGTGATTTGGCCACTTCGTCATAATCTACTTTGGACAAATCCCAATGGCCCTCCTCCATGCTCTTCTTGAATTCTTCTCCGTAACGGATAACACCGGATTCAATCATTTCTCTCAGCAGGTCGTTGCCTTCACGTGTACGTTCTCCTACACCGGCAAACACAGAGAAGCCGTGCTGCTTCTTCGCAATATTATTGATGAGTTCCTGGATAAGCACTGTCTTGCCTACACCGGCGCCACCAAACAGACCGATTTTACCGCCCTTGCTATAGGGTTCCAGCAAGTCGATAACCTTGATGCCTGTATAAAGTACCTCTTGTACGGTAGTCAAATCTTCAAACTTAGGGGGTTCGCGATGGATGGGATAAGCACCGGTACGGTCCAGTTCCTTCATGCCGTCGATAGAGTCGCCCACTACGTTCATCAGGCGGCCTTTGATTTGTGTACCTATCGGCATGGTGATGGAGCCTCCCAGCGGATGCACTTTCATACCTCTCTGCAGGCCGTCCGTACTGTCCATAGCAACAGTACGCACCGTGTTTTCACCAATGTGTTGCTGTACCTCTACAATCAGTCTTTTTCCGTTCGACCTTTTTATTTCCAGTGCGTCGTGAATACTCGGCAACATCATCTCTGCCTCCGTTCCTTCGAAATAGACGTCTACTACAGGTCCGATTACCTGTGAGATATGTCCAACAATCTGTGACATAAGCAATCTTTTTTATTCTATATTTCCTTAATTATTTTTCCCAATACTAAGTTGTAAGTCGCGTGTATCCTCTAAAACAAATCAGCCAAGTCGCGTCTTTCGTCAGCTATATAAGTACTCGTACCTATTAACGTTTGTCAGCAACGGTTTGTTCATCCCAATAGTTACATAAACAACAACGCAAATGTATAAACAATTTGCATGTAGTTGTTACCGTGTATAGCATTTTTTGAACAAAAAATACTATTTTGAACGATTAATACTACAATTGGAACAAATTGCTACAGACATGATAACGTCAGTTAACAATTGGCAAGAAAAGGAATTGCCCACCCATCTTATGAAAAACCACAGAATTGGCAATAAAGATTCCGTATATAATATACAAAAAAATAAGCCTTGTCTCTCGACAAGGCTTATTCACAACACAAACACAAAATAAAACACGACAAAACTACTATGCAATCTTACCTGTCTATGCCGGGGAGGCATACGTACTAGTTACGGATATTCACATATACATAAACAGCTTCAGGCTGATTTGCACATTATAAACAAATGCGGGGAGGCATTTGTTTATTGCTTATTTGTTAAAAAACACAAATTCAAAGTTTGTCATTGAATACCTCGTTCACGAAGCTTCAACTGCCATTTCCATGCAGAAAGTAAAGTATCTTCAATACTTGTTTCTGCCTTCCAACCCAGTTCATTGTTTGCCAATTCCGGGTTTGCCCATACCTTCTCAATATCACCGGCACGCCGACCTACTATCTGATAGTTCAGTTTTACACCGGTAGCCTTTTCGAAAGCATTAATCAGTTCCAATACGGAAAGTCCACGACCTGTACCGATATTGAATACTTCCACTTTCTCCTTCTGCTTGTTCTCCAAGATACGGCGGATAGCCACTACGTGTGCTTTGGCCAAATCGACTACATTGATGAAGTCGCGGATACAAGAACCGTCGGGAGTATCATAATCGTCACCAAACACGCTCAGTTTCTCACGGATGCCGATAGCGGTCTGGGTAAGATAAGGAATCAAGTTCTGCGGTACACCGTTAGGCAATTCTCCCAGCAATGCTGTGGGGTGTGCACCTATCGGGTTGAAGTAACGCAACAAGATGGCGTTTATCGGAGCACCGGAAGCAACCGTATCACGTACAATCTCTTCATTGATTTGCTTCGTGTTTCCATACGGAGACTCAGCTTTCTTGATAGGTGCCTTTTCCGTTACCGGAAGCTCGTCCGGCTGGCCGTAAACTGTGCAGGAAGAAGAGAATACGATACCCTCCACTCCATGCTTCGGCATCAGTTCCAGCAGGTTAATCAGTGAAACCAGGTTATTACGATAGTAAAGCAACGGTTTTTGGACAGACTCACCTACGGCCTTGCTGGCTGCAAAGTGAATGATGGCTTTAATGCCTTTATATTTGGTAAACACAGCGTCAAGACCGGCATAATCCAAGCAATCCAATTTCTCGAATGCAGGACGGATACCCGATACCTTCTCTATGTTATCTACAACATCTGCGCTGGAGTTTGACAAATTATCAATAATAACAACTTCATAACCTGCGTTTTGAAGTTCCACCACCGTGTGAGAACCAATGTAACCGGTTCCACCCGTAACTAAAATTTTCTCTTTCATATTAAATATAGACAATTTAGCTTTTAGGTTATCAATACGCCACAAATGTAAGGAAATAAATTAATAAAAACAGAAAAGGGGGGATAAATTTTAGCTTATCCCCCCTTCACTTTATTTCCGGTTTTTCTTCTTTAAATCTTCACAACCCCCGAAAAGCCCATGAATGCCATTGCCAGCAGTCCGGCCGTAATCAAAGCTATCGGAGTGCCCTGCATACCTTTCGGCACACTAACCAGGCTCATTTGCTCGCGCAGGCCTGCAAACAGTGTCAGTGCCAAGCCGAAACCAAGTGCCGTGGAGAATGCATAAACCACTCCCGTCAGCAAATCATAATCTTTTTGGATAACAAGGATGGCCACACCGAGAATACAGCAGTTGGTAGTAATCAACGGCAGGAACACGCCCAAGGCCTGATACAGAGAAGGAGAAACTTTCTTCAGGATAATCTCTACCATCTGCACCAATGCGGCAATCACCAGGATAAAGGTAATAGTCTGCAAATAGCCCAAATCAAAAGCGTCGAGCACATACTTCTGAATAAGGAATGTCACGATGGTGGCGATGGTGAGCACGAATGCCACCGCTGCCGACATGCCCAATGCAGTCTCCACTTTCTTGGAAACTCCCAAGAACGGGCAAATTCCCAAGAATTGCGACAATACGATGTTGTTTACAAAGATTGCCGAGATAAATATCAATATATATTCCATTTCTTTAATTTATTAATTGAAAAATGACAATCGATAATGAACCATTATCAATCATCCATTATCAAGCCTTCTTCATACTGTTGATTAAAGCAATGAGATAGCCCAATGCGATGAATGCACCCGGAGCAAGGACAAATACCAACATGCCGTATTCTTCAGGAAGGATACTCAAGTTGAATATCTTGCCGGTTCCCAGGAACTCACGCACGGCACCCAGCAATGTCAGTGCAATGGTAAAGCCCAAGCCCATGCCCAGACCGTCGAACAAGGAAGCCACCGGATTGTTTTTGGCAGCAAATGCCTCGGCACGTCCCAATACGATACAGTTTACAACAATCAGCGGAATGAACAAGCCCAGCGTGGCGTACAATGCAGGAACGTAGGCTTGCATTATCATCTGCAACAGTGTCACAAATGATGCTATGACCACAATGAATGAAGGAATACGCACCATATCGGGAATCAGATTCTTGATGGCAGAAATCACCACATTGGAACATATCAGCACGAACATTGTAGCCAGTCCCATACCCATACCGTTGATAGCAGAGGAAGTGGTACCCAGTGTAGGACACATACCCAGCAGGAGTACAAACGTAGGATTCTCTTTGATAATCCCGTTCATCATAACTTTAAAATTATTCATATCTTCTACTCCTTTCTTATTTAGCGCTGAGTGTATCCACAGCTTCGGGAGCTGCGGAATCAGCAGGTTGTTCAACATTCTTTTGAGTAGCGCCGGTAGTGCCGTCGGCAGTTTCCTGACCGGCATAGGCAGCATAAGCCGCATTCACTGCATTCAAAAAAGCACGTGAAGTGATGGTAGACGCTGTAATGGCATCTACTTTACCACCGTCCTTGCTCACTGTCAATGCCGCTTCACCCGGATTCATGCCGGTGATGTCACCTTTATTGCCTTTCTTGAACCAGTCGGCAGCTTTGGAGCCCAACCCCGGAGTTTCCACATGCGACAACAAGGAGTAGTCGATGATTTTGCCTTCGGCATCGAAACCGACCAACACTTTCAGCTCACCGCCAAAACCCATGGCAACAGCTTCCACAGCAGCTCCGATATATTCTCCGCCTTTGGTGGCAGGATATACAGAATACTGTACTCCGTTTACTTCCTGCATCTTCTTCTCGGCGATGGGGTCATTGTCGAAGCCCGGAACCACCGCACTTACGGCATCGCTCAAGGTCTTTGCATTGGCCTGCGCAATGGGCTCCTTCGTCAATTCGTTTACATAAGCCAGCAACGCTACGGAGATTGCGGTAACGCCCGTAAGTACCAGCAACATATTCTTCAAGGATGATTCTAACTTTTTCATTTCTTCTTCGCTACCTCCCCAAAGCGTTTAGGTTTAACATAGGTGTTGATGAGCGGAGTGAACGCATTCATAATCAGAATGGCAAACGACATACCCTCCGGATATGCACCGAACAGACGGATGATGACAGTCAGCAGGCCGATGCAAACACCATAAATCAGCATACCTTTGTGGCTCATCGGAGAAGTCACGTAGTCCGTAGCCATAAAGACAGCACCCAGCATCAGACCACCGGACAACAACTGTACGACCGGGGATACATAAAGTTCCGGATTGACCAGATACATGATACCGGAGAACACGAATACCGTCACCAGAATAGATACCGGAATGTGCCAGGTGATGATTTTCTTCCACAACATGTAGAACAAACCAAGCAGCAGCGCCAAGGCACTCACCTCACCGAGACATCCTCCATTATTACCTATCAGAAGGTCGAAAGCTCCCGGAAGGTCGCTCAGGGACATGCCCGGAGCACCATTGATGACACCTTTCATAATAGCCAGCGGCGTAGCAGCCGTCGTGGCATCCGTATAGGCTGTCAACTGGCCTACAGCCGGCCATGTCGTCATCTGCACGGGGAATGAAAGCAACAGGAACACACGTCCTGCCAGTGCAGGGTTAAAGGGATTGCAACCCAAACCTCCGAAGGACATCTTGCCTACCCCGATGGCAAACAAGGCGCCGAGGATGATTATCCAGATGGGCAGGTTGGAAGGCAGGTTAAAGGCCAGCAACACACCGGTAATGATGGCAGAGCCGTCGGTGATGGTTGTGGTCTCTTTTTTCATGAGGAATTTGCCGATGGCCCATTCAAAGAACAAGCAGGCTGCTACGGAAGTGGCCGTAACAATCAGCGCACCCAGTCCGAAAAAGTAAAGCGAAACGAGGAATGCCGGAATCAATGCGATAAGCACACCGTACATATTCTTCTTCACGCTGTCACCGCCGTGAACGTGGGGCGAAAGGGATACGATTAATTTATTCATACTTCGTTATTTTTTAGCTTGACGTGCACGGATCATCGCTCCTACCTTACCCTTACCCAAGCGGATATAATCCAGCATCGGACGGTTGGAAGGACAAGTGAACTGGCATGAACCGCATTCTATACACGACATAATGTCTTCTTTCTCTACTCTTTCAAAATCTCCGTGAGCCGAAACGGTAGCCAGCAGATACGGCTCCAACCCCATCGGGCAGGCTCCCACGCACTTGGCACAACGGATACAAGGCTGTACCTCGCCGCGCTTGGCTTCCTTCTCGTTCATAATCAGAATACCGGAGCTGCCTTTGGCAGTCGGTACATCCGTATTCACCAGAGCTTTACCCATCATCGGGCCACCGCCGATAATCTTGCCCGTATCTTCGGGCAGGCCGCCGCAAGCTTCAATCAGCTGCTTCATCGGCGTACCGATACGTGCCAGGAAATTGGACGGCTTTGCCAGCGACTTGCCTGTCACGGTAATGACACGCTCAAACAGAGGTTTGTTCTTCTGTACGGCCTGGTAAACGGCAAATGCGGTACCCACATTCTGCACCACAGCTCCCGTGGAGATAGGCAGCGCACCGGCTGCAACCTGGCGACTGATGACAGCATCAATCAACTGCTTTTCACCACCCTGCGGATATTGTACCTTCAAGGGTACCACCTCGATACCTGCATAACTGGAAGCGACTTTCGTCATCAGCTGGATGGCATCGGGCTTATTGTTCTCAATGCCGATGAATGCCTTGTTCACCTTTACCGCCTTCATCAGAATGGATACACCTACCATAATTTCTTCCGCATGTTCCAGCATCAGCTGATGGTCGGCAGTCAGATACGGTTCGCACTCTACGGCGTTGATGATGACACACTCTGCCTTGAATGCAGGAGGAGGGCACAACTTGACCTGCGTAGGAAAGCATGCACCACCCAGACCTACAATACCGGCATCGGCGATTTTCTTCACGATTTCCTCGGAAGTCAGACTGCATTCCTTCACCAACGTTTCGGAACGGTCAATGGATTCTTCCCATTCATCCCCTTCTACGTCAATGAATATAGCAGGCTTGGCGTAACCGCTGGCATCGACAATCGTGTCAATCTTAGCGACTTTCCCGCTGACAGACGAATGAATGGCTGCTGATACAAAACCGCCGGGCTCGGCAATCTTTGTACCCACTTTCACAACATCACCTTTGGCAACGATAGGCTTGGCAGGAGCACCGATGTGCTGTCCCAGCAAGATAGCGGCCTTGGCCGGAATCTCTGCCTTGATGATAGGCTGATGTGCTGAAAGTTTATTTTCGTGTGGATGGACTCCACCAATTGAAAATGTCTTCAACATACAATTCTGTATTTTTAGTCGTTTATTTACTTTATTAATTCATACCTCAACTTTGGGAGTCTCAACCTCAGCTTTAGGAGCTGCAACCTTTACTTGGGGAGCTGCATCGTCAGCCTTCGGTTTGCGCGGCGGGAAGTTGAGGGCAATGATTGTGTTTTGCGGACAAGCTTCCTCGCACTTGCGACAGGATTTACACTTATTGGGGTCAACGTAAGCCAGATTGTTTTCCAGCGTGATAGCCTCGAACGGACAAACCTTCACACACTTGCCGCAACCGATACATGCCACGGTACAAGCCTTGCGTGCTACGGCCCCCTTGTCCTTGTTTACACACTGTACGTAAACACGACGTGATTTCTTGCCTTGAGGACGGATTTCAATAATAGATTTCGGACAAGCCTTGGCACAAGCTCCACAAGCCGTACACTTTTCCTCATCCACTTCGGGAAGTCCGGTCTCCGGATTCATGTGGATAGCATCGAACTGGCAGGCAGCCACACAGTCGCCGCATCCCAGACAGCCATAACTACAACCCGTTTCACCACCATAGAGAGAAGCCGCAATGGCACAACTCTTGGCGCCATCGTATTGGTTCACACGAGGACGGTTGGCACAAGTTCCATTACATCTCACCACCGCAACCATAGGTTCGGCAGCAGCGGCATCCAAGCCCAGAATCTCGGCAATCTTTGTCATGACGGGCTGTCCACCCACCGGACAAAGTTTACCATCCAGCGAACCTGCCTTTACGCAAGCATCTGCAAATCCGCTACAACCGGGGTAACCACATCCACCGCAATTTGCCTGGGGAAGCACCTCTGCTACCTGGGCAATCCGCGGATCTTCATACACGGCGAATTTCTTGGAAGCCACGTAAAGAATAGCGGCCGATACCAGCGCTATAACTCCCAATGAAATCACTGCAATCAGAATTACATTCATAAATTAGTTGTTTATTAATTATTTGTTTTATTATTAGTTAGTTCATCGGTCGTACGGAGAATGAGAACTTCTTACCCATCCGCGACTTGTTCAGCCACAATATATAATAATAAGGTACAAGAAGTGCTAGCGAACAAAGCGCGGAACGCAGCTCGTCATTCCAGATAGCCATAAAGACAAATAGTGAGATTATCAGAATAAGGAAAGGAAATATAAAGGCAAACAGAACTGCCATCACTCCCATTGAAAGTTCGCCCGTCACCCATACACGGTCACCGGGCTGGTAGGATGCGGCATTGGCATCGGCCACATCGACAAGTTTCTCTTTCGTATCCGCAGAGGTACAATGTCCCTTGACACTACACGAAGCGCACGCTGAAGTCTGGATGATTCTCACTTGGAGATGAGAACCGTTTATGTTTTCCACAATACCTTGATGTTTTATAGTATTCGCCATTTTGCAAAGTGTGCATTACAAATCGCGGCAAATTTACGCATTATTTGTGAACTGCAAACCTTTCCTATGCATTTTCTGTGTTCGTAAACGTGCTTTTTCTATGTTTTTATGTTTTTTCACCTGCCACAGACTACAAAAAGACAAAAAACAGACGGTCTGTCAAGGGAAAACAGACCGTCTGACTAACCAAAACAGATAATCTGTTCACTCCGAACAGACCATTTGTTTATTTACCATTTATAATTGATACCGAAACTGAGTAATTCTTTTACCTGGAAATAGCTGTCCCCTTCCGTCGGCTTGGCACTGTCGTCATAGCGGGCGTGCACATAAAGCTTGGTGGAAAGATAGCGGTTCAGCACAAAGTTCACCGTGTTTTCCCATTCGATACGTGTCCACTCATAACTGGTCTGGAAGTCTAGGCGAGAATCCAGCGTAATGGAAGGAATGATGGTCCACGAAAGTGTAGGCTGTATCTGCGAACCGAAGTTATGCTTCACGCACTTGCCCTCCTCAAGACCGAAACTCACTTCATTCACCCCCTTATTCCCTACATAACGCAGCATGTACGTCAGCGGAGCTATGAAAACGGACAAGCTGAATTTCTGCTTCTTCAACTTGTAGTCCATACCGATACTGCTCGACCAATCTGCCGGAGCAAAGAAAGCGGAAACCAGCTCTTCACTGTTGGCCTTGTAGCCATTGCAGAACTGGGTCTTAAACTCAGTCGTGATGGTATAATACCACTTGGATGCAGCCTGAATACCCAGTTTACTGTACAGCCGGAGTTGGTCGGTACTTACCAGATAATTATGAAACTCGTCGGAAGGTGCCGAGCTGAAGCCTAGCTTGGCATCGAGCAGATTTTCCCACTGCACCTTCTCACGGTCATTATAGTTGGCAAACAATTGCAGGTTGGCAAGCACGGCGTTAGTGCTCTCGCCTCCCTTGTACCAGTTGTCGGAGATATAGTTCTGTGTAATCTGCAACGAACCGTTTCCACCGGTCACCCACCAGTTGGGCTTGTGGATAATTACGTCGGCTTCCTCCTTCACTCCCACCATATTCTCTTGTGCAAACAGTTTCACGACGGACGGTTTGGAAGAAACTTCCTTCTCTATATTATCCTTGAATATCTTCCCTTTCATCACCTCCTTCTCGGTCATTACAACCAGATTGGGACAATCTACATACGTGTTCAGCAGCGTACGGTCCACCAGCTTGTTGGCGCGGTCCTTCGAGGTGAAAGTCAGTGTGTCGAACGGCAGCATCTCGCGCGTCATGGCAGGCACCGTATCGGGCATCTGGAAATGCCAGTCCACCTTGGAAAGGCGTCTCATGGGAGCATAATAATAGGTAAGGGGGAGGAACAACCTATAGTAGTTCGGATCGGAAGGTATATAACGTTCCGGGGTCGTGGGGTCATTCAGATAATCCAGCACTCCGAAATACCTTTCATATAATATGGAAACAGTATCCAGCTTGTACCCCGTACCTTCCGGTTTCAATTTCAGAATCATGTATTCTTTCATTATATCCGGCAAGGTGTCGGCTTTGGCAGTTGTTTCCTGTCCACTGTTCTTCGAGGCGGTATCCAGCGTATTCTGTGCCATCACCGACGAAGAGATCATCGTAGCAATTAACCAAAATGCAATGTGTCTATTCTTCATAATGCCCTTAAGTCTATGTTTCGAGCGCAAATTTAGCTTAAAATGTTTAGAAAACATAGAAAAGCCATGAAGAAAAAGGCTAGAGAGAGTTTCTTCGATGAAATCGTATTTTTTAATAATTGTTTCACAGAAACTTTCTCTACTTCCTCTTTTTTTTATAATTTTGCGCTTTTTAAGTTCCACGTGTATTGACGGGAGCAGTATGCACCCTGAACGACAAGCCGTATAGGCTCTTGGAATTAGATTAAACAATTAATAAAATAATATAGTTGTGGGAGAAACAAAGTATATTTTCGTCACCGGTGGTGTTGCCTCTTCACTAGGTAAAGGTATCATCTCATCCTCCATCGGTAAATTGCTGCAAGCAAGAGGTTACAAGGTAACCATCCAGAAGTTTGACCCGTATATCAACATCGACCCGGGTACACTGAACCCTTATGAACACGGCGAATGCTACGTAACCGTGGATGGCCATGAAGCCGATCTCGACTTGGGTCATTACGAACGCTTCCTGGGCATCCAGACCACCAAGGCCAACAATATCACGACCGGACGCATCTACAAAAGTGTCATCGACAAAGAGCGCCGGGGTGACTATCTGGGAAAAACAATCCAGGTTATTCCCCATATTACAGACGAAATCAAGCGTAATGTAAAACTGTTGGGAAACAAATACAAATTCGATTTTGTTATTACCGAGATTGGCGGTACAGTGGGCGACATCGAGTCTCTGCCCTATCTGGAAAGCATCCGTCAGCTGAAGTGGGAATTGGGAAAAGACGCCTTGTGCGTGCACCTTACTTATGTCCCCTACCTGGCAGCTGCCGGTGAACTGAAGACCAAGCCCACCCAGCACTCCGTAAAGGAACTGCAAAGTGTGGGAATTCAACCGGATGTACTAGTGCTGCGTACCGAGCACGAACTCAGCAACAACCTGCGCAAGAAGGTGGCCCTCTTCTGCAACGTAGACGAGAATGCCGTAGTGCAGAGCATTGATGCGCCTACCATCTACGAGGTGCCCATCCTGATGCAGTCCCAAGGGCTGGACGCCACCATTCTGAAGAAGATGGGGCTTCCCGTGGGCGACACTCCGGGGCTGGGACCGTGGCGTGCTTTCCTCGAACGCCGTCACAAAGCCGAAGAGACTGCCCCGCTGCACATCGCATTGGTGGGCAAATATGACTTGCAGGATGCCTACAAGTCCATCCGCGAGGCCCTTTCACAAGCAGGAACTTACAATGACCGCAAGGTGTCGGTAGACTTCGTGAACAGTGAAAAGCTGACAGACGAGAATGTGGCAGAAGCCCTGAAAGGCATGGCAGGCGTACTTATCGGTCCGGGCTTCGGCGAACGCGGCGTTGCCGGCAAGTTCGTAGCCATCAAATATGCGCGTACACACAACATCCCCACCTTCGGTATCTGTCTGGGTATGCAGTGCATCGCCATTGAATTTGCCCGTAATGTACTGGGTTACGCCGATGCCAACTCACGTGAGATGGATGAAAAGACACCGCACAATGTTATCGACATCATGGAAGAGCAGAAATCCATCACCAATATGGGTGGGACCATGCGTCTGGGTGCCTATGAATGTGTTCTGCAGAAAGACAGCAAGGCATACGAGGCATACGGTACCGAGCATATCCAGGAGCGTCACCGCCACCGCTATGAATTCAACAACAGCTTCAAGGAGGCCTACGAAGCAGCAGGTATGAAGTGTGTGGGTATAAACCCCGAATCGGATCTGGTAGAAATTGTCGAAATACCCGCATTGAAGTGGTTTGTCGGTACCCAGTTCCATCCCGAATACAGCAGTACGGTATTGCATCCGCACCCGCTGTTCGTAGCATTCGTGAAGGCCGCCATCGAAAATGAAAACGAAAAGAAATAATTTGTAATTAGTAATCTGTAATCAACAAAGAATGGATAAAAATACCATCACAGGTCTTGTTCTGATAGCGATATTGTTAGTAGGTTTCAGCTTTCTGAGCCGTCCCAGCCAGGAGCAGTTGGAAGCACAGCAACGTTACTACGACTCCATAGCCCAGGTGCAACAGCGCGAAGCCGACTTGAAAGCCAAGGCGGAAGCAGCCCTGGCCAACGAAAGCGGAGCGGAAACAAGCGTTGACTCCACTGCCCTCTTCTTCGACGCCCGTCAAGGAACCAACTCGCAAGTAACCATCCAGAACAACCTGGCAGAAATAACCGTAGATACAAAAGGCGGACGCATAGCTTCGGCCACGCTGAAGGAATACATGGGACAAGACAAAACGACTCCCGTCACACTGTTCAGCGGCAACGACGCTTCCATGAATTTCCTCTTTTACAACAAGAAAGAGACTATCCAGACGGAAGACTATTATTTCACCGCAGTAAACCGTACGGACAGTACCGTCACCATGCGTTTGTCGGCAGACAGCAACAGCTATATCGACTTTACATATCGCATGCACAATGACACATACCTGATAGACTTTACTATCCAGGCAGTCAATATGGAAGGCAAGCTGGCGGCTACCAACAATTATGTGGACATCGAGTGGTCTCAGCGTGCCCGTCAAATAGAGAAGGGTTACACCTACGAGAACCGTCTGGCTGAACTGACTTACAAAATCACCGGAGAGGGTACCGATTATCTGTCTGCCAACAAGAACGATGAAAAGGAAGTTCCAGAACGCCTGGACTGGATTGCTTTCAAGAACCAGTTCTTCTCTTCAGTATTTTTGGCAGATGCCGACTTTGAAAAGACCAAGCTGAGTTCCAAGATGGAGACTCAAGGCAGCGGCTACATCAAGGACTATTCTGCAGAGATGAGCACGAAGTTCGATCCTACCGGCAAGGAACCTACCCAGCTGTTCTTCTACTTCGGCCCCAATCACTACAAGACTCTGACCGCACTCGACAAGGGGCGTGACGAGAAGTGGGAGCTGAACCGTCTGGTCTATCTGGGCTGGCCGCTCATCCGCTGGATAAACAAATGGTTCACCATCAACATCTTCGACTGGTTGTCCAGTTGGGGTTTGAGCATGGGTATCGTACTGTTGTTCATGACGCTGATTGTAAAGGCAGTGGTATTCCCGGCTACATGGAAGACCTACATGTCTTCTGCCAAGATGCGCGTACTGAAACCGAAAATCGACGAGATAAACAAGAAGTACCCCAAGCAGGAAGATGCCATGAAGAAGCAGCAGGAAGTGATGGGCCTCTACAGCCAGTACGGAGTCAGCCCGATGGGCGGATGTCTGCCGATGCTGATACAGTTCCCTATCCTGATGGCCTTGTTCATGTTCGTGCCGAGTGCCATTGAACTCCGCCAACAGAGCTTCTTGTGGGCAGATGACCTTTCCACTTATGATGCATTCATCAACTTCCCGTTCCATATCCCGTTCCTGGGCAGCCACCTCAGCTTGTTCTGCCTGCTGATGACGGTTACCAACATATTGAACACGAAGTACATGATGCAGCAGCAGGATACGGGTGCCAATCCGCAGATGGCTGCCATGAAGTGGATGTCATACCTGATGCCTATCATGTTCCTCTTCATATTGAACGATTATCCTTCGGGATTGAACTATTACTACTTCATCTCTACGTTAATCAGTGTGGTAACAACGCTCATCATGCGCAAGACAACCAATGAGGAAGCCCTTCTTGCCCAGTTGGAAGCCAACAAGAAAGACTCGAAGAAGATGAAGAAAACCGGTTTCGCCGCCCGTCTGGAAGCCATGCAGAAACAGCAGGAACAGATGATGAAAGAGAGACAGAACAAAAAGTAGTAAGACTACCGTTCAAGATATTCTTTTGCAGAAAGCCGGACAATGACATTTGCCCGGCTTTCTTATCCTTACGCCAATGAAAAAACTCACAGACTCTAAATTATGCAGACTAAATACACCTACAAACAGATCTGGCTTATAGCCTACCCCATCCTAATCAGCCTCCTTATGGAGCAACTGATAGGTATGACGGACACTGCCTTCCTCGGGCGTGTGGGCGAAGTCGAACTGGGAGCATCTGCCATCGCCGGTGTCTTCTACATGGTCATCTTCATGGTTGCCTTCGGTTTCAGCATCGGGGCACAGATACTCATTGCCCGGCGTAACGGCGAACAGCAGTATAAGGAAATCGGTGACTTGTTCTATCAGGGCATCTATTTCCAAGTCGGAATGGCGGCAGTCATGTTCCTGCTATCCTATTGTTTCTCACCGATTATCCTGAAACGCATCGTCGCTTCGGAACATATCTACGAAGCAGCCACCAGCTACCTGCATTGGCGTGTATTCGGTGCCTTCTTCTCGTTCAGCGCAGTCATGTTCCGTGCCTTTTTCTTGGGAACCACCCAAACCAAGACACTGACACTGAACTCCATCGTCATGGTGTTGAGCAATGTCGTATTCAACTATATCCTGATTTTCGGTAAATTCGGTTTCCCGGCGCTCGGCATTGCCGGAGCCGCCATCGGCTCCTCACTGGCCGAGCTGGTTTCGCTGTTATTCTTCATCCTCTATACCCGCAGCCGCATCGACTGCCGCAAGTACGGGCTGGACCGTATTCCTAAGTTCCGGCTGGACGTATTGAAACGGATGCTGAACGTCTCTTTCTGGACCATGATACAGAATTTCTTCTCCCTCTCCACCTGGTTCCTTTTCTTCCTTTATGTGGAGCATCTGGGAGAGCGCTCGCTGGCAGTGACCAACATTGTCCGCAACGTGTCCGGCATACTGTTCATGGTACTCATGGCATTTGCCTCTACCTGCGGGTCACTGGTCAGCAATCTCATCGGTGCAGGCCACTCCGATTGCGTGGCAGGCACCATCCGGCAGCACGTACGCATAGCCTACGTCTTCGTACTTCCGCTGGCATTGCTTTTCGCGGTGTTCCCCAAGCTGATTCTGGGAATTTATACCGACATACCCGACCTGCAGGACGCTGCCGTACATTCGCTCTGGGTGATGTGCTCCACCTATCTGTTCCTGGTTCCTGCCAATGTCTATTTCCAGGCAGTTTCCGGAACCGGCAACACGCGTACGGCATGGGGGTTGGAGATGGCTACGCTGGTCATCTACACAGCCTATATCACCTACATTATTCTGATTCTGCAACTCGACGTGGCCATCTGCTGGACCTCGGAAATGGTTTATTCCAGCTTTATTCTCATTTTCTGCTGGCTATATATCAAACGTGGAAATTGGCAAGGAAGGAAAATTTAGTATCTTTGCATTGAAATAACCGAAACAAAAAACATATATGAAACAAGTAAATCTACTACTTATGTCAGCAGCCATGACATTGGCCTCTTGCGGAGGCACAAAAGATGCCGGACAGCAGCAGGACGCAGCAACGCTCATCCAGCGGTCGGACATCAAGATTGAAGGAAAGCGTATGACACCCGAGGCACTCTGGGCGATGGGACGCATCGGCAGTGTGGCCGTATCCCCCGACGAAAAGCAGATTGCCTACACGGTATCTTATTACAGCGTGCCCCAGAACAAGAGTAACAGCGAAGTCTTCGTCATGAATGCCGACGGTAGTGACAATACCCAGATAACGCATGACGCCTGGCAAGAAGGACAGCCCACGTGGTTTAAGGACGGCAAGAAGCTTGCCTTCCTTTGCAACGAAAGCGGCAGCAGCCAGGTATGGGAAATGAATCCCGACGGCAGCGGACGCAAGCAGCTGACCCAATACGAGGGAGACATCGAAGGGTTCTCTTTCTCGCCCGACGGCAAGAAACTCCTTTTCATTGCCCAGGTAAAGACCGTAAAGAGTACGGCAGACAAACATCCGGACCTTCCTAAAACCACCGGCATTATCGTTACCGACCTGATGTACAAGCATTGGGACGAATGGGTGACTGCTGCTCCCCATCCGTTTGTTGCTGATTTCGACGGCAATGCCATCAGCAATGTCACCGATATTCTTGAGGGAGAGCCATACGAAAGCCCGATGAAGCCCTGGGGCGGTATCGAGCAGCTGGCATGGAGCCCGTCTTCTGATAAAGTGGCCTATACATGCCGTAAGAAAACCGGACTGGCGTATGCCATTTCCACCAACTCCGACATTTATATCTACGACCTTGCCTCCAAGGAAACCAAAAACATCACGGAAGAAAACAAGGGATATGATACGAATCCCCAATACTCTCCCGACGGCAAATACATCGCCTGGCAGAGCATGGAGCGTGACGGCTACGAAGCCGACTTGAACCGCTTGTTTATCATGAACCTCGAGACCGGTGAGAAACGTTTTGTAAGCAAAGCTTTCGAATCGAACGTGGACGCCTTCTTGTGGAACAAAGATTCCCAGAGCATCTACTTCATCGGTGTATGGCATGGCGAGACACAGATTTACAACATCGACCTTGCCGGAAACGACAAGCTTACCCAACTCACCGACGGCATGCACGACTATGCTTCACTCGCCCTTTGCGGAGACAAGATTATCGCCAAACGCCACTCCATGAGCATGGGCGACGAAATCTATGCCGTAAACAGTGCACGCAACGGCGACGCTTTTGCAGAAGCAGTGCAACTGACCACAGAAAACAAGCAGATTTACGACCAGCTGGAAATGGGTAAAGTGGAAGCCCGCTGGATGAAGACCACCGACGGCAAGCAGATGCTGACCTGGGTAATTTATCCTCCACAATTCGACCCCAACAAGAAGTACCCCACCCTCCTCTTCTGTGAAGGCGGTCCTCAGAGTCCCGTCAGCCAGTTCTGGAGCTACCGTTGGAATTTCCAGATTATGGCGGCAAACGACTATATCATCGTAGCTCCCAACCGTCGTGGTCTTCCGGGCTTCGGTGTAGAGTGGAACGAAGCCATCAGCGGTGATTATGGCGGCCAGTGCATGAAGGACTACTTCACTGCCATTGACGAAATGGCCAAGGAACCTTTCGTCGACAAAGACCGCCTGGGTTGCGTAGGCGCCAGCTTCGGAGGCTTCTCCGTATATTGGCTTGCCGGACACCATGACAAACGCTTCAAGGCATTCATCGCACACGACGGTATCTTCAACATGGAAATGCAATATCTGGAAACGGAAGAGAAATGGTTTGCCAACTGGGATATGGGCGGCGCTTATTGGGAAAAGAACAACGCTACGGCACAACGCACTTTTGCCAACTCCCCGCATCTCTTCGTCGACAAATGGGACACCCCTATCCTCTGCATCCACGGAGAGAAGGACTTCCGCATCCTTGCCAACCAGGCAATGGCCGCCTTCGATGCAGCCGTGATGCGTGGCGTTCCTGCCGAACTGCTTATCTATCCGGACGAAAACCACTGGGTACTGAAACCTCAGAATGGCGTGCTGTGGCAACGTACCTTCTTTGAATGGCTGGACAAATGGCTGAAACCTGCTAAGTAAAGCCCCTCAAAAACAATAAAAACAAATAATCCCGGATTCTTGACAAAGAGTCTGGGATTATTTGTTTTTATTGTACACCGCCCGATTCATTTTTTATGACTATAATTTGGGCAGTTCAAATAAAGTCAATACATTTGTTTTATGCATAAGTTAAAAACGATGCAGACAAATTGTATAACTATGATTAACAACACATAAACAATGAACGAAAACTGGCCGGAAATTGTAGAAACACTGTTGCCCTACTTTGGAGTAAATTCTGCAGAAGGTGACTACCAACGGGAAATAGAAATCTGTCTGAAATTCCTTGGATGGAAGAAAACCAATGAAACGATGAGATCCCAATTGACTCTACCTATAGGAAACAACAGCTCCATACGGCCCGACATCGTCCTCTGGAAAAAGAATGCAAATGGGGTGCCTACTCCCGTACTTCCCATTGAAATAAAACGTCCATCCAATATACGGAACGAAAGGCAAGAAAACCAACTGATGTCTTATATGCGCCAACTCAAACTCAATGTCGGACTATACATAGGAGAAAAGATCGAACTATATTACGATGTTCCCAATGATGGAGAAAGTCCCGTTTGTGTATTTACCGTAGAGATTCAAAAGGAAGATGCCAATGGTTCCACTATTTGCGACCTGCTCACCTACGATACATTCAGTTTAAAAGACGTAGAGGCATTCTGCTACGAACAATATCAAAGGATACAAGCACGCAATAATCTGCACAGACAATTTACCGAGTTCTTGTCTCCCGATAATGGTGTAAAGAACATGCTTTCATTGCTTAAAGAGAAATTCATGAAAGCCGGTTCTGAAGAATCCGCCATCAATGAAGAGATTGCCAATGTCGTGCTCACGGTTCATTACGAGAAGAACAACGCAGTTGCTTCATTATCAGTCAGGAATCCTCAGACACCTCAGCCTTTACCGATCGGTAACCAGACAAAAGACTCTAAAGACCACACCAAATATTCCTTTGACGGAATCAATTTCCATGTAAAAAGGCGCTTCGTACTGGAAGTGATAAGACATTACATAGAAGCTCATCCCAACATCAGATACAAAGAACTGGAAAAGGTATTCCCACCCAGTCTGCACAGTAGGGCACTGGGGGTGGTACGTAGTCTGGAAGAAGTTCGGGAAAAATTGAGACTTCATCCTGATCTAAAGAAGCGCTATTTTCTAAAGGAGGAAGAAATCATCCCATTAGCGGACGGAACGAGAATTGTCGTCAACAATCAATGGGGGACATTATTCCCGAAATTCCTTGCTGCAGTCCAAAAGCTATATACCATTACGGATGATGCCGTACATCATACAGAAAACGCACAGCAAGTCAAAGTTTTGGAAGTAAACAAAAAAAACTCTAGAGAAAATAATACTCCAGTATACCAGTTAAAGATTACTTTTGAAAACGGAAAAGTGATTCAGGAAAAAAAAGCGGCCGAAACCCTTCGCCAATTTATAATGACAGTAGGCATAAAGAAAGTATCTGCCTTAGGTATTAAACAGTGTAATGTTCCATTGGTTTCAAACATACTCGACTCCAAATACGGAAGTGACCAAAAACCAATAGGGAATGGCTGGTATCTGATGAGCCGTAATAACACACATTCCAAGAAACGTGATATCGAGCGTATTGCCAAAGCTTTGGGTATTCAGGTGACCGTGGAAATTGTATAATGGAAACAGTAATTCAAGAGATATGTCTTGAAAAATACTTTTTCATGAAGAGTACGTATATTGCGCTCAACAGTAAGATACACCCTATCAAGAAGATATAGCCATACCGTTGACAATAAATATATCCTACTATTATAAGAGTCTGTATTGTCATATAGACCAAAGAGACTATGACATGAGGAATCTTCAGTTCATTCGCCATAATCTGATACAGATGCTTGCGATGCGGTAGCCCGATATTCTCATGAAGCATCAGGCGGTGAATGATAGTCAGTACACTATCCACACCATAAACGGATAAAAGGACTATCCAACTGAAATCACCCGTTCCAATGATAAGTCTTCCTATCAAGAAAAGAAGGATGAAAGCAATGCTCACAGAACCCACATCACCCGCAAAGCATTTGGCTTTCTTACGAAAATTGAAGAAACAGAAGACTAGAACGGAACAGATAACGGTATAGATGAAATCCGCTTCCACAAAAGTAACCACCTCCTTATTGATATAGGCCAACGCAGCAAGAATAACCAGAGAATAACCGCCGGTTATGCCGTTAATGCCATCCATAAAGTTGTAGGCATTGATGATGCCCGTACAGACTATCAAGGCTATGACTATCCACCACCAGGACAAGGAGAACAGCCCCCACTGATAAAACATCATAGCCATAGCAGAGAAATGAAAAAGCAGTCTTGTCATCTGTCCGGTGGATTTTATATCGTCCACGAAGCTGATGAACGTCACCAGTGTCAAGGCAAGCAGGAACCAGGGATATTCAAAACTACTTGTCAGGAAATAGGCCAATGCACCAAAATAGAAAATAATCCCACCACCGCGTAAAGTCACTTTCGTATGGGAACTCCGCTCATTGGGCTTGTCGATGATATTGCACCTATCAGCCACTCTAAAATAAAAAAGTTCTGCCAAAAACAGCAGAACCAATACAATCAGATAATACATAACAGTATTTCCCTCTTCAATTTTTTAATTATCAATTTTCAATTTGAGAACGATTTTATCGTTCTCACTATCCCCTCCTCTGCCCTCACCGGCATCCTGTCAATTCCCAGGGCAGCCTTTATCTTCGCATTACTCACCACATAATTCTCCGTCAACTTGCGCAGACTCTCTGCGTTCAAAGGCAAATGAAGCAAAGTCCCGACACGGGCACAGAACCCCATCAGTCCTCTATTCATCTTCCAGATATACGGTTTACGGTCCAAAGCCCGACACATCAAAGTTATCAGCTCATTCGTAGACAAGGCCTCGTCATCCCCAATATGGTAGATACCACTCTCCACCTCCTTGGTCAGAAGACCTTCCACCACGTAGCAAAGATTGTCTATCGAAGTAAAAGACCTTCTGTTCTCAAAAGCCCCCAAGGGCCAGGGAACACCTTTCCGCACCACATTATAAAGAAGATTCAAGTTGCCTTTATTCCCGGGACCATGAATCATGCAAGGACGCAGGATATACACCCTCTTATCCGAACGCCTTTCATTCTCCTCCTTCTCGAAGGAGGAGTACCCGAAGGGGGAGGTGGTAGGTAAAATAAAATGTTCCTTTATATAATCCTCCGCAGCAATCTTACTCTCCCCGTATGGCCCCACCGGAGCAGGCACCACATCTTCAGTCAGCACATCCCCCACCACACTGTCTGCTGCTGCCTTCACAGAACTGAAGAAAACAAACCTCTTCGCGGACGATTCCAGAAAGAAATCAAATATCTTCTGCGTCAATCCCGTATTGATATCAAAGTAGGCTTGCGCTGCGGACCGGTTCTTCGTATCATGGGCTTTACCAGCCAGATGGATAATCGCGTCGAATTCAGGAAGATTCCGCATCGGGAAAAAAGCCGGTTCAATATTCTTCCAGGAAAAAGTCTTTACCACTCCCTCCTTTTCAGGAGCGACAATATCCAGCCCGTAAAGGCTATGACGTTCCTTCAGGGCAATAACGAGATTGGAACCCACAAAGCCGTGGATTCCGGTAATAAGTATGTTCATGAGAAAATCAATCTATAGGATAAAGATTATTCTTAACCAAATCATAAAAAGCGGCAACTAGCTCATCTCGTTGAGGTATTCTAGCAATGTTGTCCCCACTTAGACATACAATTTTTCTATCTCTTTCCAAACCAACCGACTATCAAAATTTTCAATCACCCACTTACGTCCTTCACGGCCATCAATAGCTTTATCCAAACGAATTTTATCAATTTTTTCCACAATATCCTCTGCGGTATTATTGACAAAAAATCCCGTTCTTCCATCAATAATGGAATCACAGCAACCTGTGACACGCGTCGTAATGACAGGCTTTTCCATCGCCTGAGCTTCCAGCACCCCGGTAGGAAAACCTTCACGATAAGAGGCAAGCACATATATATCCATCATTGAATAAAAGTACTCCATGCCACCATTAATGAAACCAGTATATATAATTCGAGAATCATTCAAAATGCGTTCTTGTATTTCTTCGGGTAATGCATCACGCTCCTCAAACATACCTACAAGCAACAACTTACAATTATCAGCTTGCTGCAATTTATCGAACGCTCGGACTAATTCAATAATACCCTTATCCTTGACCAAACGACCAGAATAGCCAATTACAAAGTCCTCCTCCCCAACACCATACCTCGCTTTCAAATCTGTAAGTCTTGTCGGAACAATCGTAACAGGATTAAAGTGATTTAATGTATCTACCCCATTGCAAGTACCCTTATGCCAAATCATTTGCTTCTTTGCTGGAGCCAAATGATCCTCAATACTTTTACGAAGAACAGAAGGACTCACACACACCACTTGGGTAGAGCAGAAAGAAGCCAACCTATCCACAGACATCAATATGAAACGTTTCAGCCCTTTACTAGTCTCATACACCAAGCCGTGACGTACATAAATCCTGACAGGAACCCGCATCAGCCAACCGGCTATCATAGCCAGTAAACTCCCTTTTGGGGTATGGCCTACAACAATATCAATTTTTTGCTTCTTGATAAACTTGCAGATATTTCGGATAGAAGAGAAATCCCGACAAATGCTAATATTCCGATTAACAGGAGATTCTATGTATTCAAATCCCTGTTCTTGGGCATAATCTGACAAATATTCGCTAGGACTACAGACCACATTCATATTGTAGCCTTTTTCTTTGAAATACTTAAACTGATCTCCAATGAAGTATGGTAGAACAAAATAAATGTTCACCACATGAAGGACATTCTTATTCACAATTCAATTAAAATGGCAAAAAACAAATTTATTCGTATGACAGATAGTCTTGTAATTCTTTTTCAAGTATGACTATTTCATCTACTATAGATGAATCATTTTTCCATCTACCGACATTATTTTTCGACTTGTCAGGATTAAATCTTGTAAAAGGCTCCACATGATTACATGATTCTATTCCAAGAAAAGCCTCAATTTTGGCTAAAGAATTTTCATAGTTAAAAATCAAATCCTCAAACTGCAACCTCATAACAACATTGGTATCATCTTTTTCGAAAGTACGATGTGCTCTAGTTGCCTTGAACCATTTTACAAACTTTTCTGAATCTGTAGGAGCTACACCACCATGCCAGAATTTCTTTTCATTATAGTAGATGTCTCTAGGATCTCTGTCTACACAAAAGACCTTTATATCATCGAAATATCTCGTATATCTCATCGTATTTGACGGAGGAACCAACTGATCCACCATTAAGTAACTTGTTTCCCCATCGTCATACTGACTAAACAATGATCTTGTAAATTCTTTGGTATATTGAAGAAAATGGTCTTTAGGGAAAGTAATATTATATATACACTTCTTTACCTCCTTTTCATAAGGGGTAATACCTTTTGCAGCCCAACTGGCATCATCTACAGAGATTTTATACTTATGGAACTTATTGTATAAATAATCTTTTACTTTAATACAGAATATCTCTAAATCACTTTTCATATAGATATCCGTATGTGCACCTCCAGAGAAAGAATCTATAATTATTTTATTTAAATAGTCATCCACTTTCTGCGAGAAATTCTCTCCCAAATATGCAGGATAATTTTCCAATCGAGTATATTTATTCAAGCCATATATTCCACATAAACGTCTGAACATATTGATTGCTACACTTGAGTTGTGTCTATGATTATTCTCAGAAATAAAATATTCAAGATCAGACAATCCAAACATGTCGTAAGCTATTCTACATTCAAATTCGCTAGATAGTGATTTAATTCCTTTATATTCGCCGAGTAGGTCTGTTATTACAGAAGAGCCAGTTCCGTAATAACTTGCATTTGTGACAATTTTCATATTTCACGAATTACTTTACGCTTTAGCACTAAGCCATTTACCTATATATAAACACATTAACATTTTAAAAAGCCATTAACTTTACTTTCCTTCCAACCAATTTGCACAATCCTTAAAGAAGCTCACGACAATCATAGTAAGCAGAATGCCTACTGGGAAGGCAGCAACGATGGTTACACCTTGGAGGCTATAGAGAGAATTCTCGGCAAAGAGAAGACCGATAGGCAGGAAAATAAGCAGGATGGCCCAAAAGCCACGAATCTTACGCGAAGGTTCTTCGTCGGCAGAAATCTGCTTGTAACTGTAGGATGATGTTACGTATGTAATGCCATCAAGAGTAGTACTATAGAAAGCAATCATCGTAATCACGAGCAGCATTAATGCGATTGCCGGCAGAGGAAGGGTGTCGAAAATCATCAGGATGGCATCGTACATATCACCTCCATTGCCTAGAAATCCGGTTACGTCCAATCCACGTTTCATCTGCTGAGCGAGGCCATAGCTGCCAAGAATGATGAATGACATGTAGGTTCCTGCAAGTCCCCAACCGAACGAACCGAAGACTGTGTTTCGGATAGTGCGCCCCTTTGAAATCAAAGCGATGAAAAAAGGAGTTGCTACACACCAAACGAGCCAATATGCCCAATAATAGACAGTCCAATTCTGCGCAAAACCGTTCTTACGAAGAGGATCCATATAAGTAGAGAGACTGATGAAGTTCTGAATGAGGTTACCCAATGATTGGAAACCAGTCTCAATGATATAACGAGTTTCACCACCAAGGAAAAGAAAGTAGAACAAAATACCGAAGAACAGATATGAACAGATACTTGCGAGCTTGCTGATACCTGCCACACCGAAGAGTACGGTAATCGTGTAGATAGAACAGATAAGCAGAAGCACACAGATGGTGATAGCTGTATTGACCTCAAAACCGAACACCGCCCCCATGGCCTTAGTAAGTAGAGGAGTTGCCAACGAAAAGGTAGTAGCAGTAGCACAAACTACAGCAAAGATGGCAATCACGTCAATCATCTTCCCCCAGATACCATCCACTTTATCGCCAAGAATCGGACGACAAGCCTCAGAGAAGCGCTGTCGCTCACGTTTGCGAACGTGCATCATGAAGCCAAAGCAAACAGCAAGAATCACATAAAAGCCCCAAGCCAAAAGTCCCCAATGAAACAAGGTAAAGGTAGGAGCCCACATATGCATAGAGCCTTTTTCTACTACATAAGTTTCTGCACCATAAAGTGCCCATTCAATGAGTGAATAAAGCATAATGTCAGCTGCCATAGTAGAGGTGAAAATCATTGTACCCCACTTGAAGTCGCTATAAGCAGGTTTGTTGACGTTTCCAAGTTTAATGTTTCCATACTTTGGCTTAAGAGCTACGTAGAACGCGCAAGCCACACTACCAATAGCAAGTATAGAATAATAGAGTCCGATGGTATCACCAAAGAACCCTCGCATTGTATCAATAACTGATTTTGACTTCTCGGGTATAATCATAAATACTACCATCAACGCTATAACTATAGCAAATGGGACCAACATCGTGACCCAATCAATTTTTCTTTTTTCGATTTCCATCTGTATAATACTTTTTGATGTTCCTTAAGTTCTTTATCGCACGATTGTAACGGTCGTGTCCGTAAGTTCCAAAGTCGTCACCCTTTGCCTCCTTAATGACTGTCCATTGCGCCCAGAGGTAATCCCAGAGAACCATATAGCAGAGAATCTTCTTGAAGGAATTCTCTGGTACATTTCCGTTGAAGTACTTGTCGAGGATATAGTCCTGATTTTCTTTTGTAAAATCAGCTTCAATGAATAGAGCTGCAAAATCTGCCATTGGGTCGTTCATACCTGAGTACTCCCAATCAATAAGGTAGATTGTTCCATCCATTGCCTTAATGAAGTTCTCGTAAAGGGCATCATTATGACAGGGGCAAAGTTCTACACCCAATTCATTCAAATAGCTTTCGAGTGCCATTACCTGCGGACGAATCTTTTCCCATCCCTTATACATCATAGCCTCTGCCTTTTGTATCAACAGGTCGTACTTTTCTATCTCCTGAAAAATATTGAACTCGTTCTTCAGCCGAATGTGCGAACCATGAACAGTCTGATAAATCTTGGCAATCTTCTTCATATTGTCATGACGCTGGATAGTGGCGGCATTGAGGGTTTCAGCATTCTCTACAAAATCAGCCAGTTTAATTCCAGTCTTTACATTAAAATAGCGAATTTCCGGATTTACTCCCATCTTACAGGCTTCAATGGCATTAAATTTTTCGTTAGCACGCTCCACCATTCCCTCAGAACCATTTCCAGGAACACGAAGAACATAACTCTTACCCCCAAAGTTCACTCGAAAGTTCTTGTTGCTCATACCGCCAATCTTTATGATTTCAGCTTTGCTAACATCCTCTCCAAGAAAGATGCTCTGCAGATGCATCATCAGGTTATCATGGTCAAACGGATCTTCGCGCCTTCTGAGTCGAGGATAGATATCGTTCTGCAACTTCTTAAAATCCTCCTCGCAATCCACATCTCCCCAAATGAGATTCTTGAAGATTATGACAGGGCGATCAAGCGGCTCGGTCACATCCATCAGCAGATACTCATAGTTGAGATACGGATTGCTGGCGTGCTCCCATGCATCAATCAAATGCTTGTAGGTGTCCAGACTGATACGACTTACGCCAATCATCTCACCTTCAAAATGGCATACACGATGACGATCTTTTGTTATCTTGATGACAAAACCGTTTTTTGTTTCTATAAAGCACTCATCACCCGAACCACTTTCTTCTGTCATCGAAAAGCAATTACCATCGGTTCTGGAAGCGAGTTCCTCCAACACCTTTCTACCATAGAAAGTATCACTTTCTATGAGCAGAAAATCCTCTTGGATATCGTCTTTTGCCAATGCCAGCGAACCCATAGATGCCGTAAACTCATAGTCCTTGTTTTCGATAAGCTTAACATCTTCAGTTGCATATTTCTGGAACATTTCAGCTTTGTATCCCACTACTAGCACGATATTACTGAAATGGAGGTCGCGAAGGATTCCCAAAGTTCTGTCGAGCAAGCAAAGTTTTTCAGCAAATGGTATCAGAGGATAGGGTATTTCAGAATCTTTTTCGCGTCTGGCAGCAAGTATTACAGCAGTCTTCATATTCTCTTAATTTCTATGCCTTTTTCGTCGTTATATTCATATAAAATTTTGCCTACCATAAACTGGAAGTGCAAGTAGTCGCCTTTATGCTTAATATTCTTAAAAGCATAAACATCTTCCTCTTTCGTTTCAAGCAGTAGGCAAATTTTCTTAACTACTGACGAACGTGTATCGCCTTTATAGCTTTCGTCAAACAGGCGCAACTCGTCAAGCGAGTCAAACTCCAGGATTTCTCCTTTTTTATAACGGTTGATTCTCATCTTGGGCAACTGGTCAATGTTACGAATATAGACATCCTCCCAATAGCCTTGTTTAGTTTCTTCGTTCTTGTATTCCTCAATCATGTGCTTTCGGAAAGCCTCAGAGAACTCATGACTGAAATACACATGTCCCACCATATACCAAGCATCACGACCACCCACTTTTACCTCTGTAATCTGATTGTCGGCATTGGTTGTCAAGCAATACTCGAGAGTATCACCTTCTGCATAAAGAGCTGAATAGTAGCTGTCAACTGATTCCTTTATAAACACATTTTCTGGGAAATAATTATCGGAACTGCACACAAAAGTGTTATCCAACTGATCAATTACACGAATCACAGAAGAGCTGTTGTTATAGCGAGCAAAATCCTCGTTGAGTACAATGCCAACCCCACACTTATTCCTAAGATAGTCAAACATTTCAGCCTTATACCCAACCACAAGAGTAATATCTGTAATACCAGCTTCTTTCAACTGACGTATCTGACGCTCAATCAACACTTCGCCCTTCACTTCCAGCAAGCCTTTGGGAAGTTCGACAGAGAGCGGCACAAAACGTGAAGAGGTGCCAGCAGCCATAATAATGGCATTCCGTTTTGTCATTATTTTAAAATGAAAAGTTTGCAATAAAATTGATGTACGACTTGTCAAAGGCAGGATTATAGATATATTCTACACCCAAAGGAAGTGTCCATCCGTTTTTGAAGTTTACATTATAAGCATATTTAAGGTCAATGTTGCAGACTGCAAATTTCTTTTCGTAACTGGTATAGCAAGACTTAGCTGGTGTCATACCAACAGCCAGTGAAATGCGGTTGTTGTTAAGGAAATCGTAGTAAGTACCAATCTCCAGATAGGTGGAATATGCTTGTTTCAAGTTTCCGTTAGCATCCTTATACTTGTCATCATCGCCTGCAAAGAAGTTGCTAGCAGTAATCCAAAGGGGCACCTTCTCAGGAGCATAGGTAATGCAAGCCTCCAACCAGTGACCGTTATGCTTGCCACCAAAATATTCATCATCCTTACCACTGATGGCTGGATAGTAGTAGTCATTAAATCCGATAGTCAAGCCATTCCAAGAGTAACTGATACCAAGGTCAACCTCAGCATACTTGCCGTTTAGTGCATAGCCGCCCACAACATACGCGTAGAAACCGTTCAAGCTATAATTCATACAAGGGAATACCACAGGAACTGATTCGTCTGGCATCATTTCCATACCTCTCCACGTATATTTAGTCTGGATGTCAAAACCCAGATGGAAGTTTGAAGTCTTGAACTTTACCCCCCAGATGTTCTTTCCAGGCGCTTCATCTACTACGGAAGTTCCTACTTGTTCCTTAACTACTACCTGTGAGATATAGATAGTGTCGCGCACATAAACTACTTCTTGAGCGAAAAAAGCGACTGAAATTGCCAAAAGTGACAAAGCGAGAATAGTTTTCTTCATTTTACTATAAATATTTATCAACTATTCGTATTATTTAAAAGATGTTCAGATTGCAGAGTAAGCACAATGGGCATTATAGCAAGCTAAAAAGGTGTTTATAAATGTTTAATAGAATCATGTTATTCATTTAATCAAAGTCAAGATTTCCCTTTTGACATACTTTACAATTGATATGTTACAAGCAAAAAAATATTGCCAAAAAGAAATTAAATTTTGTTTCCACAAATAGTGATAATTACTGAGTTCACCTTTTTCCATAAACCATAATCTTGAAGCTAAGCCTTTGTGACCATAAATCGGTTTATCACACATTTTCACTAGACATTCTTGAATTACCGCGCACTCGTTTCCATTCGCACATATTTCAAGCCACAATCTATAATCTTCAGAATACTTTTGGTTTTCATTAAATTTAAGCCTCTTTAATAATTCCGTTTTGCAAACAGTAGCTGATGTTATAAGGTGATTTTTTATCAACAAATTTGAAATTGAGAGTTTTTTTACTACACCAATCCGATCTTTAAATATTTTCTTATTTCCAATGCTGTATAAAGATCCTAATACGGAAAGGGATGGATTGTCAGCAAATACGCACACTATTTTTTCAAGTTTTTCTAGATTCCACTCATCGTCAGAATCTAAAAAAGCAATCAATTCACCTTTTGCCATTCCAATGCCGTTGTTTCTTGCTTTTGATGGTCCTGAATTTTGCTGTCTAATCAATTTTATGTTATCATTTTCATATTGTTTCTTGATATTAGCTACTTTTTCTACGGTATCATCTTTAGATCCGTCATCTACTACAATAATTTCAAAATATTGATAAGTTTGTTGTAATACAGATTCTATGCACCTCTCTATATCGTTGCTTGCATTATATGCAGGAATAACAATACTGACAAGAATATTTTCCATATTCATAAAGATTGGATAATGGTTGATAATTCATCTGATTTAGCATTTAGACCATACTTTCTTCTAACTTGACCAATTAGTAGTTTTGCTTCAAACGGTTTTGCAATTGAATTACATAAAAGATGAGCAAATTCATCAGAATCAGTAAAAGATGAGGACACATATCCTAATCTGCCGTTCTCTAATATATCGATTACACCATTTGTTGGAGTTGCAACACATGTAACTCCAAGCGACATTGCCTCTATAAGCACAGTAGGGAAAGCTTCAGAAGTCGATGGAAGAATTAAACATGATGCCTTTTTGATATATGGGTATGGATTAGACTTTACGCCAGCAAACTTAACGAAAGTGCTTGCCCCCTTCTTAGATACATACTTTTCTATTTCTTTTCGCACATATCCATCTCCAATCAACAATAAAGTGTATTCTGGATTAAGAATACGAAACTTTACGAAAGAATCAATTAAGAATGGCAAATTTTTAACAGGAGTCATTCTGCCAACAAACACCACAAATTTCTCTTGTGGTACATCATAAACTTTTTTTAAAGATTCCTGTTGTATTAAATCCCAATTAATCGGATTATTTAAGAGAACTACTTTGGGTGCCCTAAGTTTATAATCATTCGCTAGCATCTCTTCAATCCCTTTTGAAACAGATATTATTTTTTCACATTTAGGAAATATCCATTTTACTATTGGCTTAGAGTAAAACAGTGTTTCGCTATTATTCAGGTAAGAATGTTGGGATGTTATGATTTTCAAATTGCGAAGGCCGGATAATAACTTTGCAAAATAAACAACCATAGTAGAATCATTACCTGTAATAATAACATCCGGCTTAATTTTTAATAATAATCCGCTTAATCTCCATATTGAGTTTCTTAAACGAATATTTCCAAGTCCATGAACTGTAATACCATTTGTAATCTTTCCTGAAAGGCTTCCATCTGACCAACAGGTAATATAATTCACATCATATCCCAATTTTTGCAATCCTGTTGCATAGGTTATGAAAACTCTTTCTATTCCTCCAATATTAATAGATGCTGTAAAAAACGCAACCTTCATCTTATTTCTATTTTGTGTATTTTTACGTTAATGTATGCGATTGCCCAACTCCAAAGAATTGGTCGTAATGGAATTGTACAATATCCCCTAACGATAAATATAGAGATTGACATTAGCGCGGCATATGCCACGATATAGTAATAATCCGATTTTGCAGCAAAAAATTGTATTTTAGATGCATATTTGCCAATAATGTACATTATTAGAATGACTCCAAACACACCAAAGGCAATGTAAATATCTGCAACCACAGTAGTTCCTAATCCAATCAAATCATATTGCGGATTATTAGCATAAAAATCCTGAGTCAATAACTCTGAGCTACCATTTGTTAGTGATAATAGATTCGAAAGAAAAGGTATGCAAGAGAATAAACCTACAAACGATGATCCATAAGTATATCCATTGTGATCAATATATTCAAAAACAGCATATGTGTTCCTTGATGGGACAGTTAAATCAATTAGATATAGAACCGGATTTGATACAGAATCAATACCTTCTCCTGACCTTATCTGACCAATAAACCACATAAACACAATACCTAAAAAAAAGAATATGAACATTTCTGTTTTCTTGATTGGTCTAAAAAAGTGGGCGAACAAAGCAATAATCGGTATGACTATATATGATGCATCACTTCGACTGCCACCCAATAGAAGAATTGCAACAATAAGAGAAACAAGGTAAAAGGTTTGCTTTTTTATATGATAATCAGGGAAATGCCGTTTGTTATAATATTCAGAAGCAATAATTACTATGGAGCTATAAGTAATAAGCAACAATACATAAGTTATTATTGATGAATAAGATCCAACTCCATCTTGATATGCCGCTTTGCTGTAAGCGACACCTCCTGACACAAAAAATAAGGCAACCAAAATAGCTAATGTTAAACATAGTCCAGAAGTCGGGATGATTGATTTACGGCATGCCGTATTGTTCTCTCGCGAATAGAAACAACAGAGCCCCCCATAATAATATGATAGTATTCCTATTGTAGATAATATATTGCCCGAATTTACATATTGTGTATCGAATATATAGCCTAAAAAAAGTGCTTTATACAATACTTCATTATTATATAGGAATGTTGTTACGAACATGCAAAGTCCATATAAGACAACAAATAGAGTGTCAAAGTCAAAATAATTAATTTTATGCTTAGATTTAAAATATATATAAGATGTATATACAAATATGCCAAAACAAAAATAGAACAAACCCATTGATACTTCTGACTTTCTTGGCAGTAAGAAAAAAGCGACAAGGAATAAAAGCAATAAGAACCGAATTATCTTCTTGCCTTTTTTTCTAGTATCCATAGTTTATAGTTTCTTTAGTTTCATAACAATCGGATAAATGTTGGTTATTATTGCAACATATATTATCTTATAGCGAAAAAGGACATCTCTATTAAACAGCAATTTCCATTGCGATTTCATTTCACTTTTCCATATATGATAGACATCATCATCTACAATAAATTTGTTCAGAAATAAGCATTGATTCAGCTTTAATGATGGTATAAATCGTGTGATATCTATTTCAGAATCTTTCAATCTACTAATCAACAGATTGGTATTATGTTTTAATTGTATATACTTATCAATACTAGAAGACTTGTCTACAACTCGCATTATTGATTCCTGATTATAGAAATAGTAATACAGAGGTTCTTGAATGTATGATATCTTCTGCGCATTCAAAGTGAGAAAGGTTGAAAAGACCATATCCTCGCCTACTGCGTTTTCTGGATATGGAATCCCTTTTTCATAAAGTTTCCTGCGAATCATTTTATTCCATACAGCCCAGGAAATTTTTTGATATAGCATATCCTTTAAGAAAGTATTTTTATCTGAGTTCAAGCACCCCTTTTGATGCACATTGTTGCCAATTCCGTTTGAAATATAATAGTCACACACTACTATATCAGAATTTGTCAGTTGAGCTTTGCAGTACATTTTCTGAAGCATACTAGCATCAATCCAATCATCACTATCACAATGAATAATATAATCGCCTTTAGCTAACTTTACCCCATGCCTACGAACAGCGGCCAGGCCGCTGTTCGTAGGCATTCTTTCAATTCGTACAGATATCTTTTTCTCCACGAAGTGGAGTCGAAATTTATCAATCATTAGGTTTAATATCTCCATAGAGTAATCAGGAGTAACGTCGTCTACAAAGATAAATTCAACGTCATCTAAAGTCTGTTTAAAGAGACTGATAGCACAACGTTCAATATACTTCTCAACCCCATATACAGGGATTATTACACTAACTTTGGGCATTATTATAATCGAAAAATTAAATTAACAAATTTAAGCATCATGTTCTTAATCAAGTTGTTAGAATAAGGTTTTAATGTGCAATAACGGAAGCACTCCCCTATTACTGATAATTGTTTCATCTGGGAATATGATCTTGATGTTTTCCATAGTTTGTACTTATTTTTTTTTACCTCAGAAACAAATGCACCAGTAATATACATCACTACCGTATTTGAAAACCGTTCTGTATACGTTTCCTTGAGTTTGTGTTGTTCCAGTAATCTATTTAAAGTATTTATATACTCTAGTATTAAAGGATATTTTGTATAATTTGAATTTGATGAAGTATTGTTGCCAGTGATAATATGATTGTAACAATGTTTGTTATAAACATACGCACTATCTGCAGCTAAAAGATATGATATTAAGAACAAATTATCTTCAAATGTACATTTATTATTATCGACAAATTTTATGTTGTTTTGTTCAATAACACTCCTTCTATAAATATTATCCCAAATAACACCATGCGAGAAAAAGAATTTCCACTCTAAGCTATCACGACTATCCTGCCCAATTAAAAAAGATAGTAATCTTGATTTTATATCAACAATATCAGGATAATAGAAAGATTCATTTAAAGAAGAATCTGTATAACAATACCGTGGAACACCTAATACAATATCTGCATTATTTTCAACAGCATGATTATATATCTCTTCATACATGAAAGGCTCTACAATATCATCATGATCGCAGAAAGCAACATATTCTCCTTTTGCTTTTTTGAGACCAACATTCCGGCTCTCTCCAATATTAAGATTTTTATTATTTGATATTACGACAATCTGAGAGTATTTTTGAGCATACTCATAAATCAGTTTATCACTCCCATCTGTTGGACAATCAAGAACAAATATCAACTCTATGTTTTTCAAAGTCTGTTTAAGCAAGGAGTTAACACAAGAATGGAGACTTTCTCCAGCGTTATAAACTGGTATAATTACACTAACGAAAGGATTCATATTATTTTCTAACGAATCGGTTTATATATTGAGTAAGCATCATATTCTTACAAATAAGGATTTCAGTTATAATAAAGTATATCAATGATATAATTGAACATATTACAAAGCCACTTATTAAGTTGTGAATGTAAGCATTAACTAAAAGCAATAGAACTAACAGTGGCATATATGCAATTATTGACTTCAATAGCGAGGTGTAAGGTAATTGAAGTCCCAGCAATTTCTTCATCGATATCTGCGCATTAATCAAAACAGCAACTTCTGACATAAACCATACTACTGCAGCTCCTACGCTTGCCCAAAATGATGTAAATAATAAGTTGGTAATAATACTAAGAACTGCACCTATTATTGTTCCTCGCATTACAATCCAATCCTGCTTCATAGGCATTAAACCTTGAATAATCAAGATTTGTTCAAGGCCGATTACAATAATTAAAGGCATTGAAATTTGCATAGGAAGTATGGCTCCTTCATAGCCTGAACCTGCAATAATATAAATAATGCTTCGAGCACAAACAATTCCAAAAACTACCAATGGGGCGCCTAGAGAAAAAAGAAGGTTGACAGTTTTCTGCAATATTTCTTCCAGCTCATCCGTTTTTCCTTGAGAAAACAAAGAACTAGCTCTTGGCAGAATTACTCCTGTCAACGCTGTAAAAAGGGAAATAATAATTGTAAAAAGCTTAGTTGCTGTTGTGTAGTAGCCAACCTCTACTTCACCAGATACGAATCCTAAATAAGTAATATTTAGGGTAGTATATGCGGATGTTAGAATTGTATACAAACCATAAATCATAAAAGGTTTTGTCACACTTTTGATTCCAGACAAATTAAAAGTGTACGTAACAAAATATCTGGAGTATACAATATTAATTAATGCTGTAACCACTATTGACAAAACAGACAGTACGTAATAGACTGGATAATCTGCCTCAGACTTTACAAACACAAAGACAGATAACACATATATAATCTTTATAGTTAGATTGCATATAGTTACATACTTAAATTTTTCTAGGCCCTTATACAACCAGTCAACAGTCAGAAAATTAAATACCAGTTTTATTAATCCAACAAATAATAAATTTCTGTGCTCACTAAATTGGGGTACAAGGAAGATTAATATAAGAAGCAATATGCTAACAACAAAGGTGAAGAGCATATTAATTGTCAACAAACAAGAATAGGTTTTATTCAATTTTGTCCTGTCTTCACATACTGCAGCAATTTCCCTATTACCAACAACTACAATTCCCATCATTGAGAACAAAAGGAAATAGTTTATAATGCTATCAATCCAATTACAAATACCAATATTTGCAACGCCTAGTACCCTTGTTACATAAGGATATGTAATAAATGCAAAGAGAAAATTAGATGATGTTAATATGCTACTATAAAAAAAATTTTTTTTAAGCGATGCCATAAAATATGTAAGCACTCAATTTAGGCCCCCCTTTGAAAGGGCACATAAACGTGCCCTAAACTGAGTTTTGTTAATAAATAAGTTTGAATTTAACATTGACTGTAGCCAAAGTAATTTTGGCAGGACCATATCAGCATAATCCCTACACCCGTTAAAGATATTTTTGAAAAAAGTTCCGACGAAGTTCTAAACAGAACTGCCATGGAGCTTCACCGTGCCAATCACAGGACAGGTCATGGTCTCTCTTTGAACTCTCTTGTATTTCCTCAGACGGATTGTTATCAACAGAATCGGTACGAAGCGTATCGTCTGTACCGTCAAGTAAGCATTTCAATTTTGGGCCTTTTTTTGAGTGATTACAACAATATACCTGTCCACATTACGTGTCTCCTTGCTGAACCCATCCAACGTATAAGGAATAAGATACCCCTTTTCATCAATCTGCCGCAACGCCTCCTCGGCACTTCCATTCAGCTTAAACTCAAAAACATAAATGGTATCTTTCGTCTTCACCACGGAATCGGCACGACCTCGGGCACTACGGATTTCCGTCTCAACAAATTGCCCCATCAAAGTGAAAACCACATAAAGAACAGCCTGATAATGACGTTCGGTATTATCACTTAAATCGTACGGTATACCGGCAAAGAATTCACATCACCGGAACGGAGTTCACGCATAAACTTGGCCATGTGGAAACCAGTTTCATCATCAGTCACTTCAGTATAATAAGGAACCAGAAAATTCAAGAAACCATAGCGCACTTCATCATTCGGAAAACCCAAAGTGTACAATAAAACATCCCTGTCGTAATCCTTGATGGTCAGATAGCCACTCTGGTAAATCATGGAAAGCGGATTCTTTACTTCTGCACGATACTCAAAAAAGCGGAAGCCGTCACTTCACCCCCCCTCTATCAGAAGGCGCAAATCATAATCACTCTCTTTCAGCAAATTCACCAAATAGGTAGGAGTGCCGGTCTGAAACCAAAAATTATCCAAAATCCTCGACTTGCATGCATTCAATACACTGAAAGGATTAAAGCCCCTTCGCAATGAGGATAAAAATGATAACCGTCATATAACTTAGTCATCTGTTCCAGAGTTGTATCAAAGTCCATACCATTGGAGATGCCCAAACGTTCTATCTCCGGAGTAAATGTCTTGACCAACTCTTCCTTGGTAATACCACATAAAGAGGAATAATCGGGCCATGTACTGATATCCTGCAACTGATTCAAGTCACTGAACACACTAATCTGCGCAAACTTCGTCACACCCGTCAAAAAACAAAACAGAGGTAACGGTCGGCACTTTTTCAGCACTCCATAAAAAGCTTTCAATATCCGGCGATATTCTTCCGTCAACTGTTTATCCGAAAGAGTCTGAAGCAAAGGCTTATCGTATTCATCAATCAATACTACAACTTGCTTGCTCGTCTGAAGATACGCTTGCCCTATCACATAGGCAAAATGCTCTTCGGGACTGCGTTCTTGCTTTTCCGTACCGTATTTCCACTCCCACTTCTCCAGATATTGATTGAGCATAGCCACCAAATCTCCAGCTGCCTCATATCTGCGAGCATTCAAATCAAGATGCAATACAGGATACTCCTCCCACTGGGTTTCCAGTTTTTCGATGGCAAGTCCTTGAAACAAATCTTTACGTCCTAAGAAGTAAACTTCGAAAGTAGATATGAGCAGACTCTTGCCGAAACGGCGAGGAGGCTCAGAAAATAGGGAGTAGAATTGGATACTATCTTATAGACCATGGCTGTTTTATCCACATAAAGAAAATTTTCTTCACGCAACTTTTCAAAAGCCTGTATGCCGATAGGCAATTTACGCATCTGCTCCATTTTGTCTAACCGTTTTAGAAGTTATACGCAAATATACGTTTTTTCTGCAACGGGATATAGCTTTTTATCGTTTATTTCAAATTATTCGTCCACTTCCTCCCACGGATAAGGATTGTCCACCACATTCTGAAATTCCTCAACGGCTTCCTGCTGCTCTGCAGTAAGTGATGCAGCATCCCAAGAAGCTATGATGGAACGCCCCTCTTCAGCCAAAGGCTCATCGAAAACCTCTCCATAACAAGCAGTGAGCAGACGAAGTTTCAACAAGGAGGCGGGAAGAACCTCAAGAACATCCCAACAACGGTTCAGAATATCCTGGACGTGTTGCTGTTTTTCACCATGGTCGACAAACGAAGCGCTGTAACCCATCAAAAGAGCGAGACAGACATTGGCCCGTTCCTCCACTGTAGTGCCCCAGATGCCGGAATTATACAAAGTTGTAGTCAAGCGATAGACTTCGCCATTACGACGCGACAAGTCGTCACTATAAATAGGACTACCGTCCATGCCCAAATACATCAAGTCGTGCGCGGCACGCTGAAGAATGATTGTTCCTTCTAAAAGAGACATAATCAATTAAAGAATTAAATATTAAAAATTAAAGCTCAGCCGATCACTTCTATAAGATCCGGATGGATAGTGGCCATGGCAAGAGCAATGACACCTTGTATCTCTATAACCACACGGCGGTCACGTGCCCCCTTTACTTTCAGAAAAATACCCTCCTGACCTGCAAAGTCACCACCCGTAATACGGACTCTAGTTCCCTTCGACAGATTCAACTCTTCGGGCTGGAAATAAAGCAAATGGTCGTTATAGGTTCCGGCAACGGCGATGAAGCGCTGCATCTCATGGTCGGGAATAATTATCTTCTGACCACTGCGGGTATCGGTTATATATTGCAAATAAGTAATTTGAGACTTAACACGCTGTACGTCGGAAGGACGTGCATGGACAAAAACCAGATTACGGATGACGGGAACCAAAGTACGGACTTTCTTACCCTTACGGATACTTACCTTATATTGCATGGGGACAAAACAGCCGAGGTTCTCCTTCTCGAGAAGATGCACCGCATCAAGCTCTCTGCGGTATGTGGCACGCATGGCATGCCAGACTTCAACCTCGTTATCCGTTTCCATTTTCGTTGTTTTGTTCACAAAAGAGTGTTCCTCTGGGGCTTTGAACCCTCGATATATACCTGGTATCCAATCATTTGCGAGCACCTTATGTAAAATACAGCAAGCATTGTGCCCTTCTTGCCAACAGTTTTTTTGCAGTTCGTCATTACCTTCTGGTAAGAGACTATAAACGAACGGATTACAAACAAAAAGCGTTTTTTAAACGTTCGTTTAATGGACGTCAAATTTCAGGAAATGAAATAGGGAATGAGTTAATAAAAGGGAATGGAAATTTTAAATATTAAATAAGATACTTAATATATTGAATTACTGTAGATTAAACTGAGATACGATGGGTTTTCCAAAATATTTTTATTAAACATTTTGAGGATATAAAAAACAGTCTTATCTTTGCGTCCATTAAACGAACGTTTAAAAAACACTTCCAAATCAAAGTCATTTCCATTTATATATCAACGCATTAACCCATCATAAAGATAAAACCCAGCTTTTTATCTCCATCCTTACTCCACAAAAACAAAAAACTTGATATACCTTTGCATTTATTTTACAAACTACAGTAATTTTAATTATTAACCCAAAAACATTAGAAAATGAAGGCAAAAGAGACACTCCAAAGTAAGGAAAAAAAACAAAAAGAGACACCCTTAAAACGGATGTAAAGCACGGCATATCAGCTCCTAAAGCAGGAGTAGGACGTCCCTCAAGCGGGGAGGTTATAGGAATACTGCCACAATATAGGAAAGAAGTCATTAAAGACATCATCCTATGGAAAAAATCAAGATACTTTATAGAAGAAAAGCCGACAAGCAACAAGGCATTGGCACAATGGGCATACTCACATTTCGACTTCAGAACGCCAGACTATAAAAGACTGTCAGAAAACACTATAATACAAGAGTTCGGTGAAGTGTGGCGGGAAATGAAGGTAGCAGGAGAAATATAGGGAATAAAACAAAAAAGGGCAGAAACCACGAAACTTATTGACAATAATTAAATATAAACAACTTAAGGAATAAACCACTTATCTTTGCCGCCACTTTGGTAAGGATGAAGCCACACCGCCTATAGATGCCGCTTTCTCAACGAATGCGGCATCTTTTTTATATATAAGCGTACCTCCTGCCAAACTAATACAATTATTAATTTTAAAGACAACAAGATGAGAAAGTCGACAAAGAACGCTTCACTTCACGAAGCACTGAGAAACCTATGGAAAATACGTATCATGCTGGAAAAGAACTACACGGAAACATGCGCCACATGGATGGCCCGACGGATAGAAAGCCTGATAGACCACATGCAATACGGACACGCACTCATAGCCTACCACAAGCAGGACGGGACATTCAGGCTGGCGAAAGCCACCTTACTGCCCTACAAGGCTGACTTCAGAAGAGATTATGACATCACAAGAGTGACAAGCACCATAGCCTTCTGGGATGTGGAACTGCAAGCATGGAAAACTTTCCAGCTGGAGAACTTCCTCGAATGGAGCCCCATATGCTAACCATTAACCATTAATCACTAATCATTAAACACTAAAAATAATGGCCATGATGTACGGGGGAATGCTATACTTCCCCCTCAAAGTAAATCTATTCGAAGAGATAGCAGTGGAACTGGTGGAAGCCAGGTTCGGACTGAAAGGAACGGCGGCGGTAATGAAACTGCTGTGCAAGATACACAAGGAAAACGGATATTACCTGAAATGGAACGCGGAGCAATGCACACTGTTCACAAACAAGGCGAGAAAGGACATCAACGAGCAGGAGATGCAGGGAATCGTGGACATTCTGGTGGAGAAAGCTTTTTTCGACCCCAAAACCTATAAGGAGCAAGGGGTACTGACCTCTACCGAGATACAGAAGGTATGGCTGGAAGCCACCAAAAGAAGAAAAAGGGACCTCACCACCCTGCCCTATCTGCTGGTAGAGACGGAGGAAGATAAACCGGACAAGGACAAGACTTGTATGCAAAAACGGGAAAATTGCACGCAGGATGCGGACATTTTCCCCGAAAATGCATGCAATTCCAAACAAAGCAAAGTAGAAGAAAGCAAAGCAAAAGAAAGCAAAGCACTTCCCCCTCTTACTCCCCCGGGGGAAAGCGGAGGAGCGCAGGGGAATCCTGATCTGGACATTCCCGGATATGCCTACAACAGGAATACGCACAACCTGGAATGCCTCATGCTGAATCTGGAAAAGCTCTACATCACCGACCGGGAGGAAATCAGGAAGATTCTGAAGTTATCGGACTACGGCAGGCTGGGAAACTACGTCTGGAAAATATTCAATGGGACGAACTGGAGCAAGGTGAACAGCAAGGGAGGGTACATCATCTCGGTACTGGCAAGAGAGAAGCGGAGTACGGGAAGCTGATTCCACAGGGCACAAGCTATCAATAACATGTCATGCAGGAAATCAATAACGTGTGATACAAAAAACAAATATCGTGCCGGCAGGAAATTAATTCCTTGCCGACACGATATGAATTTCTTCTTCGTCCTTAAAACTATACCTTATAATCATGCCGGTATTCAGCACAAAACCTCTGCAATTCAATAAAAAATGGCTGGAACACAGCAAACAGTTCCTCATCGTGCTCTTCAAGGTAACGAATAGCCTTGTCTACGGATACGGATATATCAATATGATGATATTCCACCATGATGTTCAAAGACTCTCTTATTCCGTTCAGAGTGGCGTATTTCTGCAAACGGTCGGTCAGGATAAAATGCCAGATGAAACGTTTGAACCGTACCGGAAGATAGCGGTAATTGATGAGGAGGGAAAGATAGAAAGTCCGGATATACCTCCTCAAGGAAACTCCGGAGAACGACTCGAAACGGGAAGCCAGCAAATAATCGAAATAAATATCCAGCAATACCCCCGAATACCGTCCGAATTCAGGTTGAAGCCTATGCACCACCTCGCAAACTGCCGGATGATGGTCGGTATAGTCGTCAATAGCGCGGTGAAGCTGAATACCCTTGGCTATATCCGGCGGATAATTCTTATAGGAGCTTCCCTTTACGGCATCGCCTACAAAATTGCCCAACTGTACTTTTCTGTTCGAACCGGAAAGGAATATATGTGCCAGGTAGTTCATGACAAAAGATTTACCAGCTCCTTGCAAAGACGCTCCTTCACCTCCTCCATCGGCACCTCGTGTCCCAGCTCTTTCTGCAAAGAAGTGACACCCTTGTCTATGAATCCGCAGGGATTGATATAGCTGAAATAACGTAAATCGGTATTCACATTCAGTGCCAATCCATGCATGGTGACAAAATGGCTGCTGCGCACGCCGATGGCACAAATCTTACGGGCACGGGGAGTATCGCCCTCCAGCCATACGCCCGTTGCCTTCTCCAGACGTCCGGCCGCGATGCCAAACGAAGCACAAACACGGATTACCGCCTCTTCCAGCAGATGCACATATTCCTTCAACCCCAAAGAAAAGTCGTCAAGGTTCAGAATAGGATAGCAGACCAACTGTCCCGGACCATGATACGTAATGTCTCCGCCACGGTCAATATGATAGAGCGTAGCCCCTATCCTGCGCAGTTGTTCTTCTCCCAGCAGCATATTCCCTTCTTTCCCGCTACGCCCCAATGTATAGACATGGGGATGCTCGCAGAGCACAATATGATTGACATAGCACTCTCCTGCCTGCTTGGCATGTACAAGTGCGTCAAACCATTCCGTCTGCCGGCTCCATGCTCCGGCATAAGGAATCATGTTCCAATCTGATATTTCCAGTTTCATGCAAGCAAATATAGTACTTTTTTGAATTCTAAAAAGAACATTTCATTTTAAAAACAGAATGTCTTCCGTTACTTTTTTCCCGGAAAAGAATTACCTTTGTGCGAACTCTAAACGACAAAGCGTATGGAATTTCCCCAAGTCGACCTGCCAGTAGACATGATTGCATGGACTGAAGTAACGGAAGACATTCTAAACATATACAAACAGTCGTGCCGTCTGAAAGCGTGCATTTTTGCACTATGCATAGAAGGTTCCATCACGGTATCCATCAACCTGATGGATACGGAAATCAAGCAAGGGGATTTTATTACCCTGCTTCCCGGAACTATCATACAGTTTTACGAACAAAAGGAAAAAGTGTGCCTGGGATTCGTGGGGTTTTCTTCCCATTGCCTCAATGGGGTCAACCTCATCCAGTCTACATTGAGCTCTTTCTCCAACATACTGGAGTATCCGGTACTGGCTGTCAACCCTACCGTCGCCTCCTATTTCAAGGACTATTTTGCCTTATGGGCACGCATCACGACCGGCCCCTACCCTCCTGACATCAAAATGGCACAGAGCGCTCTAAGCATGCTCCTCAGTGGGGTGGACAAGATGTATTGCCACCGTCCGCAAATGCAAAAAGGGAACAAGAGCCGGAAAGAGGAAATATGCCACGAACTGGTGCAGCTCGTCATCGAAAACTATACCCGCGAACGCCGCGCCCAATTCTATGCCGACAAACTGGGCATCTCCCTGCAACACCTGAGCACCACCGTGAGGCAGGTGACCGGCAGAAATGTATTAGACATCATCGCCCACGTCGTCATCGTAGACGTGAAAGCCAAACTGAAATCAACCAATATGACCATTCAGGAGATTGCCTATTCCCTGAATTTCCCCAGTGCTTCCTTCTTTGGAAAATACTTCAAGAGGCACATGGGCATGAGTCCGCTGGAGTATAGGAACAGCTGAGAACATCAGAACCTGGAACTCAGACGAAGGCTGCTCAAAGCCACGGATACACAGGAAAGAGCCATGGCAGCACCTGCCAGCGCAGGACTCAGCAGGATGTCATAGACGGGATAGAGTACTCCGGCTGCGACAAAGATACCCACTGTATTATAGATGAAAGCCCAAAACAGATTCCGGTACATGAGGCCCACAGTCTGGTGAGACAACCGGAAAACTTTGGGCAACAGCAGCAGGTCTGAAGTCCTGAGAGTAATCATGGCGGTGTCCATCAACGTATCAGTCCCCTTTCCCATGGCAATGCTTACATCAGCACAGCTCAAGGCTTGCGCATCGTTCACGCCATCACCTACCATGGCGACCGTTTTACCCTGAAGCTGCAGCTTATGGATGAAATCCTCTTTGTCATCGGGCATGGCATCGGCCACAAAACGCATGATACCCAAACTGCCGGCCACAGAAGAAGCTGTACGCTCACCGTCTCCCGTAAGCATGCATATCTCGATGTCCTGGGTACGCAGTTCCCGGATAGCTTCCATAGAAGTCACCCGCAACTGGTCCTTGATGGCAATAACGGCAAGTAAATCGTTCTCACGCCCAAAGTAGACTATGCTGTTTCCGTCCGATTCATATTGCGTCAGCATATCGGCCAGAATATCCGACAAATTGGCCTGATAATCTTTCAGCAGTTTATGGCTTCCTACCCAATATTCCGCACCTTGATAGGCCACTCTGACACCTTTTCCGGCAATGCTTTCGAAACCGTCCAGATGGGCAGGGATAACCTGCTCTTCCCCTTCCAGGGCCGTAACGATAGCTTCCGCCAGAGGATGGTCCGAAGTAGACTCGGCAGCAAGCAGTACATCTTTATAATGATCCTCCTGCCCTTGCGCCCACAGCCAGCCTATTACCGTAGGATGCCCTTCTGTCAGGGTCCCGGTCTTATCGAATACCACCACATCCACATTGCGCATCTGCTCTAAAGCGGAAGTATCCCTGATCAGGATATGATTGCGGGCGGCTTTATTGAGGCCAGCCGCCAAAGCTACGGGAGTGGCCAGCCCTATCACACACGGACAAGCCACCACCAACACGGACAAAGCGGCAAATAGACCGTGTGACACTACACCTATGCCTCCGAAGAACACCCATATAAAAAAGGTCAGCAAGGAAACGATGAGAATGACCGGGACAAAAAAACCGGCGACGCGGTCGTCAATGCGTTGCTTCTCCGGCAGTACGCGGGCTGCGTTATGCTGCCAGCCTCCCAACCGGCGGATAGCCGCCGACACAGTTCTTCGGGCACGTTCCTCCATAAACTCACCAGTCAGGGAAAAGGCGATGATGACGGCGGCAACCCCATAATAGACATGCGGTTCCAGCCCGATGCCCAGCCAATAATCCGGAAAGAAAGTATTGAACACACTGAACAGAAAAGCCACAGAGGTGGTAAGTGCCACCAGACGGTCTATATTGTTGCGGCCCGACCAGGTTCCCTTCCAGGCACCGGCATAAAAAGGAAAGCCGAAAAACAGCAGTACCGGAATTGCCAGTACCATCTGTATTTCACGGGTATAGGGTATATGCACAAAGACTGTAGAAAACAGTATCAGCACGATGGCAAAAAGCCATGCGCCGACGACACGCAATTCCGTGCTGTGCATATCCAGCACGGGATGCGCCTTAGTAATTATATTGCTCATTCGATTTATTTTTTAGATGATTGTTGTTCCGCTTTAATAAAGCAACAACCGGAATGAGCAGTTTGTTCAATTACTTCTTATCGTCCTGCTTGGTTTCCTTGACAAACTCCGCTTCATAATGGAACTTTTGGAAACCTTTTTTCAACTTTTCCACATTGGTCTTGTCGGCATCATACGTGATGGTTACCGTCTTTGTCTTCAAGTCTGTGTGGAAGTCCTTCAGTCCCTTCTCAAAACGGATGTTATTGTTTATCTTCCTTACACAGTTCTCACACTTCATCTGTGCCACCTTGAACACGGCTGTACGGATGTCTTTTGCCATTGCGGCAGATGCCCAGAAGAGTACAACTGCCAAAGTCATTAAAAATCTTCTTGTTTTCATTGTTTCGCTATTGATTTAATAAATAATATTATATTCTCGGCAAGTTAAAACGGACACCTACATAGGCTTTTGCTCCATGCATCGGTCCCCACACCATCGTAGCATCAAAGTTACTTCCCCAGGGATCGGAGGCATCGATGATAGGATTCTTCTGTTTGAAGTTTGTCAGATTCTCGCCACCGATGTATATAGACCAGCGACGGAAATAGCGCGTCACCTGTGCGCTCAACTGCTCGAAGCCGCCATAGCGCCTTTCCCACGACCAATTGCCGTCTGTCAGTTCGTATGGAGCCGGCATGCGCCCGCCACCGTTCAGTTGCAAAGTTACATCAAACTGCCACAATCCCAAAGGTGTCTGATAAGAAGCCGTCAGCAAACCTTTATATTTGCTGGTAAGGGGTTTCTCCATCAGCTCTCCGTTGTAATTCGTCTTGGCATCCGTCCAACGGTAAGCCGCGGTAAAGGTGAAACCCGGGAAGAACGGATAGCTTGCCTCCACCTGCACTACCTGCGAATAGGAACGGCCGTGAAGGTTGTAAAACAGAACGGCATGCGGGTCCGTATCCATGTCTACCACCACCTGCTTGCTGAAATCCGTGTAATAGTATTCCGCATTCAGGTTCAAGGTTTTGCCGAACAAGGGAATATAGGCGGAAGTGCTTGCGCCATAGTTCCAGGCCTCATCCTGGTCAAGACGTTTGGCGATGTCTATCCGGCGGCTACTTGCCAGCAGGTAGTTATTCTCGGCCAGCACATGGTTCGTGCGGTATCCTTTTCCTGCCGAAAGACGGAAATGTACATACTCGTTGGGATTGTACTTCACATGGAAACGCGGGGTGACGAAATAGCCGTACTCGCTGCTATGGTCGCCGCGGATGCCACCCATCAGCACCAGTTTATCGTCCCAGTTGTAGGTGTACTGCACGTAGGCGCCGGGGACGGCTTCTTTGGTGAATTTCTTCGTCAAAGGCTGTGCGACGTCATTGTCCAGGCGGTAGTGCTGGTCATAGGAGTCATAGTTGAAGCTCAGTCCGGCAGAAAGGCTTTGACGCTTGGTCAGTTCCGTCTCGAACAACAAGGAGGCATAAGCATTGTGCTGGTCTACGTCGTAGATTTTCCGTCCGTACAAGGCATCCTGCTTATGCAGGGAGCCGGAGAGGATCAATGCCAGGTTAGTGTTCTTCTCCTTGTTGAATATATAGGCGTTCTTGGTGAAAGCTTCGTAGCGGTCGGTGCCTATACTTATCTTATAAGGGTCTGTCAGAGGCATTTTGCCATGACCGACTTGTCCGCTGTTGCGGTCTTCCGTAAGCACTTTGATGCCTGCTTGGAAAACGTAGCGGTCGCCCATGTATGCCCAGCGGTTCCAGAGGTTGTACTGCTCCACGCGGGGGATGTCGGCAAAGCCGTCGTCGTTGCTGTCGTGAGCTTTGGTCTCATTCTCGTAATGTGCCAGCAAAGAGGTGCTCCAGCGTTTGGAGAGTTTCACCGTGGCATCGGCATTGGCTTCATAACGGTTGGTGCTGCTGGCAAAAAGGTTGGCCGAAAACCAGTCCGCTTCGGGCAACTGGGGTTTCTTGAATTCCACATTGATTTGTCCCGTGATGGCCTCATACCCGTTCTTCACGGACGAACTGCCTTTGCTCACCTGAATGCTCTGCATCCACGGCCCAGGGACATAGCCCAAGCCGTAGGGGGCGGCAGAGCCGCGGTAGTTGGGGACATTCTCCGTCATCATCTGCACATACGTACCGGACAAGCCCAGAAGCTTGATTTGCTTGGCACCGGTGGCGGCGTCAGAGTAAGTGACGTCCACCGAAGGATTGGTCACAAAACTTTCTCCCAGGTTACAGCAGGCGGCACGGCTCAGCTCGGCGCTGCTTATCATATCTTCGTTCATCACACTGTTGCGCAACTTCATGGTGCTCAACTTACGGCTGACCACATTCACCTCGCTCAGTTCCACCCCTTCGCGCAAGACAATGTCGAGCGTCTCATTGCGGTTACTTACGTGTATCGTATCATTCTCAAAACCGATAAAGCTGACTACAAGCATATGCTTGTCATTGGGTTTGGACAAGGAGAAGGTACCGTCCGCCGAAGTGGTGGTTCCTTGAGTGGTTCCCTGCCAGAAGAGGTTGGCACCCGCAATCGGGTCGCCCAAATTATCCTTTACCGTTCCCTTTACCTGCGCCTGCAAGGCGATGAAAGAGAACAGAAGGATGGCTATCAAACTATATTTCATTTCTGTTTTATACTTAAAGAAGTGATTAAAAAACAAACAGTTCCCTCCGGACAATTCATGTCATTGCCCCGTATAAAACAACACTAAATGAGAAGCGTGGAATAGAGCGCCAGATAATGACGCGAGCCGACGACATATGGCGGTGCCCCGAAATGCACTTCCGGAGTGCAGGCCACTTGCGGCAAGGAGTAATCAAACAGCGGCAGTTGCTCACAAAACAGTGTAAGGGATGGCACGAACGAAGCAGACTCGTGTGCATGTTTCACGAAATCCACCTTGTAGTAGACGGCTGTACAACCGGTATCCTTGCACGTTTTTTGTGAACCACGATGTGCATGATGGCATTTGGAACAGCCGGAGGTGCAACAACTTTGTGTCGTCTCGCATCCGGCACAGCAATACTGAACTACAGAAATCCCCACTCCGCTTATAATGATAAGAGAGGAAAAGAGTACAGCCAGTATGTAACGGAGTTCCTTCATAAGCGCTGCAAAGATAGAAAGTTTTAACCGTTTGCCGGAATTAATTTTTCCTTTTTTATGCCTGCAGTTCGTTAATAAGTTCTATATTTGTCGATAAAGTTTTTTGATTGATATGTTGATTTATAAACGAAACTCAATATGAAAAAGCAAACTGTCAGCCTACTTGTCCTTCTGCTTGCGGCAAGCGGCTTTTTCTTTTCCTGCGGTAACACCGTGAACAAAAACGCATACGCGTTGGAGTTCGACAGTATACAAGTAAACGAAACCGTACATCTCTTCGGAGACACAGCCAAGCCGGCCTGCAACCTCATCCTCAACGTTGCCTACGCCAGCCAGTCATCCGACGTAAGACTGAAAGACAGTCTGAACACCTTCTTCCTATCTGCCTGCTTCGGCGACAAGTACATGGCGATGACACCCGAAGAAGCTGTCAAGAAATATACGGAGAAATATGTCGGCGACTACCGCAATGACCTGGAGCCGATGTACAAGAAAGACGAGGAGGACAAACAGGACGAGCAGAGCATAGGAGCCTGGTATTCCTATTATAAAGGAATCGAAAGCCATGTGCAGTTGTGCAATACCTTAATACTGACCTACCGTATAGATTACAACGAATATACCGGCGGCGCACACGGCATCTATATGTCCACCTTCCTCAACCTCGACCTAAAGACCCTAAGCCCCATCCACCTGGACGACCTCTTTGAAGGCGACTATAAGGAAGCGCTGACCGACTTGCTTTGGAAACAGCTGATGGCAGACAACAACGTCAGCACCCGCCAAGAGCTGGAGGACATGGGCTACGCCACCACCGGTGACCTGGAGCCTATCGAGAATTTCTATCTGGACCCAACGGGAATCACCTTCTATTATAATGTATATGAAATTGCCCCATACGTAATGGGAGCAACCAAAATCACGTTGTCTTATGAGGACATAACCCATCTGATGAACAGCGAATTCGTCACCTTGAGCAATACGATAAAAGCAGGCGACCAATAGGAACCGTAATCAATTGTCTATCAACATAAAATTCACAATGGATTTAATACTCAAATATTTCCCGGACCTGACGGAAGAACAGAAACGGCAGTTTGCCGCCCTCTACGACCTCTACATGGACTGGAACTCTAAGATTAATGTCATTTCACGCAAAGATATAGAGAACTTGTACGAACACCATGTGCTGCATTCTCTGGGCATAGCCAAGGTAATCCGCTTCAGACCGGGGACACAGATTATGGACCTCGGCACGGGAGGAGGCTTTCCGGGAATCCCGCTTGCCATCCTTTTCCCCGAAGTACAGTTCCATCTGGTGGACAGCATCGGAAAGAAAGTACGCGTAGCCTCCGAAATAGCCAACAGCATCGGGCTGAAAAACGCCACCTTCCGTCATGCCCGTGCAGAAGAGGAAAAAGGGAAGTTCGACTTTGTGGTGAGCCGTGCCGTGATGCCGCTGACAGACCTGCTGAAGATTATCCGTAAGAACATCTCCCAAAAACAGCAGAACGCATTGCCCAACGGACTAATTTGCCTCAAGGGGGGCGAATTGGGGAACGAAACCATGCCCGTCAAGAACAAGACCACGTTGTGGGACCTGAAGGAGTTCTTTGAAGAGGAGTTCTTCGAGACAAAAAAAGTAGTGTACGTAGGGTGTTGAGAGATAGTTGAGGTTTAGAAATCTAAATACATAATATGAAAATAAAGAGATTCGAATTTAATATGTTCCCGGAGAACTGTTATGTGCTTTGGGACGAAACCAATGAAGCGGTCGTCATTGACCCGGGCTGCTTTTATGAGGAAGAAAAGCAGGCCTTGAAAAACTTCATCACCAAGAATGGGCTGAATGTGAAACATCTGCTGAATACCCATCTGCATCTGGACCATATCTTCGGCAATCCTTTCATGCTGAAAGAGTTCGGTCTGAAGGCCGAAGCCAACCAGGCCGATGAGTTCTGGATTGACGAAGCGCCGAAACAAAGCCGCATGTTCGGCTTCCAGCTGCAGGAAGCCCCCGTGCCCCTGGGCACTTATCTGCACGACGGAGACATCATCACCTTCGGCAATACGAAACTGGAAGCCATCCATGTACCGGGACACTCGCCGGGCAGTCTGGTGTATTATTGCGCGGCAGACCACTGCATGTTCTCGGGGGATGTGTTGTTTCAAGGCAGCATCGGCCGTGCCGACCTCACCGGTGGCAACTTCGACGAACTGATAGAACATATTTGCAGCCGTCTGTTCATCCTGCCCAACGACACGATTGTCTATCCCGGACACGGAGCGCCGACTACCATAGGAATAGAGAAAGCGGAGAATCCGTTCTTTCGGTAAATATACAGCAAACTTTTAAATCATTACAGCCATGAAAAACGACCTATTGGCCTACCGCCACATCGGCATCAGCGAAAAAGACGAGGAGAAGATGCTCCAAAAAATAGGAGTGAAAAGCCTGGACGAGCTGATTGATAAAACCATTCCTGCCAACATCCGCTTGAAAGAACCGCTGGCTCTGCCCAAGACAATGACAGAGTACGAATTCGGACAACATATTGCAGGGCTGGCTGCCAAAAACAAACTTTACACAACCTATATCGGTATGGGATGGTACAACACCATCACTCCTGCCGTTATCCAACGGAATGTATTCGAGAACCCCGTTTGGTACACTTCCTATACCCCCTATCAGACCGAAGTCTCACAAGGACGCCTGGAAGCCTTGATGAACTTCCAGACTGCCGTATGCGACCTCACCGGCATGCCCCTTGCCAACTGCTCCCTGCTGGACGAAGCGACTGCCGCAGCCGAAGCCGTGACGATGATGTATGCCCTGCGTCCGCGCGACATACAGAAATCGGGCGCCAACGTGGTATTTGTAGACGAAGCCGTCTTCCCGCAGACACTGGCAGTAATGACTACCCGCGCCATTCCGCAAGGTATCGAGCTGCGTATAGGAAAATACCATGAAATGGAATTCACACCAGACATCTTCGCCTGCGTACTGCAATATCCCAACGCCGCCGGCAACGTGGAAGATTATCGCGCCTTCGTGGAAAAAGCCCATGCAGCCAACTGCAAAGTGGCCGTTGCCGCCGACATTCTGAGCCTCGCCCTGCTCACCCCTCCGGGAGAATGGGGAGCTGACATCGTCTTCGGAACCACACAACGGCTCGGTACCCCGATGTTCTATGGAGGGCCATCGGCAGCCTACTTTGCCACCCGCGACGAGTACAAGCGCAATATGCCGGGACGCATCATCGGCTGGTCGAAAGACAAATACGGCAAGTTGTGCTACCGCATGGCGCTGCAAACCCGCGAGCAACACATCAAGCGTGAAAAGGCGACTTCCAACATCTGTACCGCACAGGCACTGCTGGCTACAATGGCAGGCTTCTATGCCGTATATCATGGTCCGGAAGGCATCCGCACCATTGCAGAACGCATCCACAGCATTGCCGTATTTCTGGAAGAAAGTATCAACAGACTGGGGTACAAGCAGGTCAATGCACAATATTTCGACACGCTCCGCTTTGCACTGCCCGACACCATTTCGGCACAGCAGATACGTACCATCGCCTTGAGCAAGGAAGTGAACCTGCGTTATTTCAAGAATGGGGACGTAGGTATGAGCATCGATGAGACTACGGACATCACTGCCGTCAACGTACTGCTCTCCATCTTTGCCATTGCCGCCGGAAGGGATTGGGAAAAGGCAAGCGACGTACCCATGGCAAGCAGCATCAGCGCGGAGATGAAACGCCAAAGCACCTATCTGACACATGAAGTATTCAACAAATACCATACGGAAACGGAGATGATGCGCTACATCAAGCGTCTCGACCGCAAGGACATCTCACTGGCACACTCCATGATTTCCCTCGGCTCGTGCACCATGAAGCTGAACGCTGCCGCAGAGATGCTTCCGCTCAGCCGTCCGGAATTCATGAACATGCATCCCCTGGTGCCCGAAGACCAGGCCGAAGGTTACCGCGAACTGATAAGCAACCTCAGTGAAGAACTGAAGATAATTACCGGCTTTGCCGGTGTCAGCCTGCAACCCAACTCCGGTGCGGCAGGCGAATATGCCGGACTCCGCGTCATCCGCGCCTATCTGGAAAGCATCGGGCAAGGACACCGCAATAAGGTGCTGATACCGGCATCCGCACACGGCACCAACCCGGCTTCTGCCATCCAGGCAGGCTTTACCACTGTGACCTGCGCCTGCGACGCACAAGGCAATGTGGATATGGCCGACTTGCGTGCCAAAGCGGAAGAAAACAAGGATGACCTTGCCGCCCTGATGATTACCTACCCTTCCACACACGGTATCTTTGAAACGGAAATTGTGGAAATCTGCCACATCATACACGCCTGCGGTGCGCAGGTATATATGGACGGCGCCAATATGAATGCCCAAGTAGGCTTGACGAATCCCGGCTTTATCGGTGCGGACGTCTGCCACTTGAATCTGCACAAAACGTTCGCCTCTCCTCACGGCGGCGGCGGACCGGGCGTAGGCCCCATCTGCGTGGCAGAGCATCTGGTTCCGTTCCTTCCGGGACACAAATTGTTCGGCAATGCAGCCAACCAGGTATCCGGAGCTCCCTTCGGCAGCGCAGGTATCCTGCCCATCACTTACGGCTACATCCGCATGATGGGAACGGAAGGACTGACGCGTGCCACGAAGATAGCTATCCTCAGCGCCAACTACCTGGCAGCCAGCCTCAAGGATACGTACGGCATCGTTTACCGCGGTGCTACCGGCTTCGTAGGACACGAAATGATATTGGAATGCCGCAAGGTGCACGAAGAGACGGGCATCAGTGAAAACGACATCGCCAAACGTCTGATGGACTACGGCTATCATGCCCCCACCCTCTCCTTCCCGGTACACGGCACGCTGATGATTGAACCGACGGAGAGCGAAAGCCTTGCCGAACTGGATAACTTCGTGCAGGTGATGCTGACCATCTGGGACGAGATTCAAGAGGTGAAGAACGGCGAAGCCGACAAGACAGACAACGTGCTAGTGAATGCCCCGCATCCCGAATACGAAGTGGTAGCCGACACATGGGGGCACAGCTATACCCGCCAAAAGGCAGCCTACCCGATAGAAAGCGTGCGCGAAAACAAGTTCTGGGTGAACGTGGCACGTGTAGACAACACGTTGGGAGACCGTAAACTGTTGCCCACATGCTATGGATGCTTCGACTGATGAAAAGAAAGCGTAACGGACTATTTTATAGTAAAAAAGAAGAAACCATCAATTCCATCTCCCATGGCATCGGCATTGCCATGGGAGTAATTGTAAGTACACTATTCCTGATAAAATGCTACCAAGCACAGAATCTTTGGGCAGCATTCGGTGTATGGCTCTATCTGTTCGGTATGGACGGCTCCTATCTTGCCTCCACACTCTACCACTCCCTGAAACATCATAATCCGTGGAAACGACGCTTGCGGCATTGGGACCATGCAGCCATCTATTGGCACATTGCAGGCAGTTATTCCCCCATCACACTCATTGCATTGAAAGAGGACGGCGGTTGGGGCTGGGGACTTTTCGGCTTCGTCTGGCTATGCGCCATCATCGGCACTGTTGTCAGCTTCCGCAAGATGGAGGAGCACAGTTACGTGGAAACAGTGTGCTACATCTTGATGGGGCTGTCCGTACTGGTAGTATTCAAGCAGCTTTTCGCCCTCTCCCCCACAGCCTGCTACTGGATTATTGCCGAGGGGGTATGCTACATCACGGGAGCCGCCTTCTACTCCTTGCGCAAGGCACGGTACATGCATTCGGTTTTCCATTTCTTTGTATTGGGCGGTTCAGCCTGCCACATGGTGGCTGTATGGGACATACTGGTGAAGATGCTGTAAGCAAACGGCAAGCGCACAACCGCTAAAAGAAGTTAATAAGTATCTCTTTCCCTTGCTTTTCTCCATAACTTACCCTACGTTTGCAGTGTTGTACATCAGTGCAACACTAATAAAATTATGATAACGATAGAGAATACGAGCTACGGTTACAAGTCCAATCCACTTATTTTCAACAACATATCTTTGGAAATAGGAAATGGTATATATGGACTTCTGGGAGAAAACGGCGTAGGCAAAACGACGCTGATGCATCTCATCTGCGGACTACTCTTCCCCAAAAACGGAAAGTGCAGCATAGACGGAAGAAACACGGCGGAGAGACAGCCCGAAGGGTTGAACCGTTACTTCTTCCTGCCCGAAGAGATGCAGATGCCAACCGAGAGTATCGTCAGCTTCGCTGCACGCCATTCCGTATTCTATCCACATTTCAATCAGGAAGAATTCGACCTGAACCTGGAAGAGCTGAAAATCGACCGGAAACAGAAACTCTCTTCCGTCTCCTACGGACAACAGAAGAAGGCAATGCTGGCATACGCCTTTGCCCTGCATACTCCATACACCCTACTCGACGAACCGACAAACGGGCTGGACATCACCTCTCGCCAAGCCTTGAAGCGTATCATCAGCCGCAGCATGGACGATGAAAGCACGCTGCTCATCTCCACCCATCAGGCACACGACTTCGAGAACCTGCTGGACCATCTCGTCATCCTTGGCAAAGGCGAAATATTACTGAACCGTTCGCTGGACGAAATCAGTAACCGGCTTCTCTTTGCCCGGACAGACATTCTGCCGGAAGAAAGAATTTACAGCGAAGAGAATCTATCGGGTTATTTCTCCATCATTCCCAACGAGGACGGAGAAGAGAACACACCGGACATCGAGCTGCTGTATAAAGCGGTGCTGCAACAACCGGAAAAGATAAAGAGCATGTTTCAATGAAAATCCATCGTACAAACAGAACTATGAACGCAACTTTTAATCTGAAACGCTTCCTGCTACTGGAACAATATAAAAGAAATGAGACCGGCAGACACCTACTTTGGTCGGCAGCCGTCGTATCGTTCATCTGCATCCTGTGCATTCTCTACGACATAAACCGCGGTGGAAGTTACTACGGCAAACAGACCTCTGCCACCGAATTCTCCCGCTACGTACTATGTTTTATCCTCATGGCCCCCTGCCTGCTGGAAACAAAATTCAGCAAACGCAGCTCCACTCTCGATATACTGCTGCCGGCATCGGCATTCGAGAAGTTCCTGCATATCTGGATAAAATACCTGCTGCTGCTTCCCCTATTCTGCAGTCTGCTGATAGCCTGCCTCAAAGGTCTGCTGTCCTTAAGCGGCAGCGAGTTCCTGCAGTATTTTGCAACGCACATCACGATGTTCCGGATACACAACACCCAGATACTGACCTATGTAATCCTGCATGCTTCCGCCTTCATCGGCTACTTCGCCTTCAGTCGGCAAGTCCTGCTGAAAAGTTTCACCATCTTTGTAGGCTCCATTGCCGTCTGCATAGGAATTGTAACTTTTGTGGCCTCCCTCATGCCCGAAGCCAGAGCGGACGGATACTGGATGGATAACATTGCCACATGGCCCCACACCAACTATCCGTTGTCGGCCGGTGCACAAGCCATCGTGACTTTCTGCAATTATGCGGCTCCCATCAGTGTGCTGCTCGGTTCATGGGTATCGAGCTACTTCCTGCTCAAAGAAAAACAACTGTAGCCTATGGACTTCAAGACCAACAAGCCGATATACCAGCAGATTGTAGACTTCTGTTTCAGCAAGATTCTCACCCGCGAATGGCGGGCGGAAGAGCGGGTGGTATCCGTGAGGGAGCTCTCCACACAACTGGCAGTGAACTCGCGCACCGTGTTGAAGGCCTATGAATACCTCCAGACGGAGGACATCATCTACCCGGAACGGGGAATGGGGTTCTACCTCTCCAAAGATGCGGTGAAGAAAGTGATGCGAATACAGAAGAAAGAGTTTTTTGACAACCAGCTTGCCGACATGTTCCGCAGCATGGAGCTACTCGGCATCAGTATAGAAGAAATAACAGAACGATATAACAAACTTAAAAAAGACGGTTCATGAAGAGATACGCAAAGACTGCATTATGGATTACCTTCGGACTCCTCTTCGGACTTACGATTGTCAAAGTTTCGACACTGATGTACGAGATTTATTCCTTCATGCATTCCTAACTTTCATCGGACAGACGAGGAAAGTATAAACAACTGATATACAAGCTTCAGCATCTTCCCTTAGCGGGAAGAGTGACTTTTACATCCCTATCCAACAGTAACAGACTAATACAAACGATTATGAAAACCAAACTTTTTTTACTATTGCTTGCCCTCTCCGTACTCCGTACGCAGGCACAGAGCCTCTCCATCAAAGGACGCGTCACGGACGCCTCGCAAGAGGCAGTTATAGCCGCCAATGTGTCATTATGGACCATAGACTCTACTTTGGTGACCGGAGTAACCTCGGATGCACAAGGCAAGTTCGCCCTCCATAAAATCAAGGCAGGCGATTACCGCCTTTCCATCTCCTTCATCGGCCTCCAAAGTGAAAACATACTGCTGAAACTGAATAAAAGCCTCGACCTGGGCGATGTACAGTTGCAGGAAGATGCTGTGAGCCTCGGTGAAGTGACGGTATCCGCCAGCAATGTGCTGCAGCGGGTAGACCGGCAAATTATCCTGCCTTCCGAAAGCCAGCTGAAACGCTCGTTCGGTGCCTACGACCTGCTGAACAATCTCGGCATTGCCCGTCTGCAAGTGGACAATCTGAGCAACAGCATGAGCGTCAGCGGTGGTGGGGCCGTACAAACCCGTATCAACGGCATTAAAGTGACAGACAAGGAGATAGCGGCCGTCAGAGCCAAAGACGTACTGCGTGTGGAGTTCATCGAAGACCCCGGCAAGCAGTACGGAGACGATGAACTGGGCGCCGTAGTCAACATTATCCTGCGCCGCCGCGAAACGGGCGGTGTTGTGAACTTCCAACTCTCCGATTCGCCCCACACCCTATGGGGAGAGAATTTCCTGAGCGCGAAGTTCAATTACAAGAACTCCGAATGGGGCATCGACTACTTCAACAAGAACGGCAAGTATCACAGCCGCCTCGAATCCCACGAAACCTTCTATCTGGGCGACCGCACCATCGACCGCATCAAGGAAGGCATCGAAGACGAGTCGCCCTCTCTGAGCTTCATCAACAACCTGAATCTGACGTACAATCTGACGAAAGCGGACAAATATGTATTCAATGCCATCTTCCGTAACAACCTCAGCAATGCCCCCTACCAAAATGAACTGAACAAGATGTGGGCAGTGGGCAGCACGGAGTCCATCTATTCGTACGTCAACAACCACACATCCAGCTACTCTCCGGCGCTCGACCTTTACTTCCAGCATACCCTGCCCCATCAGCAGAGCATCCAGATGAATGTGACGGGAACGCTCATCCATACCAAGAACAACCGGAAATACAAAGAGTACAAGGACGAGAACGTACCGCTGGCAGATATTCAGACATTAGTGGACGGCGACAAGCGCTCCGTCATCGGCGAAGCCATTTATGAAAAGAGCTTCAAGGAGGTGAAGCTGAGCGGCGGTGCCCGCCACTATCAGATGCGGACAGAGAATGAGTATAAAGGTTCCAACCCTACCACTTCGAAGATGGACCAGTCGCAGACATCCGCTTTCTTCGAGGTGCAGGGCAAGGTAAAGGACTTCAGCTATGCGGGCAGCGTAGGCATGACGCGCGCCTGGTTCAAGGAGAGTGAGGAAGACCATGCCTACTATACCTTCACGCCCACCGTGCGGTTGAGCTATAATCTGAAGAAGGCGGGATTCCTGCGCTACCGGTTCAACATCAGTCCTGCCATACCGTCACTCAGTTCGCTGACGGATGTGGAGCAGGCGATGGATACGATACAGATAGTCCGCGGCAACCCGTTGCTGAAAACGTATCAACAGTTCACGAACTCCTTGTCTTACAGCTATTCGAAGAAACAGTTCAACGCCAATCTGAGCGTGCGCCACCAGTATTATGACAATCCCATCATGGAAAGCATCTTCGTGGAGGACGGCAAACTGATACTGAAGGATGAAAACCAGCGGTCGTTCCAAAGCCTGAATACGGAACTGATGGCCGGCATAAATGGCGCTACACTGTTCGGACTGAAAGATTTCCTGACGCTTTATGCTTCGGGAGGATATACGCGCAGTTGGTCGGAAGGTTTGAACTATAGCCATATGTACGATGAATTCTATTACAGCGTGATGGCGCAAGTGCAATATAAAGACTTCTCGCTACTCGGGCAGTTCCGGAAAGTGCAGAACAATTTCTTCGGCGAAACCATCAAGAAGAACGAAAACCAGACGGCATTCATGGCAATGTACACCCGGCGTAACCTTCAAGCAGGAATCGGTATTATGTTTCCTTTCACCAATAACTATAAGGTGGGAAAAGAAAGAATCAGTGAAGTGGCTCCTTTCCGTTCCGAAACATTCGTCAGGGAGACGGGACAGATGGTCGTACTGCGCATGGGCTATACATTCGAGTTCGGACGCAAGCACAAGGCAGGCAACAAGGAGCTGAACAACAGTGATACGGACAGCGGCATCATTAATATGCAGCGATAACCCATTTCCTCTATGAAGAGGAAGCCCAACGGAGAGTGACGGAATTATACTTTAAATTCTTATCAATTTAATGGATTAATTTGAAAGATAAACGCTTATGGAAGTTCTGAAAAGTCTAAGGTAACGATTTAGAGATTGTGCTAATTTCAACATTTTACAGCCTCATACTCATGAGTATAACTCTTCTTTGAACAAAGGTAAGAATATTTTTTGGATTAAAGAAAAATCCCGAAGGGAAAAATAAAAAATATTTGGGAGAGAGGATTGGAAAAATTCAAGAGAGGGAGGTTGAGGGATTAAGTGAGGGAAATCGCATAATCGATTTGTAGTTACCGAAAAAGTCATATTCGAAATCCCTGTATATTGCTTCTACCGGCGATTACACGACCGGAAATTATATAAAAAATGACCCCAATCAAGAAGTATTTTATGTTTCTCGGTTGGGGTATAAAGGTTATTTGAATTGTAGCCATACCTCATATATTCAAGCTGCCTTCCTTTAAAGGAATATGCAGTGACGATTTCATTTCCATGTCTGCGAAACTTGGTAACAACATCTTTTAAAGTGAATTAGTCAAGACTTAATCTGACAGTTACGTATAAAAAGAATAAATTTGTAAC
>OLWF01000071.1_pt1 | contig 81880 bp, 75 predicted proteins | sample 1644131 | NCBI WGS metagenome assembly OLWF01 (sample SAMEA103958163, study PRJEB25191) | human gut metagenome
GAACAGGCTTGCCGCCGTGTGGCGCAGACTGTGGACGTTCAGGTCGGTAGGCAGATCGTTTGCTTTCAGGATTTTCTTGAAGCGCCATGTGAAGGTCGGTGGAGTAAGGAAGCGCAGAAGGAAAAAGAGAAGTGCGAGAGCGACCAAGATCTCACAGAGGAAATTTGTGCAGTGGCTGAAGCGGTAATACCAACAAAAAACATACGGGACAAGGCAAGCTTGTCCCGCATATTCGTATTTGTGCTGTGCCCTTGAAAGCAGCGCCAATCAAAGCTCCTGCGGCATCTGCCAGGCTTCGATATCGGTATGCAGCAGATGGTGAGAACGTTCGGACAGCGGCTTTCCGAGATACTCTTTGTAAAGCGCCTGCACATCGGGGTTTTCATGCGAGAAACGAAGGTGCATCTTGTGGTCAAGTCTCCACAGGACATTTCCGCGCGCCTCGGCGCACTCCTCGCCGTCGTGAATCGGCTGGCCGCCGCCGCCTGCGCAGCCGCCGGGGCAGGCCATGACCTCAACGAAGTCGTACTGCACATGGCCGGAGGCAATCGCCTCCATGAGCTTCCTGGTGTTGCCGAGTCCACTGACCACCGCCGTGCGGACCGTGCCTGCACCGGGAATGTCGAAACTCGCTTCCTTCCAGCCCTGCATGCCGCGCACAGCAGTAAAGGCATCGGGGTCCGGATTTTCACCGGTCACAAGATAGTACGCGCTGCGAAGCGCCGCGTCCATGACACCGCCGGTCGCGCCGAAGATCACCGCCGCGCCCGTACCGGAGCCGAGCGGCGAATCGAAGCTGCCCTCCTCCAAGGCCGCCGGGTCGATCATCGAGCAGCGGAGCATCCGCACGAGCTCGCGCGTGGTGATGACCACGTCGACATCCGCGTCGCCGCAGGCATCTTTCATCGTGGGAAGCGCCGCCTCCGCCTTTTTGGACGTGCACGGCATGACAGAGATGACACGGAGATTTTTGGGATCGATGCCGATTTTTTCGGCAAAATAGCTCTTAGCCACCGCACCGAACATCTGCTGCGGCGATTTGGCTGTGGACAGATTCTTCGCGAACTGCGGGAACTGCCCCTTCACGAACCGCACCCAGCCGGGACAGCAGGAGGTAAACATCGGCCAGGAATATGCATCCTTATGCGTAAAGCGCTCGATGAACTCGCTGCCCTCTTCCATGATGGTGAGGTCGGCGCTGAAATTGGTGTCAAATACATAATCAAAGCCCAGCTCCCGCAGTGCGGAGGCCAGAACGCCCGGCGCGGCCTGCCCGGATGAGAGGGCAAAATACTCTGTCCACGCCGCGCGGACGGCAGGTGCAACCTGTACAACGGTCGTGAGGGTGGGATCGGCGAGCATGCGGTAGACGTGGTCGGTATCGTCGCGCTCCTCCAATGCGCCGACAGGACAGTGGGTCACACACTGACCGCAATAGGTGCAGAGGGACTGGGAAAGGCTGTCCGCCTTTGCCGTACCGACGGTCGTCCGGGAGCCGGTGCCGACCAGATCCCAGATATGCACGCCCTGCACCTTATCGCACACCTGCACGCAGCGCATACACTTGACGCAGCGGTTTTCAAAGCGCAAAATGGGCGCGGAGTAGTCGACCGGCGCCGGACGCAGCTTTTTCTGATAGGGCGCGCCGAGCAGATTATAGTCGTTGGCGAGCTTCTGCAGCTTGCAGTTGCCGCTGCGCGTACACTTGACGCAGTTTACCTCGTGCTGGCTGAGAAGAAGCTGGAGATTCACGCGCCGCGTCATGCGCACCTTCTGAGAATTCGTGTGGACGACCATACCCTCGTGAACCTCATTGTCGCACGCGGCAACAAGCGTATCCTGTCCCTCGACCTCGACCATGCAGATGCGGCAGGCGCCGATCTCGTTGAGGTCCTTGAGATAGCAGAGCGTTGGAATGTCAATATTGGCCGCGCGTGCCGCTTCCAGAATGCTGGTCCCCTCCGGCACGCAGACGGGTTTGCCGTTAATGATCAAGCTTACCATCGTTCGATCCTCCCTCCCTTGAAGATGCCGTAGCCGAAGTGGTCGCAGCGCAGGCAGCGGCCGCTTTCCGCGCAGGCTTCCTCATGCGTCATGCCGCATTCGATATCTTTAAAATCGCATTTGCGCTGGGCTGCCTCGCGCTCTTTGGTGTTGACGCGCCCGCGCGCGGGACAGACATCCAGATGCGGTGCAGGGATCTCCACATCGGTACGGATCTCATGGTGAAACCCGAGCTGCTCGTCGATATTGGCTGCCGCGACCTTGCCCGCTGCAATTGCACGGATGGCGGTAGCAGGGCCGGTCACGCAGTCGCCGCCGGCAAAGACGTTTTCCATGTTGTCGATCTGGCTGGAGCTTTCAGCCATAAACGTTCCCCTTTTGATGGGGATACCGGCCTGCTCAAAGCCCGCGATCTCCACGCCCTGCCCGATGGCGACGACGATGATGTCAGCCGGAATGCGTTCTTCTGGCTGGTCTGCCGCGTCCGGGCGGGGTCTGCCGGACTTGTCGGCAAGGCCGATGATCTGCGGCTGCACCCAGAGGGCGGCAGCCTCGCCCGCTTCGTTTGCCTCGATGCGCACCGGCGCAGAAAGCTCGCAGATCTCCGCACCCTCGGCAATTGCGCCCTGCACCTCGTCGGGAAGCGCAGTCATGTCCGCAATTCTGCGGCGATAGACGCAGGTGACGCTGGCAGCGCCCAGACGCACGGAGCTTCTTGTCACGTCCATCGCCACGTTGCCGCCGCCGATGACCACGACGCGCTTGCCGGCGAAGTCCGGCATGATGTCGTCGCCGATGGCGCGCAGCATTTCGACGGCAGACATGACGTTTTTGCTGTCCTCGCCGGGAATGCCGGTTTTCTTGTCCGTATGCGCGCCGATGGCGACATACAGGCAGTCGTAATCCTTGTGCAGCTGTTCAAAGGAGATGTCTTTTCCGACCGTCACTTCGGTATGTACCTCCACGCCGGTGGACAGAATGGAGGCAATCTCCGCGTCCAGCTTTTCGCGCGGGAAGCGGTAGGCCGGGATGCCGTAGCGGAGCATGCCGCCGAGCCGCTTCTTTTCTTCAAAAATCGTCACGCTGTGGCCCATAAGGCGCAGATAATACGCGCAGGAAAGCCCGCTCGGGCCGCCGCCGATGATGGCGACGCGTTTGCCGGTCGCCTCCCCGCAGGCAGGATTCGGGACATTGCCCGCATGATCGACTGCATAGCGCTTGAGGCCCCGGATATTGACGGGCGCGTCGACCATGTTGCGGCGGCAGCGCGCCTCGCACGGGTGCTCGCAGATGTACGCGCAGGCGGTCGGCATGGGGTTATCCTTGCGGATCAGGCGCACCGCGTCGGCGTACCGTCCCTCGCGCACCAGCGCGACATAGCCCGGCACGTCCACGCCCGCAGGACAGAGCGACACGCAGGGCACGGGGTTCTGAAGCGAGGCGAGGCACCGGTGGTGCTGCACATGGTTCACATAGTCGTCCCGGAAGCCCTCAAAGCCGCTCAGGACCAGCTGCGCTGCGTCGCGGCCGATGGCGCAGTCTGCAGAGGCGACGATGGCCCGCGCCGTTTTTTCAATGGTGTCGATGGTCAGCATGGTGCCTGTTCCGTCGAGCACCTGCCCCATCAGCGCGGCAAGCTGGCCGAGTCCAATGCGGCAGGGCACGCATTTGCCGCACGACTGCGCGTGGCACAGCTGCAAAAATGTCAGCGACATATCGATCGGACACAGGCCCGGGGGGCTGGACGCGATCCTGCGTTCCATGTCCTTGTAGAGGCGGTCGACGACCGTCTGGGCCTTGCTTGCGGTTTTGATATCCAATCTGCTCAAGGCTGGCTCACTCCTTCTGCTTTTCTGATCTTTTTATTCTATTTTTTGATATAAATAGCATTTTTTAATCCAAAAGAATCATAGCATATCCACCGGATACCGGTCAATACTTATCGATAAATTCTTATCAAACCGTTCATTCTTCTTTTGCGGACCGTCTATTCGTAATTTGATATGTCCCATTTCAAAAGTCGGAGGCAGCCCTAATACGCGCCGGAGCAGCGGCGTTGTTTTGCGCCGCTGCTCGTTTTGTTGATTCAGCCTGTACGTTTTGCTCGGTATAGATCTTTGTGTCATCCTTATGAACTGTGTTCAGTTTTGGCTCCGCCGTCTTCTGCCCAGGAATAAAAATGGGTCGAGTGCGTATCCGACGCCAGCGGTGCAGGGTCGAGGCGGAAGCCGGAGATCCCGAGCGCCTCTTCCGGGCGAACCCAGGGTTTTCCCTGTATGGCGCTCGTTTCCTCATGTGTCAGAAGCCCCCGGTAGATCGTCAGTGCCCGCCGGTAATAGCCGTCGCGGATGCAGGTCTCCTCCTCGCCGTCATTCAGCAGGTGCAGGATCAGCGGCAGCATCTGTGCTGCGTAGGCAACAGACGCAGAGTGTGCAACCGCGCCCGGAATATTTGCAACACAGTAATGCACAATGCCGTCTACAATGTACCGCGGATCTTCATGCGTGGTCGCGCGGCTGGTCTCGATCGCGCCCGGCTCGTCGTTGGAAATATCCACGATCACTGAGCCCTTTTCCATGAGGGAAAGCATATTTCGGGTGATGAGGAACTCTTTGTTCTCCTTCTGCCATTTGACACAGTTGAGGACGATATCCATTTTCGGCAATTCTTCCGCAATATGCGCCCGTGAGCAGCGCCTAACGCGGACGCGGCCATTATACTGTGCTGAGAGCGCACGGAGCCTGTGCATATTTCTGGCCATGACCGTACAGTTGGCGCCGAGCGCCTGTAAGACCTGCAGAGCGCCTCTGCCGACTTTTCCGCTTCCGAGAATCAGCGCATGGATGCCCGGCTCCCCCGCAAAGCCGCCGACATATTTTCCCTTTCCGCCGTGGATGGTCAGCAGCGATTCCAGCCCGAACAGCGCCCCCTGCTTCCCCGCTGCCTCACAGTTCGGGGAGCCATATCGATGGGAATCCTCCGCCGTAAATGCAATGCAGCCGCTTTTCATCAGCGCGTCGACCTCCTCCGGATTTGCCGCCGGATGCAGGCAGCCGAGAAGCAGCTGGCCTGTCCGGATCAGCGGCCATTCCTCCGGCGTAAACTCCTTGACCTTGGCGACCATATCGCAGACCTTGAACAGCTCCTGCACAGAGTCTGTCAGAAGCGCCCCCGCAGATTCATACGCTTCATCCGAAAAACCGGCTCGTTCTCCGCAGCCGCGCTGTGCATAAACGGTGTGTCCTGCGCTCGTGATGGTCTCCACCTCTTTCGGCGTACAGATCACTCGGTTTTCGCCCTTCTTCGTCTCACGCAAAATTCCCAAAATCATATGCTGCGCCTCCTTTCATCAAATTCTTTTCCTGTCGTGCTGTGTTTTTCTATTTTTATCATACAAGAAAAGTGACGGATCCGCAACACTAATAATACAAAGTCTCATTTTTAATTTATGCATCAGGCCGTCGCTCGCGTATCACAATAAAAAAGCGCAGGATCCGGGCGATTCTCCGCTCAAATCCTGCACCTTTCGGGTTTCTGTTCCGTGCTTACTTTTCGTGCCCGGCCTTCTGGCACGCCGGACAAACGCCTTCAAAAATCATTCTGTGCCGCGTGATCCGATACCCGGATTCCGCTGCGATCGTTTTGTCCGGCGTTGGGTCGTATGAAAACGGGGCATCACAGACTGCGCCGCAGCCCGTGCAGATCAGGTGATAGTGAAAGTCTGTCCTGCCGTCATACCGATCCGCTCCCGGAACCTTTACATGCGTGATCTGCCCCTCCTCAGAAAGGATATTCAGATTCCGATAAACCGTTCCTCGGCTGATTCTCGGGTCTTTTGCACGGATCTCCAGATAGATCTGGTCTGCGCTCGGATGGTCATGGTGTTCCTGTACCGCTTCCAGAACAATTTTACGCTGCCGTGTGTTTCGGTACTGCATCTTGCTTCCGCCTGCCCTCATATCATTCAATTTCATCGTCTGCCATGAAAAATCCGGACTTTCCGCCCTTATCCATGAGCAGATATATGAATTGTACCGCAAAATATATCGGCTGTCAACATTCCAGTAATTGCGGTTTTTGGCAGCGGATTTCCTATCGTTTTCCCCTCTTGTCAAACGAAACTGAATCAGATATACTTAAAATAGAGGAGAGAAACCGAAGTTCCGGAACAAATCCAGCAACGGAGCCTCTGTTTTCCTGTCTATAAACAGAGCGACAAACGAAAGGAGATTACACTATGAAAAAGGATCGCCAACTTGTAATTCTGCTTGCCGCCCTGCTGGTTCTGATTTTTTTATCCAGCTGTGCCGCGGGCAAAAACGCGTCCATGACCCCTGCGGCCACTGATTTTGCCTACGCCGAGGACTATTCCTAAAGCAAAAAAGGCTGCCGCCGAGGCTGCTGCAAAGGAGCAGGAACCATGATCAGGCGGAGCAAGACTACTGTTTTTTTTATAAATCGCTTGCTATCAGGACTTAGTATCTATTATAATATAACCACCGCAGGAAACCCATATGAAAACAGCTTTGCCCCGCCTGCACCCGCCGCCATTCCGACGTGAATATGCAAGGAGGTATTGTCTATGCGTACACAAGCCATCCGTTCCAGAGAGAATCCTAATCTCGAACTCATTGCATTCCATGGTCATTTTGCAACCCGGCATTCCCATAACAGTCATTACCTTGACATCACACGGCTGAAGCACGAATACAGTCTGGCGCACGACACTGCGCTTGCGCTCGCAAACCATTACATCTACGAAAAGTCGATCGACACCATCATCTGCATGGATGGCAGCGAGGTCATCGGCGCATTCCTGGCCCGACAGCTGACGCAGAAAATTTTGTTCTCTGTCAACAATAACAAGAGCATCTGTGTCGTCACACCGGAATACGACTCCAACGGCCAGCTTCTTTTCCGTGAAAATCTGGTTTCCATGATCCATGGCAGAAACATGCTTCTATTGATCTCGACAGTCAATTCCGGAAAAACTGCGCGGCGCGCCCTTGATTGTATCCAATATTATGGCGGCAAAACGCAGGGCATTGCGGCGGTTTTCAGCGCGATCCCAGAGCTGGACGGCATCCCGGTATTAAGTCTGTTCACGCCTGCCGATATCCCGGGCTATGAAACCTATCCAACCGGCGAGTGCCGGATGTGCAAAGCCGGGCAGCGAATTGACGCACTGGCGAACAGCTATGGTCTTTCCACCTTCCGATGATCCTTCAGACGGGCAGCGCACCCGGCCTTCGTGTCCGGGTGCGCTGTTTATATGATCAGAAAACATCTTTTGCGAAACCGCTGACGAAACCGTTTGTCAGCCCTTGTCGGCGGCAAGGGTCTGGTCAATGAGTTTCTGCAGCGTCTCCGCCTGCTTTTTTTCCGTGATGGCGCCTACGATGGGGTCACCCACGATGTTGCCGTTGCGGTCCACCACATAGGTGGTGGGATAGGCGAAGATGTTGGTTGTGAATTTTCCGGCCTCGCCGTCGGAAGCGAAATACACGTTCTGATAGGTTGCGCCCTTCTTGGCCAGCACATCCTTCGCCTCCGAGATTGCCGTTTCGTCGCCGTCAAGCGTAAACGTATTGACGCCGATGAGCGTCCCGCCCTTCTCTGCGAGCTCTTTGTTCAGTGCGTCCAGCTCGGCAAGCTCACCCACGCAGGGATTGCAGGTGGTGAACCAGAAATTCACCACGGTGACAGCATTGCCGGAGAACAGATCGTCGCTCTTCACCGGATTCCCATCCAAGTCTTTGCCCTCAAATGCAGGGAACTTCTGCATGCTGCCGTCGTCGGGCGGATTGGTCATATCGCTGCCTGCGGGCACGCTCATATCGCCGTCCACGGATTCCTGCATGATCTCGGGGTACTTGTTTTCCAGCTCGGTCAGCTTGTTTTCGATATTGCTGATCTCCGTGGCCGATTCCTTCAGCATCTCATACTCTTCGTCGGTGAACTGGTCTTTGGCGCTCTCGATGGTATCCAGCAGGAAATCACCATAGTTTTTTCCATCCTCCACCATGGCCATGCCCTTGTCGGCCTCCATGAAGACCTTTTCCCAGAGCGCAGTATTCTGCGACAGGATCGTGTTCTCCTGTTCCATCAGCTTTTTGTGCAGGGCAAGTGCCTCCTCGGCATTTTTGGGCTCGCCGGTCATGGCAGAGCTGTCTCCGCTCATATCTGCCATTTTGTCGTTGTCCTTTGTGCCGCAGGCCGCCAAAGACAGCACCAGCAGGGCCGCCAGCAGCAGCGCAGTAAACTTTTTAAACTTCATTTTGATTCCTCCGTATTGATTTTTGTTGTATTTTCTTTCCCGTTGCCAAAGCCGCAGCGGAAGCACACGGCGTTTGTGGGACAGGCGCGGATACACATCCCACAGCGGATGCATTCGGGGTGGTTTGGCGTCTTCGTCACGTCCACGTCCATCTTGCAGGCTTTGGCGCATTTCCCGCAGGAGACGCACTTGTTCTTGTCCACCTTCATCTGAACCAGGGATACCCGGTTGAATAGCGCATAGAATGCGCCCAGCGGGCACAGCCACTTGCAGAAGGGACGGTAGAACAGCACGCTCAGTACGATCACCGCCAGCAGGATGCCGAATTTCCATGTAAACAGGCTGCCCAGTGCCGCCCGGATGCCGGAATTGGCAAGGGACAGCGGGATAGCCCCCTCCAGCACGCCCTGGGGGCAGAGGTATTTACAGAAGAACGGGTCTCCCATACCCACATCGTTCACAAGGAATGCCGGCAGCAGGAATACCATCACCAGCAAAACGGCATATTTCAGATATCGCAGGGGCTTGAGCTTTCTTGTGGAGAGTTTCTTGGTGGGGATCTTGTGCAGCAGCTCCTGAAACCAGCCGAAGGGACAGAGGAAGCCGCAGATGAAGCGTCCAAGCAGGACTCCCAGCAGAATAAGAAAGCCCGTGACATAGTAGGAAAAGCTGAACTTCGATGAGCCCACCACTGCCTGAAACGCCCCGATGGGGCAGGCCCCGGACGCCGCCGGGCAGGAGTAGCAGTTGAGCCCCGGCACGCAGACGGTCTTCCCCGCGCCCTGATACAGTCCGCCCTTGAGAAAGTTCGGCAGATGCAGGTTGGTCAGCAGCGTCGCTCCCGCCTGGATCCAGCCCCGGAAGCGGGACATGGTCTGTGAAACGCCTGAAAACTTTTTACCCAATACCCACACACTCCAGACATAATTTGATTGCTTTGCTCAGCACCGTCGCCGCCTCGCCCCGCCATACGCCAAAGCACAGCATGGCGCCTCCGGCGAGCAGAAGCGTGATCTGCGCCGCCGTCTTCTTTCCGTGGCTCAAGTTTCATCACCCTTTCCGTTTTGTGCTTTCATCATAGCACGGGAGAGTTAAAGTCCCTGTTAAGAACAGAAACTTAACACAAACTTTATTTGTTTCTGCTATACTGAAGACAATCGAATGAATGAAGCTTATAAAGGAGGGCTTTCATGCATTTTTTGGTTATTGAAGACGAACGCGCTCTGTGCGAGACCATCGTCCGCAGCCTGCGGCGTTTGGCATACAGTGTAGACTGCTGCTACGACGGGGAGAAGGCGCTGGAGCTTCTTGGCGTGGAGCGCTACGATCTGGTGCTTCTGGATCTGAACCTGCCGGGCAAGGACGGCATGACGGTGCTGCGCACCCTGCGGCAGACAGACCGGGAGACGAGAGTCCTGATTCTCTCCGCCCGCAGCGAGGTAGAGGACAAGGTGGAGGGACTGGACGCAGGCGCCAACGACTATCTTGCAAAGCCCTTTCATCTGGCTGAGCTGGAGGCCCGTATCCGCAGCCTGACCCTGCGGCAGTTCACGCAGCAGGACGTGCTGCTGACCTGCGGGGATTTAGCCTTCGACACGCGCTCCCGCACCGCTTCCGTCAATGCTCAGGCCCTGACGCTGACCCGCAAGGAAACGGGGATATTGGAATATTTAATGGTACATCAGGGGCGACCGGTGAGTCAGGAGGAGCTGATGGATCATGTCTGGGACAACAGCGTGGACAGCTTTAGCAACTCCATCCGGGTACATATCTCCGCTCTGCGCAAAAAACTGCGTGCCGCACTGGGCTATGACCCCATCCGCAACCGCATCGGCGAAGGCTATCTGATGGGAGGCGAGGAAGCATGAAGCACCTTTCTTTGCAGTGGCGCATCACGCTGATGAGCGTCCTGCTCATCGGAGTTACCTGTATTTCCATGAATCTGCTGCTCTGTTCCTCCGGCATGTACTATATGGACACGATTGCGAACACTTTTCAGGGTGGCACTGTTCTTATCGATGTTGAAGGCGAAGTGAGCTTTGACCCGCAGCTCGTAGCACCTGACGAGGATTTGACAATCATTGTCGATGGGGCGCAAGGGCGCTTCCGCACCACCAACTGGTACATCACGGCGGCGGTAACGCTGCTCAGCGGCATCCTCGCCTATTTTGTCAGCGGACACGCCCTCAAGCCTCTGCGCAGCTTTGCCTCGCAGGTTGAGCAGGTGCAGATGAGCAACCTGGCAGACATGAAGATCAACGAGGACGTATTGCCGGAGTTCCGCCAGTTCAGCCATTCCTTCAATCAAATGCTTGAACGGCTGAATAACGCCTTTGCCGCCCAGCGGCAGTTCACTGGCAACGCCGCCCACGAGCTGCGCACGCCGCTTGCGCTGATGCAGGCGCAGCTGGAGCTGTTCTCCGCAGAGCACCCCGACGTACTGCCGGAAACAGCAGCATTTCTTTCTTTGCTGCGGGAGCAGACGGAGCGGCTGACTCAGATGACAAAAACACTGCTGGAAATGAGCAGCCTGCAGCAGGTGGCGCGGAACGAACGGATTCAGCTTGCGCCCATGGTCGAGGAGATCTTCACAGACCTCGCGCCGCTGACAGAAAAGCGCGGCATCACGCTGACGGCAGATGGCGACGGCGTCATGACCGGCAGCGACGCGCTGATCTACCGGCTGCTCTTCAACCTGACGGAAAACGCCGTCAAATACAATCGCCCAGGCGGCTCGGTGCGGGTCTGCGTCACGCAGGAGCCGGAAAAGCTCCGGATCCGTGTCTCCGACACCGGCTGCGGCATCCCGGAGGAGTATCAGCAGAGCATCTTCCAGCCATTCTTCCGCGTGGACAAGTCCCGCAGCCGGGAGTACGGCGGCGCTGGTTTGGGGCTTTCTTTGGCGTGGGAGATCGCCAATCTCCATGGCGGCTATATTTGGGTGGAGAAAAGCTCGGAGAAGGGCACCACCATCGCGGTAGAGCTGCCGGTGCAATAAATTGTGTGCGAACCTCCGATGCACTGCCTGTATGGGCGGGATCTGAAGCATTCTATAAAATACCGGGATGGTTTTCGTCTTCTTTCCTGATTCCAATCCCCTGCAAACGAAGAGCCTATGTTGGCGCCTAACCTTGGTGCCAACATAGGTTCTTTTCTTTCCATGTCTCTATACAAAAGCTTGCCGGAGCAGCTCTATTTCCCGGCGCAGTGCAACCGTTCTTCTTTTTTATCGTCTATATTGATAGATAACAAGAAAGGAGGGTCTGGTTATGAAGAGGATCGTATCAGGGCTGCTGCTTTTGGCCCTGCTGAGCGGCTACACATCGGCAGCTATGCAGAAAACGCCGGAGGACTCCGGCAGGGATGCGCCGTTGACTGTCGTACAGGAAAACATGCCGGAGGATTTTGCAGTCCGGTTCACATGGTGGTATGATACCGACCGAAAGAATATCATGGACACGCAGGAGGGTCTGCTGCAAAGAGATCTTGTCACCGAGGGAACCGCCTCTGTGGAGTTTCGACCGGATACAGCGTTTTTGCAGGAGCTGTATGCGCTTGTTTGCGAGGATGGATTCCTGGATATTCGGCGGCCAATGATCTCGCAGGAGCTGACAACAGATGATACGTTGGTCGCGGTGATGCCAAATTGCTGGTATGAGATCCGTGTCACAAAGAATGCGGAGCAGTACCTGATCTGCGGCGATATGACTGCGGCAGCTTATACACAGACAGATGCGGACGCTGCCTGCTTTATGAAGACGGTGGAAGCCCTGCTGGGGCTGGTAAAAGGAACTTCTGCGTGGGCGTCTCTGCCGGAACCAAACGCAGCTTATGAGTGATCGCCGCCATGGCGTCTTTCTGTTCTTTTCTGCGGTTCAAACTCCCGCGCAGGCTACACCGGCCTGCGCGGGAAATCTTATCAGGTCATCACTTCTGCTCCTGAATATAGAGGCTTACGCGGCTCTGGATGAGACGGCTGGCTTCCTCGACGCTTCTGTCACCGGCAAGATAGCCTGCGGCTTCCTCGGTAATGATGCTCAGGACGCTCTGGTCGTAGTCTAAAAAGTTGGTCGTAGACTCGATCAGCTCCATGACGGTGTCGTACTGCTCCTGCGTGACAGCATAGAGCTCGATCATTGGCTCGTCGCCATAGCTCATGCCGCCGGAGGAAATGGGGATCGGATCACCGTTCTCGTCAAGCACCTGGCTGCCGTTGGCGTCGGTCTGATATTCCTGCGTCATGGCTTTCCCGGCCATGGCGTCAAAGGCAGACCTCAGGATCGGGAAATTCCAGAGGTTTTTCTGGTATTCCTCAGAGAGCGTCGAACGGATAAACGCCCATGCGTCTGCCTTATCCTTGCAGGCCGTGGTGATGCAGAGCGTTACGCTGGCAGTAAAGGCGCTGCCGCTGGAGCCATCTTCCCGCGGGAAACCGACAAACCGGATATCGTGATCGAGCGCGGCAAAGGTATAGTAGATGTTGTCAAAGTCGTTGAGGTTCATAGGATACAGCAGCTGTTTGCCGCTTTTCATGCGGGTAAAGTCGCTTTCATATTCTCCGTCGCTCTGCCAGTTGAACTCTGCCGGGAGCGGCTTGACGAACTCCAGAAGGGCGCGGAACTCGTCAGAATCGAAATTGCAGGTGCCATTCTGCCAGTCCATGAAGTCCTTCGCGTTCATGGCGACGCAATACATGAGCATCTCCGACTGGGTGTAATACTGGTTGAATACCATCGCGCCTTCGGGCAGCTTGCTGAGCGCGTTCTTGACGTCAGCCAGCGTCCATGTCGTGTAATCACCGACGATCCTGCCGAGGCCGACTGCTGTGGTGATGCCAAAATTGATGGGCAGCTGATAGAGCTTTCCATCCACCTGCGCGGCCTCGACCGGGCGGGTCATGAGTTTGTCGCGCGAATAGCCGGGGTCGGCGTCAAGATACGGCCAGAGGTTCTCCAACATTCCCCTGGCGGCATACTGCCGGATCGGCAGCATCATATTGCCAACGATCAGATCCGGTATCTTGCCGGCGAGAATTTCGGTGTTGAACACGGTAAGACCGGCATAGTAATCCTCGCCGTCTGCATACTCCGCATAATCCCTGACCACGATGCGGCAGTCGGTGCTGGTCTGGTTGAACTTGACAATCTGGCTGCGGAGGTTATAATCAAGGCTGAAGCAGGCCAGCGTCAGCTCTGTTTTCTGCTGCACATCGGCAGCATCCATGCGGTTCAGCACCAGGATCCGCTGCCGCTCCCGCGTTCCGTCATAGCTGTGCCCAAGGGTCACAGTGGCAATGCGACCGTCAGCCAGGAAGTCGAGGCGATTGTAACGGATGGTATTGCTGTCCACATCACATGCCAGCCAGTCGACGACCTTTTCCACCTCGCCGGTGTCCTTGCGTTCGCCGAAGATATTACTGCCGTCTATAAAGAAATACCGGTAGACATCATTGCCCGGCTGCAGGCCCCATGCGCGGGAAGAGACCGGTGTTTCCTTTCCCCAGTTCTTCGTTTCAGGGTCAAGCTGTTTGAAGGCCATCTTCCCGTCATTGTAAGTAGTCAGTGCGCCGACTTCACCGGCAGAGAGCTGGCAGAGCTGGCCGGAAAGCTCGTCAGCGGATTTGCTGAAAACGAAGCTGCCATCCGGCCCGTAAACATTGACTGTCTGATAATCGTAGGTATAGACGTAGCCCTTATCATCGGAGAGCAGGGTGTCAAGGTGCGAATAGCCCCAGTCCCCTGTGCTGTTCGGATCTTCCTCGTTTGCGGGGATGATGGTGCGAAGCAGCGTGCCATGCGCATCCAGCTGGATGAGCTCCGAAAGGGAGGGCCCCATCTCGCCGTCATCCGTGTAAAGGTCTGTCCGGCGGTAGATCCAGAGCGTGCCGTCTGTGCCGGCCGCGAGGGCATGGATCTCGGTGCTGCTGTTGCTGCTGCGGAAAATCTGTGTACCGTCGTCCAGATCTTCCACATCAGGCTTGTCAACGTAGTTGACAATCTGTACGCATTCTCCGCTGTCAGGGTCAAACCGGAAAAGGCCCTCGGAATAGGTGTCATAAGAAACCTCATTGCCGTCTTCGTCAATGTAGGTATCCTGTCCGCTGAGAATGCTGGCAGTAAAATAAAGTGTACTGCCCGAAACGCAGCTCCGGCTGATCCACTGGATCGGTTCCGGCAGATCAAAATACTGCGGTTGATAGGCGTATTGAGACGCCAGCTCCGGTATCGTCTCCTGCTGTGTATTCTGGCCTGAATTGTCTGTCTTCGTCTTGTTTTTGCTGCACCCGGCAAGTGTGCCGAGCAGCAGCACAAACGCAAGACAGATGGAGAGCATTTGTTTTGTCATTGTTCGTCCTCCTCGTTTATGTTTACCATAATAAATCATTATCAATTTACGCGGTTTTCTACAAAAATGAACCCGCTTATTTACTATCCTCCCTTTTGCCCGATCACAACACGCTCTACCTTGTCATCATTTTCTGCATCATAGAATACAAGAATCGTTGTGTCCGCATCAAGGTCCCACACATCCGCCCAGATCCCGGACGGCGTGGCGTCCGGCTCTCCCCAGCTGCGGCGGAGACTGTCTCTGTCCTGTGCCCGCAGCTGCTCCGCTGCGTACTGCTCACCCTTTTCCAGAATATACGCGGCCACGGTTTCTTTGGATGGAATGCTGTTGTCGATTTTTTCTCTGTCGGAGAGCCGCACCGCCAGCACAAGCGCCAGAAATACACAAACGGCTACGGTTGTAATGATCCGTCTTTTCATAATCCGCCTCCAATCCTGTTCTTTCCATATTCGTTGTTTACACGGGAACTCTCTGTCCTGCGTTGCCACTTTTTCGTCTCTACCAGAAATAATATTAAGACTTTATATCAAATAAGTCTTGCCAAAGCCTGCTTTCTCCTGTATAATATAGATACAGGGGAACCACGAATGCAACACCCTTGGAGACAGCGGGAACATCCCTTCTCCTCCGTCATAGCTTTGATCTTCTGGTTTTCCCAATGCACAAGATACTGCGGGCGGATACTACCCTGTCAGTATCTGCTGTATGTCATCCCTGTCCTATGGCAGGTTCCCCTATGCCTGCTGTGCTCCTTCCTCCGCCGCCCCTGTGCCCGTACAGGGGCGGCCCCCTTTTGACTTTTTGGCAACACGGACGGCTCTGCCCCGGCTGTCATTCTCAACACAAAGTTTTTACGTCACATGTTTCTTTTTGTGTTAAAATGGCAATGAGCTTACCGGATTGCAGTTTCATTTTGCCGGGAAGCTGATTCTGACACAAAGGATGGTTACGCCGATATGACAGCCTCTTCGTCTCTCCCGTTTCATGAAAGCCCGCACCGCTACTTTGTCATGCGGAATCTGTACGAGTCCGCTGTAAAACAGCTTGTGCTGAAGCTTGAGATTTTGAACAGTGAATTCAATACGCTGTATGCACGAAACCCCATCCATCATATTGAAAGCCGGGTCAAATCCTCGGAAAGCATCGCCGCTAAGCTCCAGAGAAAGGGATCTCCGGTTACGCTTGAAGCTGCGGCGCGGGATATCAACGACATTGCAGGCGTCCGCGTCGTCTGCAATTACATCGATGATGTCTACCGAGTCGCTGGGATGCTGGAGCGGCAGGAGGATCTGGAGATCGTCAAGCGGCAGGATTATATCAAAACGCCGAATTATAACGGCTACCGTTCGCTGCATCTGGATGTCCGTGTTCCCGTGTATCTTTCTGACCGGACGGAGCATGTTGTTGCCGAGATCCAGATCCGCACGATCGCAATGGATTTCTGGGCCAGTCTGGAGCATGACATCCACTACAAGGCGGACCGGGCAAAGCTCCCGGCGGGCATCGATGAAGAAATGTTTGCCTGTGCGGAAAAGATTGCCGAAATTGACCGGCAGATGCAGAATATGTACCGCCGCATCGCGGACGCAGAAGCGAATGGAGACGCCGTCAAAAAGTAAAGTTTGCTTCTTTCAGAGAGGCCGGCAGCTGCATGGTTTTGCGGCTGCCGGTCTTTCTCAGTCCTTCCAGGTATCGATCAGAAGCTCGATCTCTGACGTGAACCGCCGCAGCCGCTGATTGGACTGTTCCTTGCAGGCCATCGCAACCGCGACAAGCCGCTGCGCCGCCTCTACAAGCTGCGCAAAGTCTTCCTTCTTTCGCGCACGCCCCTTTTTCTCAATGCGCTGACCCTCTGTGACCATCAGGAACTTTCCGTGCAGCAGATCAAATTCTGTTCCCTGCTTTTCAGATCAGATGTTTTCTACAATATACCGCTCCGCCTGCTGTGCAGCCGCCGCGCCATCTGCTGCGGCAGTCAGAATGCCCCGGAGCAGCTTCGTCCGAACGTCACCAGCCGCGAAAACACCCGGAAGATTGGTTATGGTTGTTTCATTGGCGAGAATGTAACCCTGTTTATCCAGCGCGATCTGTCCATGAAGCAGGTTTGTTTCCGGTACGCCGCCGAGACAGATAAAGGCACCGTCGCACGGCAGATTCCAGAGTTCACTGCTCCGCTGTTCCCGAATACGGATACAGGTGACCCAGTTTGCATGTAAAAATGCCCGAACCTCGCTTCCCGCATAGCGTTCAATGTTTCGCATCATTTTCAGCTTGCCCGCATAGGCCGGACTGATCTCCATGTGCTCGCCCCCATGTACCAGACAGACTCGCTTGGCAATACGGGAAAGGAGCATCGCCGCCTCGGCAGCCTGCTCCCCATCTCCGATCACCGCAACTGTTTTTCGCCTGTACATCATAGAGCGGCAAGCGGCATAATAGTGAACACCGCGTCCCAGCATCTCCTCCTCGCCTTCCACACCGAGCTTTTTGGGCGGCGCACCGGTCGCCAGAACGACGGTGGGTGCCTGATAGGTCTGCTTCGCCGCTTCAACCACCTTGACCATCTGCATCAGCTGTACACGGCGTACCTCATCTGTCACCATTTCTGCACCGAACCGCTCCGCGCCGCGCTGCATTTTTTCACTCAGACGCAGCCCATCGATCCCGGCATCAAAGCCCGGATAGTTCTCAATATTTTCACTTCGGATTGCCTGCCCGCCAATGGCCTGCTTCTCGATCACAGCCACATGCAACCCTGCTCTCGCGGCATATAATGCAGCCGAATACCCGCCGGGGCCGCCGCCGATGATCACAATATCATACATATTTTCCATACAGACCTCCTACATTCAGTCCGAGCATTTTCTTTAAAAATGCGTCGATCTCCTTCTCAGAAGAAGGAGCGATCAGGAATCCAGCCACGGCTCCGTTGATAAACAGCAGCAGAGTCGGCAGCTTATGAATGTTATATCTGCGCGCCACAGCTGTTTCCGTATCAAAATTGATACGCCCAACGGAAAGCAGATTCTCATACTGCTTTTCAATTGACTCCAGCGCCGGTGCGAGTGCGCGGCAATACCCGCACCACGGTGCCCAGAACTTCACCAGAACCGGCTTTCTCGTTTTCAACACATCATCCCGGAAACTGTCTGTTGTAATTGCCTTGATTGCCATATCCCGCTCCTTTCCCGGCGTTTCGCGCCAGCTCTTCTGTCTGCTTCCTATCTTCTGCTCCCTGGGGCTCTGCAGCCTGCAGCTACGCTTTCTCCGGGAACAACACAACACCGGACAAAATGCCAATGCTCGCGCCCAGGGTCACCACAACGGGGAGCTCTGTAATGAGCGCACGTTCACCGAACAGGATGCTGCTCAGCCATCCAAGCACACCGCCCGCGACCGCCAGAATTGCGATCCGCAAACATCCGCGAATGATTCTCTTCTTCATCGTCTGCATCCTCCTCTTCCCAAATTTATAATTAGGTCTTTGTCTTATTTATATTTCCACTTTACCAGCAAACGCCGTTCTTGTCAAGAAACCGCCCATAAAATGCCTCCAGACCTGCCAGTTCAACCATGGCAGGTCTGGAAGTATGGTTCGGGCCTTTTTGCGGTGTGCTGCATCATTCCGACTGTCCCTGCTCCTCCAGATAGCGGCACGCCGCAAGCGCGGCTGCTGCACCATCCGAAACAGCGGTTGTGAGCTGACGCACCTGCTTTTTGCGTCCGTCTCCGGCTGCAAAGACGCCAGGCAGGCTTGTTTTTGTATCCTCGCCCGCCAGATAATACCCGTTCTCTACCGCAACGGCTTCCTGAAAAGGAGCACTCTGCGGGGTCTGACCGACTGCGATGAACAGACCGTCCACATTGAGGCGCTCCGTCTGGCCGGTTTCGGTGTGCAAAAGCTCCACACCCTGCAAAGCGTCTTCGGAGCGGATGAGCCTCTGCACCGTCCGGCTGCGAAGCAGCCGGATATTTTCCTGCTTTTCCGCGCGGCTGACCAGCATGGCGCTCGCGCGGAAGGCCTCGCGCCGGTGGATGAGCGTCACGCTGCGGCAGATGTTTGCCAGGAGCAGTGCATCCTGAACTGCCGTATCTCCGCCGCCCACGACCGCAACGTCCAGTCCCTCATAAAACGCGCCGTCGCAGACAGCGCAGTAGGATACGCCGCAGCCGGTCAGCGCATCTTCCGCCGCAAGCCCCAGTGACCGGTGCGCCGCACCAGTCGCAAGGATGACCGCTTTTGCCTCCCGGACGCCATCCATGCAGAGGACCCGGAAGCCCGCCGGCGTTTTCTCAAGCCCCACCGCCTCTGTATAAACGATCTCCGCGCCGAATGTGCACGCCTGTTCGGTCATCTGCCGGGCAAGTTCTGTGCCGGAAACCGAAGGAATGCCCGGATAGTTTTCCACCAGCGGCGCGGATATGATCTGCCCGCCGGTCGATCCTCTCTCCAGAACAGCCACGTGCTTACCGGCACGGGCAGCATAAATTGCCGCCGTCAGACCGGCCGGGCCGCCGCCAACGATCAGAATCTCATACATTTGCGTTCTCCTTTGCGGCAATAAACTCCCGCACACCGCTCACGCCGGTCCACTTCTGCCCGCCGGATACCAGCGTCGGTGCCTGCCGGATGCCAAGGGCGCGGACGGTGTCGCGGTTTTCCTCTGCAAACCGCACCGTATAGCGGATGTCCGCCGCATCCAGCAGCTGCTCTGCCTGCTTGCAGTTCGGGCAGGTCTTTGTCGCAAACAGTTCGACCGCTTCGCACGGCTGCTCCGCCGGCGGCTCCGGCGTCTGCGCCTGCTCCTGTACGCCGCAGTGCGTCAGCTTCGACGCGCCGATGTCGTATGTCCTGCGATCCTTAAATTCCTGCGCCTTGCCGTCGTTCCAGTTCTGCACGGGGCGGTAATAACCGGTGATACGGCTGTAGACCTCTGCTTTCTCGCCGCAGAAGGGGCAGACCGGCTGCTCTCCTGCAAGATAGCCGTGGTTTTTGCAGACGGAGTAGGTCGGCGACAGCGTGTAATACGGCAGGCGGTAATTTTCCGCGATTTTCCGAACGAGGCTTGCCGCCGCCTTCCAGTCCGGCAGCTTTTCTCCGAGGAAGGCATGGAATACCGTGCCGGAGGTATAGAGCGTCTGCAGTTCATCCTGTACGTCGAGCGCAGAGAAGATATCCTCTGTGTACCCGACCGGCAGATGGCTGGAGTTCGTGTAATACGGCGTGCCGTTTTCATTCGCCGTGATGATATCAGGGTAGAGCATTTTGTCGTGCTTTGCAAGGCGGTAGGCTGTGGATTCTGCCGGAGTAGCCTCCAGATTGTAGAGATCTCCGTACTGCTCCTGATAGTCGCTCAGCCGCTGCCGCATATGGTTCAGTACGTCTTTGGCAAACGCCTGCGTCTCCGGGTGGGTCAGATCTTTTCGGAGCCATTTCGCGTTCAGCCCCGCCTCATTCATGCCGACAAGACCGATCGTCGAAAAATGATTCTCAAACGTGCCGAGATAGCGTCTGGTATAGGGGTAGAGCCCACCCTCCATCAGCTTCGTGATGACCATGCGCTTCGTCTTGAGCGAACGCGCGGCGATGTCCATCAGCCTGTCGAGCCTCCTGTAGAAATCCGCCTCGCCTTCGGCAAGATACGCGATCCTCGGCAGGTTGATCGTCACAACGCCGACCGAACCGGTCGACTCGCCGGAGCCGAAGAAGCCGCCGGATTTTTTGCGCAGCTCCCGCAGATCAAGCCGCAGGCGGCAGCACATCGAGCGCACGTCGTTCGGCTCCATGTCAGAGTTGATATAGTTGGAGAAATACGGCGTGCCGTATTTGGCCGTCATCTCGAACAGGAGCTTGTTGTTTTCCGTCTCGCCCCAGTCGAAATCCTTGGTGATGGAGTAGGTCGGGATGGGATACTGGAAGCCGCGCCCGTTTGCGTCGCCCTCGATCATCAGCTCGATGAACGCCCGGTTGACCATATCCATTTCCTTCTGGCACTCGCCATAGGTGAACGGCTGCTCCTGCCCGCCGACGATGGCAGGAAGGTTTGCCATATCCTTCGGCACCGTCCAGTCGAGCGTGATGTTGGAAAACGGCGCCTGCGTACCCCATCGCGACGGCGTATTGACACCGTAGACGAACGACTGCACGCACTGCTTGACCTCACGCTGCGTCAGTTTATCCACACGGACGAAGGGCGCAAGATAGGTGTCAAACGAGGAAAATGCCTGCGCGCCTGCCCACTCATTCTGCATGATGCCGAGGAAGTTCACCATCTGGTTGCAGAGCGTGGACAGATGGGAGGCGGGAGCGGAGCTGATTTTCCCCGGCACGCCGCCAAGCCCCTCCTGAATGAGCTGCCTGAGGCTCCATCCCGCGCAGTAGCCAGTGAGCATGCTGAGGTCGTGCAGATGCAGCTCCGCGTTCCGGTGCGCCTGCGCGACCTCCGCGTCGTAAATTTCGCTCAGCCAGTAATTCGCCGTGATCGCGCCGGAGTTGGACAGGATCAGGCCGCCGACGGAATACGTGACAGTGGAATTCTCCTTCACGCGCCAGTCGTTGATCCGGAGATAATTGTCTACCAGCTCCTTATAATTGAGCAGGGTGCTTCCGACGTTGCGCAGCTTTTCCCGCTGCTTGCGGTAGAGAATGTAGGCCTTTGCCACATCCGAATAGCCCGCTTCGCTCAGAACGCGCTCGACGCAGTCCTGAATATCTTCGACTGAGATCAGCTCATTCCGGATCTTCGGCTCAAACTCCGCCGTGACACGCAGAGCCAGCAGTTCGATCACGCTCGGATGCTGCTGCCGGCCAACGGCCTCAAAGGCTCTTGTGATGGCATTGCCGATCTTGGCAATGTGAAATTCTGTGATGCTTCCGTCTCTTTTTGTTACCCGGTACATAGCTGGTCCTCCTGTTCTCTGTGTGCCATCGTATGAAACAAAATGGGATGCCGCGCCTTGCGCTGCATCCCATTCTAACCTGAAAGCTTGTGGTTTGTCAATAGTTTTGCACAATATATTGTGTTTATGCAGAATAAAGATAACAATATATTGTTTTTTATATCCCGCGGATCTCCACAGCGGGAATCTTGGGCCGTACCAGTTCCGCCCAGCAATGAAGCTGCATTTCAGATGGAGCGCTGAGGCCTGCCCGCAGGACCGTATCGCGCGGCTGGAAGCGCTGGATATAGTACCGCCTTGCGCCCATGAGCCAGTCTCCCAGCTGTACAAATGATGCGTCATCATGCAGCTCCGCGACCGCAGTCGTCCGGAACTCATAATCAACCGTGCCGCGCAGCAAAAACGAAACACTCCTGAAAATGGGCGTCAGGGCAAGCCCCGGAACACCAGCTGTTTCCGCGTAGCGCGCCGGGCTGTTTTTGATATCCATGGCAACGTAATCTGCCAGCCCTGCACGCACAACTGCCTCCAGCTGCTCCGGAAACGCGCCGTTCGTGTCCAGCTTGATCGCATAGCCCAGCGCCTTGATCTTTTCCAGCAGAGCGGGAAGCTCCGGGCGCAAAAGCGGCTCTCCGCCGGTAACGGCAACACCGTCGAGAAGCCCCTGCCGTTTTTTCAAAAACGCCAGCAGATCGTCTTCGTCCATGCCGTCTTCGTCCGCTGCGGTGAGCAGCGGCGCGTTATGGCAGAACGGGCAGCGAAAATTGCAGCCGGACAAAAACACCGTGCAGGCCGTCCGCCCTGGATAATCCAGCAGCGTCAGCTTTTGAAGTCCCTGAATTTGCATCAATGGATCCGTCCTCCTGTTTTTCTTTAGGGTGTATCTGAAAACTCATGATGTGACCGGCAGCGAGGGATTTTTGCGTTGCGCAAGACATTTTTTCGCAGGAATACTGACGTATTTCAAGGAAAAATGACGCGGCGCACCGCAAAAAGGCCCGCTGTCCGGGTGCGTTGGGAGTTTTCAGATACACCCTACATGAACGGCGCAATCGCCTGCCGGTACATCTGCTCGACGAACCGGATCACGCTCTGCTGGTCAAACCGGTCATACCCGTCCAACACGACGCTCAGAAGTCCGTTCGACAGGCAGAGATAGAGCATTTCCAGCTCGTCTGCGGACGCATTTTTCAGGGTCTTTCGCCACGCGGAAATGCTCAGATCGTGCGCATATGCGATCATCCGGTGAATCAGCTCCGTGCTGCGACGCCCGAACAGCAAGACACGGCAGACCGCCTCGTTTTCCTGAACGATCCGGTAAAGCCCATCCACAAGCCCCGCAATATCAAACGAGCGTGTATAGCTCTGCATGGATCGTTCAAACTGCCCAAACAGTTCCTCCTCGATGCTCTCCAGCAGGTCAAAGCAGTCGGAATAATGGGCGTAAAAGGTCGCGCGGTTCAGTTCTGCTCGTTCGCAAATCTCCTTGACCGTGATCTTATTGACAGGCTTGTGCTGCATCAACTCCAGCAGCGCTTTTTTCAGCACCATCTTGGTGTATTTCACTCTCGCATCCGTCTTCATTGTGCCTCCACAAAAAGTTTACAAATTAAGTCGACAGTTTGGCGGGATATGTTGCCGTTCTTTCAGCTTTCGTCAAACTGTCTATGGTGTTTCCGGCTGTTTATATTATATTATAATTATGAAAGATAATCAACATCTGTAGGATTACCAAAGGAGGATGTGTGATGTATCAAAATTACCTGATTACCGGCGCCACCGGCTTCCTCGGAAGTGCCGTGGTTCAGCTGCTGCTGGCGCACGGCTGCCGTGTTCTTGCGCTCGTCAAGGACCGTGACCCGCTCATCTATACTCTGCCGAACCATGTAGCCGTCTTTTATGGCGATCTCACGGACAAGGAGTCTCTACGTGACTTTTTTGCCGCAGGCGGCGATGATTTCTGCGTACTGCACTGTGCCGGTCTCATATCCATTGCCTCAAAGCCGGATGAGGCTCTCTATGCCGTCAACGTGCAGGGCACGCGGAACATCGTCGACCTGTGCCGGGAATTCGGCGCAAGCCGGCTGATCTACGTCAGCTCCGTCCATGCGATTCCGGAGAAGCCCGCACCGGAAAAGATCACGGAACCGGACCGATTCGCGCCGGACGAGATCCTCGGCGATTACGGAAAAAGCAAGGCCATGGCAACCGCTCTGGTTCTGGAGGCGGCGCAAAGCGGTCTGAACGCCAGTGTCGTCCTGCCCTCCGGCATCCTCGGCCCCGGCGATCTGGCGCGCGGAAATATGACCCGGATGCTGCTTGCCTTCTGCCGTGGCCGGCTGCCGCTCGGCGTCAAAGGCGGCTACGATTTCGTTGACGTCCGGGATGTCGCGGCCGGTGTTCTCGCCTGCACGGAACGCGGAAAGTCCGGGGAATGCTACATTCTTTCCGGCCACTACGCGAGCATTCAGGACTTGCTTGCCCTGACGGCTTCCCTGCTTGGCCGGAAAGTGCCAAGGCTCTGCGCGCCCGCCGCACTGGCAAGCTGCGCTGCGCCCATTTTTGAGAAGATTGGCCAGCTCCGGGGCGAGCGGCCCTTTTTCACACCTTATTCCATCGCCGTGCTTCGCTCTAACGGGCATTTTTCAAACGCAAAAGCAGTGGGCGCGCTCGGCTTCCACGCCCGCCCGCTCAGAGAAACGCTTCAGAGCATGATTCTCTGGTTTCAGGGGCAGAATCTGATTCCTCCTGCTCGCTAAACGGCATGTGCCCGGTCTTCGCTCTTACTCTCCCCTGTTTGAAAAACGGAAACGGGCAGCGTGAGTTTGATCACGCTGCCCGTTCACAAGCAATCATGTTGAAATATTTCAGTGTCTCCGTGATTGCTTTTTCCGCCGCTGTCCCCTATAATTGAAAGAAAAACGGTATGCAAGCTGCAAAGGCGCAAAGCTGATGGACGGCAAGGTTTTCAAGGGCAGCGTCGGGCATCAGGAGCTTGCGGCGTGGGTTGAAGGACTTGAACTTTGAGAAGAGTATCAATCGGGATTTGCGGAGGTACTTATATGAATGATAAGTGGGTCGAGTTTGCGATTCGTATTCAGAGCATTGCGCAGGCAGGGCTTCGATATGGAAAAGATCAGTACGACAAAGAACGGTATGAAGAACTGCGGGAGATTGCGGCAGAAATGCTGTCGCTGAAGACAGATATTCCGGTAAACAAGGTCTTTGATTTGTTCTGCGGCGAATCCGGCTATCAGACACCAAAAGTCGATACCAGAGCGGCGGTGTTTGTCAATGAGAAAATCCTTCTTGTTCATGAAAATAACGGAACATGGGCATTGCCGGGAGGCTGGTGTGATGTAGATCAGTCCATTGCATCCAATACAGAAAAAGAGGTTCATGAGGAAGCCGGATTGATCGTAACAGCGGAAAGGCTCATTGCTGTTCAGGATTGGAGAAAGCACAATGTGGTAAATTATGCTTATGGTGTTCTGAAGGCGTTTGTCCTGTGCAGATATGAGGGAGGAACGTTCCGAAAGAACATCGAAACAACAGCGATTTCTTTTTTCGGCAAGAAGGAACTGCCAGTAAATCTTGCCGTTGAAAAGTGTACGCGGGAGCAAATATTGATGTGCTTTGAAGCCCATGAAAATCCAAGTATGCAAACGGTCTTTGACTGAGACAACTTCCAGTTTAACGAACAGGAGATGATGATCGCATGAAAATCCTATATGAACTATCCTGGCTATGGGAAACGCTGGGCATTGCACTTTTGGCTGCGGCTGTCTGCATGGCTTGCGCTGCGCTGATTGGCAAGGTCTTCAAGGACAGCGTCGGGCATCAGGAGCTTGCGGCGTGGGTTGAAGGGCTTGGACTTTGAGAAGAGTACAAATCGAAATTTGTGGAGGTGCCTTATGCTATTAGCAATTCATCTTGTAATGATAATGGTGTTTGTTATCCTTGGAGTTATCTTTTTAAACGGAAAAGGTGCTTTTTTGATTGCCGGTTACAATACCACCTCAAAAGCCGAAAAACAAAAAACTGATGAAAAGAAGTTGTGTAGCTTCATGGGAAAAATGATGTTTATATTGGCCGGGTGTTGGCTCGTCATTGCTTCCAGCGAGATTTTCAAAGCGATGTGGTTGCTTTGGGTAGGTATTTGTCTGTTTTTTGTCGTATGTGTCGGTGCGGTCATCTATATGAATTCCGGAAACCGATTCAAACGATAAATTCCGATTTGTCGAATTGATAAAATCCCTTTAGGAACTAAAGGGCGCACTTCTATACTCTCCTATCGGGAGTATGTGCGTCCTGCGGAGCTTCATTCCCAGTCAGCAGAAGAAAACTGCCCGACCGAGAATGTTTCGTCACTTCGTTCCGTCAAGGGAGCTACACTCCCTTGCGACGCTTGTGCGTCTATCCCTTGTGGACTTGCCGTCCGCAAACGGTTTTGACAAACCGTTTGCCGCCAGCAAGTTTGAAGATTAGACATAAACAAATCCTCCGCATGGTCTAAGCCATACGGAGGATTAACTGTTTTACGGACACCCGTCTATGGGAACAGCGCTCTTTTTATGTTACGCTTCCGTCTGTGCAGGTTCCTCCGGCGTCTCCGGCGCCGGTTCCTCCGCCGGAGGCTCCGGCGCGGACACAGGCTCCTCTGCCGCAGGTACGTCCGCGGCGGGGATCACCGGCAGTGCAGACTCCGCCGTCTCCTGGCGGGCCGTCTCCTGACGGGCCCTCTCCCGGGCGGCGGCCTCGGCAGCCGCGGCCTCCGCCGCCAGCCGCTGGTTCTCCGCACGGTTGGCGGCCTTCTCCTCCCTCCGGGCATCAGCAGCGGCGAAGAACGCCCGCACCAGCGCCAGCAGCGTGAAGAACGCCGCGATGCCGACGCCTACCCAACCGGCGGGCCGGATCTGGTAGAAGTCCCGGATGGTGAAATACTCGTCGTACATGCCCAGATAGTACAGCGCAATGCCGCCCACCGCGCACACGATGCCCAGCAGCAGCTTCAGCACCGCCTTGAACCGGTGCTTCCGCCGCCCGGCGAAGTACGCGATGACCAGCACCGCCGCCGCCAGAAACAGGCCCGGCGACTGGCAGCACAGGATATAGCCCAGCGTCTTGTCCAGCATCGTCTATACCCTCCCGCTTACAGGCAGCACTTGCCGCGCCGGATGTATTGGCCGTCCGGGCCCGCCAGCACACGGCCCTCGTTGACGGCCAGCCTGCCCCGCAGCCACACCTGCCGGATAGAGCCCTTGGTCACCACACCGTCGTAGGGATTGTAGTCCGCCGCGCCCACCATGTCCTCGGCGCGGATGACATGATCCGCCGCCGGGTCGTACACCACGATATCTGCGTCCGCGCCCTCGGCGATGATGCCCTTGCGGGGGAACATGCCGTACAGCTTGGCGGGGTTTTCCGCCAGCACGCGGCACATGGCCGCCAGACTGATCTTGCGGGTGGTCACGCCGAAGGTATAGAGCAGCTCGCCCCGCGTCTCCACGCCGGGCAGACCGCCGGGAATGGCGGTGAAATCGTCCCTGCCCGCCAGCTTCTGGGCGGTGGTGAAGCTGCAGTGGTCGGTGGACACCGTCTGCACCTCGCCCCGGCGGATGCCCTGCCACAGCGCCTTGCGATCCGCCGCCTTGCGGATGGGGGGTGCGCAGACGTACTTGGCCGCCTGCAGCCAGTCCTCGTTGTCGTACACGCTGTCGTCCAGAATGAGGTACTGGGGACACGTCTCCACATACACCTTCTGGCCCCGCCGCCGCGCCGCTTCGATCTCCCGCAGCGCCGCCGCGTTGGTGGTATGGACGATCACCACCGGGATATCCACGGCCTCGGCGATGTGCAGCAGACGGCCCACGGCCTCCGCCTCCAGAAAGTCCGGCCGCGTCCGGGGATGGCAGCCCACGCTGCCCTGCATGCCGGCGGCCTTCTTCTCCTCGATGAGGGCGTCGATGACCCCGGCGTTCTCGCAGTGTACACCGCAGATGCCGCCCTTCTCCTTCAGCTTCTTCAGCGCCTTGTACATCAGCTTGTCGCCGATCATCATGGCCGGGTACGTCATGTACATTTTGAACGAGGAGATGCCCTCGGCGTACATGTCGTCGATCTCGCTTTCGATGGTGTCGTTCCAGTCGTCGATGGTCATATGGAAGCCGTAGTCGCAGGCGCACTTGCCGTCCGCCTTCTGGTGCCATAGCCGCAGGCCGTCGTGGAGCGTCTCGCCCTTGTTGGGGCAGGCGAAGTCCACCACCGTGGTAGTACCGCCCCGCAGCGCCGCCCGGGATCCGGAGGCGAAATCGTCCGCCGTGGTGGTGTTGCACACGTCCAGATCAAAATGGGTGTGGGCGTCGATGAAGCCGGGCATCAGCAGCATGCCGGCGGCGTCCACCACCTCCGCGTCGTCCACATGGATATCACGGGCCACCCGCTGGACCCTCTCGCCGTCCACCAGCACGTCCGCCCGCCGCGTGCCCCTGCCGGATACCACGGTGCCGTTCTTGAATAAAACTCTCATCCCAGGGCCTCCTGTATCTTTTGTCTGCGGCTATTATAGCACCTTCTTACCCCGGTGGCAACTATCTCCACAGGCGGATATAGCCCCCGTCGTGGAGCTGCTTCACCAGCAGCAGCAATACGGGAGCCAGCACCATTCCCGCCACGCCCATGGCACAGAAGCCCACATACATGGCCGCCAGCGATGCCAGCGGCGGCAGGCCCGCCTGCGCCGCCACCAGCTTCGGCTCCAGCACACTGCGCACCACGGAGATCACCGCGAACAGCGCCAGCAGCGCGATGCCCTTGGGCACGTTCCCCAGCAGGCATACCGCCGCCGCCCACGGCACCAGCACCGTCCCCGTCCCGAACACCGGCAGCGCGTCGATCAGCGCGATCAGTGCCGCCAGCAGCAGGGCGTACTCCTGCCGTATCAGCAGCAGCCCCGCCAGCAGCTGGCAGAACGTCACTGCCAGCAGGATGCACTCCGCCTTCAGCCATTTGCCCAGCGTGGCGAACACATTGGCCTTCACGCCTTGGGCGCGGGCCAGCCCCGGGCCCAGCTGCCGCCGGAAAAAGCCCATCACCGCCGGGTAGGCGCTGAGGGTGAAGAACACCGCCAGCACCGTGGTGCCACAGGCCAGCAGGATCTGGGGCAGCGCGCCCATGGCGCGCCCCGCTTCCTGCAGCACGGCGGAGGATACCTGTCCCGCCAGCCGCGCCGTCTCCTCCGGCAGGGAGGACAGCAGCCCCCGGACCGCCCGGCCCACCCCCTCCGGACAGGCGGCGCAGAAGCTCTCCAGCCGCCGCTCCAGCGATGTCAGCGTGTCCGGCAGCGCCGCCAGCAGCTCCGGCAGGGACGACACCAGCGCCACCGCCTGCTCCACCACCTGCACCGCCAGCACGATCAGTACCGCCAGTACGCCGCCCACCAGCACCAGCGTCAGCACCGCCGCCGTAAAGCTCCTGCGCAGGTGCAGACGGCGGCGGGCTGTCTCGATCAGCGGCTCCAGCAGCGCCGCCGCGCCCAGAGCCAGCAGGAACGGCAGCAGCCATACCAGCGCGTACCGCAGCGCCAGCCAGCCCACACCGGCTGCCGCCGCCCACCAGAGTAGCCGGAAAAGCAGTTCTTTCCGCCGTTCCATGCCGATCTCCTCCTTTTCACAGATTTTTTACAAAATTTTTCTTGTCTTTTTCGCTTTACCGTGATAATATAACTCATATTTGACAAATGTACACATCGCGCGGACAATCCGGGAGGAAGCTATGGAGAAAAAAAAGTACTATCTTGTCTCGGCAGAGGCGCTGCCCGAGGTCTTTATCAAGGTGGCGGAGGCTAAGCGCATGCTGCAGGTAGGTGAGGCCGATACCGTGGGCGAGGCCGCCCGGCTGGTAGGTATCAGCCGCAGCGCCTTTTATAAGTACAAGGACGCCGTCCAGCCGTTCCAGAACATGCGGGCGGGACATATCATCACGTTTTACGCACTGCTTAAGGATATTCCCGGTGTGCTGTCCAATTACCTGTCTATTTTTGCCGGTTCCGGCGCGAATATTCTCACCATCAACCAGACCATCCCCACCAACGGCTGCGCCGGTGTGACCATCTCCGCCGAGACCAGCGAGATGGTGGACGGGCTGGAGGAGCTGATGTCCCGCGCCGCCGCCGCGCAGGGTGTGCTGAAATTTGAGATCCTGGCCGGCTGAGCGCCGATACACGCAAAAAAAAGAACCGCCTTAGGCTCCCTGCTGATAAGACAGTAAAATTCAAATTTCTTGGAACAGGCATGATCTCGGTCATGCCTGTTCCGCTTTTAGCAGCTCATCCACGGGAATGTAGCCCACAAGGTCGTACTCGATATGTACCTTCTGCCTGCGCTTGCCGCTGGACTTGTCCGGTGCATCCACATAGACCGCCTTGACAAGCTCTCTGAGGGCATAGGGGGTCAGCTCCGTGAGGGTGCTGTTCCTCTTTACCCGCTGAACAAACTGCTCTATATTCTCTGCCTGTTGTTCCTGTTCATGGATTTGCTGTTGCAGACCTTTGACCTCAGCTTTGAGGTCTTTCTGTTCCTCGGTATAGTTCTTGCTCATCATCGCAAAGCGTTCATCATCCAGCCGACCGGCAACATTGTCCTCGTAAATGCGGATGAAAAGACGGTCAAGCTCGCCGATCCGCTTCTCAGCCTGTGCCAGTCGCTTTTGATACAGCCGCAGCGATTCCTCGCTCTGTATACGGAGCTTTTGCTCCATTTCAGAACGGAAATACGCCTCATAGCGAGTGACTACCGATATGACCTCCTGAATGTGCTTCCAGACAAGTTGTTCCAGCACGACGGCACGGATATAGTGTCCGCTGCACTTGTCCTTGTTGACTCGATGGGTGGAGCAGATGAAGAAGTCCTGTCGCTTTTCAAAATAGCTGGTGGTGGAGTAATAGAGCTTTTGCTTGCAGTCGTTGCAGAACACCAAGCCGGAGAACATATTGCTCTTTCCCGTCGCCGTTCTGCGGTGCCGCTGCTGCCGAATCTCCTGCACCTTATCAAAGACTTCCAGAGAGATGATTGCCGGATGAGTGTTATAGAAAATCCTGCGATTCTCCATTGGATTCTCCCGCTGCTTCTTGTCGTAAATGGAGTTGGTGTAGGTCTTGAAATTGACCGTGCAACCTGTGTACTCCATGTATTCGAGGATGTAAGCAACGGTGCTTTCGTGCCAGCGATACTCGTTCTCCGGGGTCTGATGCGGTGTTTTTCTGCCCTCCCGCTGTTTGTAGGCGGTGGGGTTTAGCACCTTTTCCTTTTCCAGCAGAGCGGCAATCTGACTCGGGCCTTTGCCTTCCATGCAAAGTGTGAAGATCCGCTTCACGATCTGTGCAGCTTCCTCGTCAATCACCCATTTCTTGGGGTCGCCAGAGTCATGCTTGTAGCCGTAGGGAACGTTGGTGGTCAAGCGCTCTCCACGCTCACCCTTCGCTTTGTTGACGGCACGGATTTTGCGGCTGGTGTCTTTGGCAAAAAATTCGTTAAACCAGTTCTTGATGCCTGCAATGTCGTTGTCGGTGCTGTTGGGGTCAATGGTGTCGAAGTGGTCGTTGATGGCAATATATCGCACGCCGTACTGAGGAAACGTGTAGTTGATATAAAGCCCTGTCAGCGAAGAATTACGACCGAGTCTTGAAAGGTCTTTCGTAATCACCACTTCCACATGACCGGCTTCAATTTCCGCAAGCATCTTTTGAAAGCCGGGGCGGTTGGAAAAATCCACGCCGCTGTACCCGTCGTCAATAAAGAACGTCGGGTTCGGAAAGTGCTGAGATTTTGCATACTCCATTAACATGATCTGCTGATGCTGAATGGAGTTCGATGGGTCATCCTTGCCGCCTTTTTCTTTGGTGTCCTCCACGGACAGTCTGCAATAAAGCGCTGTGATTTTGTCGGTTGCCCTTAACATATTGTTGTCCTCCTTCGGTGGGGCAACTGTCTGAACAGGATTGGATTCTTGATTTATATCAAGAGAAACGTCGTTACTCATCGGCGTCCTCCGTGATACCGTTTTCAGCATCGGCGGCGTTCTGTTCCATGATGCGTCTGAGCTTCCTGTCGAGGGTTTCCGTTCCCTCGTAGCTGCCGGTTACGGTGTATTCCGTGCCGCCGTGTTCCTCCACAATTTTGACGTCGGGCAGCCAAAAGGCGGACGGATTTTTCACAACAATGCTGCCCTTTTCATCGAAAGAAAACTCCCTCTTGGGGGCATCGTCGGGACGTGGCTTGACCTTGGCATACGGGTCAGGATTGGAGAAATAAAACGAGCGGATTTCACCGTCCTCCTCGCCGTTATCAAAATCATCGTCGGCAAAAATCTCGTCCAGTTCTTCGTCGGTCAGTTCGATAATTTCATTGTCTTTTCCTTTCGGATTCACTTCGTCAAGCCTCCTTCGCTTCGGTTCATTTCATGCAAAAATACAGTTAGAGTAGCAAAACGGACGAACGCCGTCAATGGTCAAGATGAACGGCTGCGCCGCCATTGACTTCCGCCCGTCCGTTTCGCTTTTTGGCAGACAAGGCGGCGGTTGCCGCCGACTTCCATTTAGGAAATGGCGCTTGCTAACATGGGAAACGGAGAATAGCAAGCACAGCAAGTGTAGCTACACTTACGAAATCCGGCGTGGCACGACCGGGATTTCCTTGCAGAACAGCAAGCAAATCCGGTGAGTACCCACACCGAAGCTTGCCATTCTGGCAAGCAATGCACGGCGGTACCCACTTCTCATTACCTGCCAACTGCGAAACGCACTTGGCAAGCAATGCTCGTGTTTATGCACCCGTGCAATCTTGTTGGGGAAATGCCCCAAACCCCTGAACGATTTCAGAGAAATCGGCTGCGCTCCTGCGGAGCTGTTTTTAATGTGCTTAATGCACATCAAACATGAAGGCTATATGCTCGCAAATCGTCACCGGTTATTTCAGTAGCTTCTACGATCTTGTAGTGTCGCTCATTTACTTTTACGATTCGCTGTTCTTCAATCGCAAATTCAAACATTGCAACAATATCACGAGTGACAAACTGGCACGCAATAGAGCGACAAATCAGTTCAGGATATTTCTCTGCACATAAAGCAAGGTCTTGCTCTATCTGTGAAATCCCAAGCTTGTCTGTACCGCCTTTGGCTTGTACTGGAATAATAAATTGCTGCCCAGCTTTATCAATGCCAACATAAATTTCATCTGTTTCAACTTGACCAATTCCTGTCACCGTTGTGCGTAAGTGATTTTGAAGTGAATAGCAGGTAACGCCCAAAAATATATCAATCAGTCGATTGTATCGCACTATTGCCAGCAGTGCTTGTTCGTCTGAAATGCTATATTTTTTCACTATACTCGGCGTTCCATCTGGGATTTTTGTAGTTGCCAACATTGTATCAATTTCAACGAACTCAGAACCTTGCGTAAGAACAAATTCGTGCTGAGCTATCCCAACATTTTTTATGCGCCAATAGAAACCTTCTGGTGCGGTTTTAATTATTTCCTGAGGTAAGCTTTTGCGATACTTGTAGGAGTATATGATATCTCCCAAATTTTTAGGGACAGCAATTTTCAACTGATGGGCTTTCGCTGCTAAGTCTTTACGCTCGAATCGAACAGAAGTTGCGCCAGCTTCGTACCGGTCAAAGAATATTCCGTTGATAATATCATCATACTTTGCCATGTCAATCTCCTTTATATTTCAAAACTAAGACATCCTCATTAAGCCACGTTTCTGTGGCTGTAGCAAAACGCTTTCTAAAGGTATCAACTCGATCAACTCTATATCCGCCGATACTCTCCGCAACTTCGCCTAGAAGGACAGAGGTGCGAATTGGAATCTGGAAGTATGATGCCTGATCTCCAACTACATAGGCAAGTGATGCACCATTGCGAAGATATGGTTTTAATTCGGAAAGATGTCTCGCCATCCCTCCAAAATACTGTTTTACAACAGAAGCGTATAGTTTTTCAAAACCAGATGTCTTTCCAAGTTCTAAACGTCGTTCTTCTATTTCGTTGCTCAATTTGTTTATCGATCCAATATTTGATATGTATTGAGCGTCATTATCACTGCGATAAACATTTTTTGAATTGGAACGAATGAACCCTTTCTTAATATTTCTAAGATCATCTTTAGTATTTATAAAGCCTAAAATAACCGATTCGAGCCTTGTCGTCCTAGAATAATCCTTCTCGTTTGGATAAGGAGGTGAGGTAATTACACAATCCACCTTGCCGATGTAATCCCTTTTGGGAATACTTCTTGCGTCTCCTAAAGAAATATCAGCAAAAGTTGAAGAATGGTGCTTCCAATATTCTAAATCAGTTTCCATTCGCTCAATCTCCGAAAGCCATATTTCGACTACATCAACAGATTCTTTTTTCTTTCGACTTATCCCTACCTCAGGTCCGAATTTCAAGTTGCTGTATGAATAGACGATGTGTTTTGCCAATGCAAGCAAATAGTAATCCTCAAAAGGAGAATTTGCTGCTCGAATAGAATCTCTCAATACTAATGTACTACTCAATGGTTGCTCGCAGATGGAATTTTTCAAAATTAAAGAAGTTTGCTCCTCGGAAAGTGTTCTCGGCTTTGATAATGAATTTATCGTCCGTGCTGCTGCCAATGCGATTTGTTTTGCTGTGTTCAAAAAATTGAAAGTATCGTTCGCCCATACGCATTTTGTCTTACTTACAAAATGTGTCAGAGGACTTGCTTCTATGCCCCAAGAAGAAACTCCGTGCTTTTTGCACTCAACATTAGTTGTTCCTGTCCCGCAAAAGGGATCCAAAACAAACGATGTCCGATCAACACAAAAAGTTTCCAAATACTGCTGAACTAAATGCGGTGGAAACGACAGAACAAATCGATACCAGTCATGAATAGAAGAATCTTCAACCCTTAATTTATTTTCAACATTCCCCATTGCTATCCTCATCTTGCGTGTGATCGATTACATCAACTACCTGATCAATGTTACAACCTAACGCACAACATATTTTTTCAATGCTTTCAAGCGAAACATACTCATCCTTGCCCAACTTTGCAAGCGTACTGCTGCTTATACCAGCTATATTCTTTAGATCGGTTCGCTTCATCTTTTTGTCCAAAAGCAACTTCCATAATTTTGTATAGGTAACCGCCACGTTATCGCCCCCTTGATGCCTTTAATTATATCACATATTTAAGAGAAATCAAGGCAGATGCAGATAAAAAATTCGCATAATCAAACTTAAAATACATTTATATAGATATTGCATCTGATTTGAAATACTTCCCGTTCTGTGCAGCTTAATTTGTTAAGTAGTGGTCGATTATTCTCTTTTCCGCGAAAACAACTGCCATAGTGCAACCAAATTCCACTAAACCGTGTTTTTATATTCCGCGTAAGCTAATGTGCTGAATAATGGACACTTTTGCGTATGCAAACCAAATTGAGTGAACAAGTGATAGAAGATATGCCAACATCCGTACAATAACCTTACAGAACCCCAAATAAGAAATTTTCGACCCTTAGATGTACAAAAACAAGCGACATCCAACCAAAGTTGAATGTCGCCTGTTTTGTCCAATCCTGTCTGGCAGATGCCGATTTCGTACTTTTCTCAAATTACTGTCTTATCGGCACACGCCGAACCTTGGGCGTTTCCACGCGGAAGCGTCTGACAAAAAAGCCGTGAAGCCCCGGCGTTGGAGCTTCACGGTTTTTGGCTGTACAGGGGGCCTCAGCAGAGCTTCGCGCCGGCGGGGATGGCGTCGTTCAGCATGAGAAGGTTCAGCTTTTCCTCGCCCTTTTCCTTGTGGACGGCGGACAGGAGCATCCCGCACGATTCCTGCCCCATCATCTTTCTGGGCGGCAGGTTGATGATCGCGGCAAGTGTCTTGCCGACGAGCGCCTCCGGCTCATAGAACTTCGCGATGCCGGAGAGGATCTGACGGTCCGTGCCGCTGCCGTCGTCGAGCGTGAAGCGCAGGAGCTTGTCGGATTTTTTCACGCGCTCGCAGGACTTGACCTTGACGGCGCGGAGGTCAGACTTGCAGAAGGTGTCGAAGTCGACCTTTTCCTCCAGCTGCGGCTCGACCTCAACGGCGGGCAGGAGGGCCTTTTTCTGCTCGGCCTCCAGCTCGGCCAGCTCGGCAAGGGCCTTGGCCGCGTCAATGCGGGGGAAGATCGCCTCGCCCTTGTGCACGCAGGCGGTCTGCGAAAGCGCGCCCCAGACGTTGGCCTTGTCCCAGGTCTGGACAGCTGCGTCCGCGCCGATCTGCGCGAAAATTTTCTCGCAGGAGGCCGGGATGAACGGCAGCAGGAGCGTCGTGCAGATGCGGATGGTTTCGAGCAGGTTATACATGACGGAGGCCAGACGCGGCTTGTTTGCCTCGTCTTTGGCAAGCGCCCAGGGCATCGTCTCGTCGATATACTTGTTCGCGCGCTGGATGCACTTGAAGATCTCGTCCAGTCCGTTCTGGAACTGGAACTTCTCCATCTGCGCCTCATAGCGGTCGCGAAGGCCGGAGAGCATGGAGATCAGGCTCTCGTCGGCCTCGCCCGCTTCGCGCGCCTCGGGGAGCGTCCCGCCGAAATATTTTTCGACCATCGCCGTCGTGCGGGAGACGAGGTTGCCGAGATCGTTGGCCAGATCGATGTTGATGGTGTTGATGAGCAGCTCGTTGGAGAAATTGCCGTCGGAGCCGAAGGGGAACGTGCGCAGCAGGAAGAAGCGCAGCGCATCGACGCCGAATTTTTCCGCCAGAATATAGGGGTCAACCACGTTGCCCTTGGATTTGGACATCTTGCCGCCGTCCATGACGAGCCAGCCGTGGCCGTAGACGTGCTTCGGAAGCGGCATACCCATGCTCATGAGCATGGCGGGCCAGATGATGGAGTGGAAGCGCACGATCTCCTTGCCGACAAAGTGCACGTCCGCGGGCCAGTATTTCTCATAATCGTGGTACTTTTCGTTCATGAAGCCGAGCGCTGTGGTGTAGTTGAACAGCGCGTCGACCCAGACGTAGACCACATGGCCCGGATCAAAATCGACCGGCACGCCCCAGCTGAAGCTGGTGCGGGAGACGCAGAGGTCTTCGAGGCCCGGATCGATGAAGTTGTTGACCATTTCGTTGACGCGGGACTTCGGCTGCAGATAGTCCGTCGTCGTCAGCAGCTCGCGCACGCGGCCCGCGTATTTGGACAGGCGGAAGAAATAGGCCTCCTCCGACGCGTCGTGCACCTCACGGCCGCAGTCGGGGCACTTGCCGTCCACCAGCTGGCTCTCCGTCCAGAAGCTTTCGCAGGGCGTGCAGTATTTGCCCTTGTATTCGCCCTTATAGATATCGCCGTTTTCATACATCTTCCGGAAGATCTTCTGAATGGCCTCCACATGATAATCGTCCGTGGTGCGGATGAAGCGGTCGTTGGAGATATTCATGAGCTTCCACAGATCGAGAATGCCCTTCGGCCCGGCGACGATGTTGTCGACGAACTGCTGCGGCGTGACGCCGGCGGCCTTCGCCTTGTCCTCGATTTTCTGGCCGTGCTCGTCCGTGCCGGTCAGGAACATGACGTCGCAGCCCTGCAGGCGCTTGTACCGCGCCATGGCGTCGGTCGCGACGGTGCAGTAGGTGTGGCCGATGTGGAGCTTATCCGACGGATAATAGATCGGCGTGGTGATATAAAACGGTTTCTTGCATACTTCGCACATATATTTTTCCTCTTTTCTGCCCGCTCCGAATGAAAGAGGGGCTGTTACTCTATACTGTATCCTTTTCCCGTATTTTTGTCAACGCTGTTGCGAAATATTTGACATTCGTGGTATACTGACAATGAATCGATTTTTTATCATAATACAGACAGGAGTTCCGATTTTTCTATGATCTCTTTTCACAAGGCGGAGGCCGCCGACCGCGCGTGGGCGCATGAAATCCTGAAACGCTGCGCCTATCCCGGCGCGGAGTACGCGTTCAGCTGTATGTATCTCTGGTCAGATTATTTCGGCGAGCTTGGACGGGCGGGGGAGCGCCTGACCCAGCACGCGCCGTGGCGCGGCCGCGAGGTCTATCTCTACCCCGCCGGGACCGGCGATCTGCGCGAGGCCATTGAGGCCATCCGTGCCGACGCGGCCGAACGCGGCAATCCCATGCGCCTGCGCAGTCTGACGAACGAAACGCGCGCGGAACTCGAAGCGCTCTATCCGGGCAAATTTGAGTTTACCGCCTGCCGCAATTCCTACGACTATATCTATACCGTTGAAGAACTCTCCGAACTGCACGGCAAGAAGCTCCAGTCCAAGCGCAACCACTGCAACCGCTTTGAAGACGAATTCCCCGACTGGTTCACGGCACCCATCACCGATGAAAATCTTCCGCAGTGCCACGAGATGCTGCGCATCTGGTATGAGACGCATGAACCTGCCGTAAACGCGCAGGAACTCGACCAGCTGCAGCTGGAAAAGGCCGCGCTGCAGCGCGCGTTCGACCATTTTGACGAGCTGGAGATGGACGGCCTGCTGCTGTCCGACGGCGAACGCATCATCGCCTTTTCCATGGGCAGCCGCATGAACCGGGACTATTATGACGTCGGCTTTGAAAAGGCGTTCCCGGACGTGAACGGGGCCTACGCCATGATCAACCGCGAGTTTTCCCGCATGATCGCGGAAAAATATCCAGAGGTGCGCTTTCTCAACCGCGAGGACGACATGGGCTCCGAGGGCCTGCGCCGCGCGAAGGAATCGTACCAGCCGACGGTGCTGCTGGAAAAATACACAGCCGACTGGAAGGAGAGCTGAACCATGCGCCTGCGCAAAACGAACCCCGGCGATCTGCCGCAGCTGAAGGCGCTCTGGGCGCTTGGCTTCGGCGACACGGAACAGGAGATCGAGGCGTTTTTCGCCATTTCCTATCCCACCGCGACCGGCTTCTGTGCAGAAGAGGACGGCAGGCTCATCGCCGCCGCCTACGCCCTGCCGCAGGAGCTTGCGTGGGGCGAAAAAAGCTGCCGCTCGGCCTATCTGTATGCCGTGACTACGCACCCGGACTTCCGGCGGCGCGGGATCTGCGCGAAGCTGCTGGCATACGCGGAAAAAGAACTGACAAAGCGGTATTTTGACTGCCTGACGCTCGTCCCGGCGATGGACGCGCTGCGCGCGTATTATGAGACGCTGGGCTTCGTCTCGCAGAACGCGGCCTTTTTCGACGAGGGCGGCGCGCCGGAGGCGCGGGGCGTGTGCGAAGTGCTGACGCCCGCTGAATATGCCGGATTGCGTGAGACGGTCCTCTATGATCTGCCGCATGTGCGCTATGGCCTGTCCGATCTTCGGTATCAGGCCTCCATGTCCGGCTTTTACCGGCTGGAACTCGGCAGCCACTTCGGCTGCGCCTGCGCACATCCGGACGGCGAGACACTCGTCGTGGACGAGATCTTGCCGGACTGTTCTGTCCTTCCGGCACTGTTAAAACAGCTTCCGGCAAAGCAGTGCCGCGTACGCACCGTGGGCGGCAGCACGCCGTTTGCCATGTGCAAATGGCTTTCGGATGCACGTATGCCGGATGTCTATCTGGCGTTTGATTTCGGATGATTCCGGTTTTATGAAAGGGGGCGCTCGCCTTGGCGGAACCGCTTCTCATCCCCGCCGACGCCGCGCAGCGGCTGCTGGCCGCCGCCAACGGCGACGCTGCGCTGCTGTATCTCTATCTTTTTGAGAACCGCCCGCTTTCGGGCGCGCAGACGGCGCTGCGCATGACGCAGGCCCGGTACGATCTGGCCTGCGCGACGCTCCAGCAGCTGGGGCTCTGGCCGCAGGAGGCAAGAACACACCTCGACGCGTCGCAGGCCCCGGTCTATACCGAGCAGGACGTCATTCGCGAGACGCGCACCAGCCGCGAGTTTGAAGCCATCACCGGCGAGACGCAGCGGCGGCTGGGACGGGTCCTGTCCAATGAAGAATTAAAAATCCTGCTGTCGATCTACCGCTATCTGGGGCTTCCCAGCGAGGTCATTTCGATCCTCGTCAACTACTGCATCCAGCGGCAGCGTTCGCGCGGCATTTCGCGGATGCCGTCGCTGCGGTCAATCGAAAAGGAAGCGTATTACTGGGCCGACCACGGCATCGACACGATGGAGCAGGCGGCGGTCTATATGCAGAACCAGCTTCTGCGGCAGTCGCAGCTGGGCAAGATCCGGGAGCTGTTCGGCATTACGGGCCGCAGGCTGACGACGGGCGAGGAGAATTATATCCTGACGTGGCTCTCGTGGGGCTTCGGCGAACAGGAAATCGGCCTTGCCTATGAAAAGACCTGCATGGCGACCGGCGGGCTGAAATGGCCCTACTGCAACTCCATCCTGCGCAGCTGGCACGAGCAGGGCTTCACCACCCTCAGCCAGATCGAATCCGGCGACCGTGCCCCGCAGCGTAGCTACGCGGGTGCAAAACTCTCGCAGGGCGTCCAGCAGCACAACGACACGCTCAGCGACTTCCAGCTTGCTGCTATTGACCGGATGTTGAATAACAAGGAGGATTGACCGTGGCATATTCTCAGGCCATTGTGCAGCGCGCCATGCAGCGCCTGCAAAGCGAAAACGAGCAGAACGAGCAGTCCTCCCGCGCCCGCATCGCGGCGATCTATGAAAAGCAGCCGCGTCTGGGTGAGATCGATCGGGAGCTGCGCAGGACCGCCGCGCACGTGCTCGCCGCGACGTTCCGCCGGCAGGGCGACCCCGTGGCCGCCATGCAGCAGCTGAAAAAGGACAATCTGGCCCTTCAGCAGGAGCGGGATTGGATCTTACAGGCCGAGGGACTGGAGCCGGACGATCTGACCGTCCAGCCGCTCTGCCCGAAGTGCGGCGGAACGGGCTATGTGGGCGCGCAGATGTGCGAATGCCTCCGGGAGCTTTGCCGGCAGGAGCAGAAGAAGGAGCTGGCTGCACTGTTCGGCACGGACAGCTTTGAAAAATTTCGATTGGAACTCTATTCTGACCAATATGACGCAAAATGCCACAGCAGCCCGCGCGAGCTGATGCGTGCAACGTACCGGCGGGCGCAGAGCTATGCACAGTGCTTTCCGGCAGAAGGACAGTCTCTACTGTTTTCTGGTGCGACCGGGCTAGGAAAGACCTATTTATCTGCCTGCATCGCGCGCGTCGTTGCGGACCGTGGCTTTTCCGTCTGCTATGCGCCCGTTGGGCAGCTGTTCTCCGCATTTGAAGACGATAAATTCCGCCCGCGGCCGGATATATCTCGGACAGAGGCGTTTTTCATCAGCGATCTGCTGGTTCTCGATGATCTCGGTACAGAGATGACCACGCAGTTTACTATTTCAGTGCTTTATCAGCTTCTGAATACCCGTCTGATGGAGAAAAAGCCTGTGATCCTGTCTACGAATCTTGCACCGAGCGAGCTGGCCGCCCGTTATACGCCACAGATTACCTCACGCCTGTTGGGTACGTATTGTCTCTTCCAATTCTACGGCGACGACATCCGATTCAAGCTGAAATGACCCGCCTGTTTCCCGAAGCTGAAAACACCGGAGCCGCAGTATCGCGGCTCCGGTGTTTTTATGCAGTTCAGATCTTCGGGTGGCCGCACGTCGGGCAGAAGCGCGTGTTCGCGTCCAGAGTTGCGCCGCAGGTCGGGCAGACCCAGCTGGTCGGCGCGGACCGCGTAACCGGCGAACCGCAGTTCGGGCAGAACGTATATCCGTTGTCAACGGCCGCGCCGCAGGTCTGGCAGATCGTGGCGGCTGCAGCCGGTCTTGCCTGTGCAGCGGGTGCGCCGCAGTGGGAGCAGAAGCGCTCGGACGGATCCAGTCTGCTGCCGCAGGATGCGCAGGTCAGAGCCGGTGCGGAAGGACGCGCATAAACACGCGTATTCGCACGCGCGGGAGTGTAGGCGGAAGCCTTGATATTCGGCAGGAGCTTCATGGGGACCGCGCACAGCACACCGAGGAACGGCCACAGCGTCAGGCGGAGCACGCTGTCTTCCAACTTGCCGTTTGCCCAGATCGTGACGATGATCGCCGCAAGAGCCAGCAGGATCATCACAGCGAAATACGCGATGTCCAGATTCTGCGACCGCCCAAGAACGCGCATGGCCAGTGCGGCAATGCCGAGCAGGAGCGCTGCCCAGAACATCAGCGAGATAACGAACATGATCGTCTTTCCACGCTTGTACTCATCTGAATCGGTCGTGCTCTCACTAATCATCTCGTATTTTACCGCAGTGCGGAGAATGCTGCTGGCATCCGCGCAGATCAGCGCGGCATCGCGGGGCGACAACGCAAAATCTTTGATCGTTTTTAAAATGCGGGTAGCCTTTTTCGCAACAGAGCGCGCTTTGTTGGCCGGAATGTCATAATAGTATTCCAGATCTTCGGCGGAATCCCTAAGGTCATCCAGCGTGTCATCCAGACTATCGATGGCATCCTCGATCAGCGCGTCGGTGTAGGAGTAGTCTGAAAAGAAGCCAAGGCTGTCTGAAGCCGCCTTTTGGAGGTTTTTGATATAGCGCGCGGCGCTGATCCAGTTGAAAAACAGCGTGAAAACGGACACGATGACAAGCAGAATGCCAAGATACTTTGTGTAGGACTTTGTTTTCATACTTCAATACCCCTTATCTTTCTCTTTTTCTGATATTACCGGACGGGCTTGCCGCACTGCGTACAGAAGGCCGCGCCGGGCTTGAGCTTGCTGCCGCAGGCCGGGCAGATGAACACACCGGCCTTTGCCTCCTGCAGACTTGCGCCGCAGTTGGTGCAGAAGCTGCCTTCCGCGCTGCACGAAGCGCCGCACTTGGGGCAGATCATGACCTGCTGAATGACGCGGATGGTCTGCTGCTTGTCGAGCAGCTGCTGCTTCCGCTCCCGAAGGCTTGTCAGCAGGGACGCGATCGGCTCGGATGCGGCCTCGGACGGCAGCTGTTCCGGGGAACACGCTTCGCACATCCGGCAATACGCTTTTCCGATGGACAGGTAAATGCCCTCGATCGCCCGCTCGTCCTCGCTGACGGCGAGCTTCAGCTTCGTGACCTGCGCGGTGTCGCGCGCCTTCTGCGCCAGGCCCTGACCGGCCCTGGACAGGGTCTGGCCGACCTCTTCAAACAGCTCCATCTTTCCTTCCTCCTGTTTCATAAAGATTTCCCAAATTTCTGTTTCTTCCGACTGAGCGGGAAGCGCATATTGCACAAAAGCCGCTGCGCAAATAAGCGGATCCACCGATTTGTATGAACCCGCCTTTTTCGTTATTATAAGCCAAACCGGGTATGCTTTTCAAGATGTGTTTCCCATCTTTTTTCCAAAAACAGAAGATGATGGGTTTGCATCCCAGCGGGGCGGGGCTGTCTGCATGAGCAGGAGACGCCCGGATGGAATTATAAAAAACAGGCTGTGCGGCGGCACAGCCTGCTCTCTCTACGGTGCTGTCAGAGAATTGTCCGGTGTGCGGCAGCGGCATATGCCACGCCGGTTCTTCTGGCGGCTTCTGCAACGGCCTTTGCGACGGCTGGGCCGACGCGGTGGTCGAAGGCTTTGGGGATGATATAGTCCTCCGAAAGCTCCTCGTCGGAGATGAGCTCTGCCAGCGCGTGCGCGGCGGCGACCTTCATCTCCTCGTTGATATCGCCTGCGCGCACGTCGAACGCGCCGCGGAAGATGCCGGGGAAGGCCAGAACATTGTTGATCTGGTTCGGGTAATCGCTTCGGCCGGTCGAGACGACCTTTGCGCCGCCCGCCTTTGCATCCTCCGGAAAGATCTCCGGCGTCGGGTTCGCGCAGGCGAAGACGATGGCGTCCCTGTTCATGGTCTTGACCATCTCGGTGGTAACGGTTCCGGGCGCGGAGACGCCGATGAACACGTCCGCGCCGACGAGTATGTCGGCAAGGCTCCCGGCCTTATGCTCCAGATTCGTGACCTCCGCCATCTCTTCCTTGATCCAGTTGAGGCCGTCCCGGCCCTTGTAAATTGCGCCCTTGCGGTCGCACATGGTCACATTTTTGAAGCCTGCGGACAGGAGCAGCTTCACGATTGCAATCGCTGCCGCGCCTGCACCGGACGTGACGATCCTAACGTCCTCCTTCTTTTTGCCGACGACCTTCAGCGCATTGCTCAGGCCCGCAAGCGTGATGACCGCCGTGCCGTGCTGGTCGTCGTGGAAGATGGGGATGTCACAGCGCTCCTTGAGCTTGCGCTCGATCTCAAAGCAGCGGGGAGCGGAAATATCCTCCAGATTCACGCCGCCGAACGAGCCGGAGATGAGTGCGACGGTATTGACGAATTCGTCCACATCATGCGTCCTGACGCACAGTGGGAACGCGTCCACATCGCCGAAGGCCTTGAAGAGCACGCACTTGCCCTCCATGACCGGCATACCGGCCTCCGGGCCGATATCGCCGAGGCCGAGAACGGCGGAGCCGTCGGTAATGACGGCACATAAATTCCAGCGGCGGGTCAGCTCGTAGCTTTTGTTGATGTCTTTTTGAATTTCGAGGCACGGCTGCGCCACGCCCGGCGTGTAGGCAAGCGACAGATCGTCCTTCGTCTCGACCGGCACGCGCGCCGTGACCTCGATTTTTCCCTTCCATTCGCCATGCAGACGAAGGGATTCCTTTGCGTAATCCATAGTGCTTCCTTTCAGAAAGAAGAGCGGCTGCTTTGAACAGCCGCTCAATAATTATGAGTTGCCGGAGATCAAGCTTCGATCCGAAGTTTATCGGCTTCCGGAGCGGTCAGGACCGTACAGTCATAGGCATAGAGCCGTTCCGGCAGGATGATGAGCGTCTGCAGGGAGTCTGTATCCACGCAGAACGGGCCGTGGTGCCAGACGCCGGGGCGAAGCGTGACCATCGTTCCCTTTGGAACGCGGAAAACCTCGACCTCGTCATACGGGACATGGTCAGCAGGACCGGCAGGCGCGACGTGGATATACGTATCGCCGTCGAGCGGCAGCATGGCCTCTGCACAGGTGTTATGGTATTTATAGGTGTCGATCCCGCGCGTACCGCCGATGATAAAACCTGTCTTGCCGTGCAGATCCAGTTTCTCCATTGTTTTTCCCTCCTGCGTTATAAATATTCTTCAAATGTGAATCCGAACGGTGCAGCCTGTTCATTCAGTTCGCTGATCTGGAACGGCTGGATGGGAACGCCGCCCTTTTTGCGGTTGGCGATCTCGGCGCGGAATTCGATCTCACCCGGCATGAGAACTTCGTCCGTGCCGGCTTCAAGCTTCACGTTTTTGATCTCATCGATCAGAGCATCGACATTGCGGCGGAACTCGCCCTGCTCACAGAATGCCTCTGTCTTGATGGCGAGGAAGCTGCTGCCGACGATGGGCTTGTCCTTCGGCGTATCGACCGCGACGCCGAAGCCGCTGCCGTTGAGCACACCGGAGAGCATATCCACGATCACCGCCATGCCGTAGCCCTTGTAGCCGAGCGGCAGCAGAATGCCGCGGAAGGCCTGCGCGGCGTCGGTCGTGCGGCTGCCGTCGATTGCGAGCGCCCAGTCGTCCGGGACAGACTCACCCTTTTTCATGCTGACGAGCAGCTTGCCGCGGGAAACGCGGCTGGTGGCCATCCACCATCCGGACTGGCCAAGCTGCGTCCTGCGCGCAGGCGAGGTCTTTGACAGCAAGACCATCTATTCGTTTACGACGGAATAAGAAGGAAGGAAATTTATATGGCTGATTTTACAATGGACCGGTTCAGTCTGAAGGGCAAGACCGCCCTTGTGACCGGCGCGGAGCGCGGCATCGGGCTGGAGATTGCAAAGGGTCTGGCCGCGGCGGGCGCGGATATTATCATCGCGGGGCTGATGAAAGAAGAATTTCCCAAAGCGGAGGCCGCCGTGCGCGCCAAGGGCGTGAGCTGCACGGTGCTGAAAGCGGATATCTCGAAGGAAGAAGACGTGCTGCGGCTTGCGGAGCAGGCATGGGAGATCTTCCCGAACGGGCTTGACATTCTGGTCAACAACGCGGGCGTCAACAAGCTGGCGCCCGCGGAGGAAATGCCGCTGGAGGTCTGGCAGAAGGTCGTCGGCGTCAATCTGACGGGCACGTTCCTCATGTGCCGCACGTTCGGAAACCGGATGCTGCAGCAGGGACACGGCAATATTGTGAACGTCGCGTCCATGTCCGGTCTGGTCGTGAACCCGCTGCCGCAGCAGCAGTGCGCATACAATTCATCCAAGGCGGGCGTCATCATGCTGACAAAGTGCATGGCCAACGAGTGGGCGCAGCGCGGCGTGCGCGTCAACGCGATCTGCCCCGGCTTTACCGACACGCCGCTCACGGCCAGACGGCTGAGTACGCCGAACGACCCCGCGGTCGCGAAGTGGCTCGGCGGCACGCCGATGGGCCGGGTCGCCCAGCCGGACGAAATGGTCGGCCTTGTGCTCTATTTTGCAAGCGACGCGTCCACGTTCACGACCGGCGCGGTCCTCTCCGTTGACGGCGGATATACGTGCCTGTAAGCAATACAGAATCAAAATCTCCCGGAATACACGGAGTTGCAGAAGTTTGACGCGGCTGTTCATCGAAGCTTCCCGTGTTGACAAGAGCTCCAGGCAGCCGCAGCGCGATATGAGCTATGCAGCCATACCCGACCTGCGGGAACAGTATCATCCGGGCGACGAATTGACCTGCGTGGTCAAGCAGTTTGACCGCAAGGCAGGCACCTTTGAGATCTCCGTCAAGGAAACCGTTCCGAACCCCTTCGACGAAGCCAGCCTGCGCCACCCCGTCGGCTGCCGCCGCAGGGCAAGCATCGCAGGCAAATACGCCGGCGGCGTGTTCTGCAATCTTCCAGACGGCGCGGTCGTTATGTGCCGGTACTCGTTCCATTACGAGGACTCGGACTTCAAAACCGGCGATACCGTCATGGTCGTGATCCAGCGATATGACGAGGGGAAAAAGCAGATTTTCGGAAAGATTGTGGGACGATAGATAAGAGGGCAGGGCGAGAGTGGTATAGATTGCGCAGGAAGGGTCGTTTTTTGGACGTATAATCTAAAGTGCGGTCTTTTATAAAATTGCTTCAGTCAATGTAGAGCCGGCACGTATGAGACTGAGGAGTATTTGCATTTGAGATTACACTACGTCTATCTTTTTTTGTTAAGAAAATACACCACAGTATATAACACTGGCATAGTAATTGCCATACACATTATATTTTGCGGGAACATATGGTAGTAATCTTGTGCATTAAACGCCCCGCGAAAAACTGAATATGAGCCAAAAATGATATGAAACGAACCGCTCTCCATAGCACAGTAGGCCATAAAAAGTGTAATCGGAATAGCCTTTTCTTTTGCCAGTGCTAAAAGGAACTGTATGATAGCAATATATGAAGCATATGCAATAGCACAATGAAGAATTGGAATATACAGCGGAATTTTAGGAACCTTGCTTACGACACTTGCATTTATTTTCGAGAAAAGAACCATGATTGGCAGCATTTCTATTATTAAGAAAACGCTCCACCAGAAGATTGTTCTTTTCAACAGCAGCGTTACCGGAGAGAGACCTAATGCGTGCATATACTCTTTCGGCTCAGCCCTAAATGTCTCTCCAAAAATTTCGCCCGTCATGAAGGCTATAAAAATAGCTGGATAAAACTGAATGTATCGATAACACTTCGTGTATACAGCTGGTTCATTGCCCTCCCATTTTGCGCTGCATCTGGATGCTTCCGGGTAAATACAAGCAATAATCGAAAGGATAATAAGCGCCAGTAGCGGATACCTTACTACATGGAAATCGACTTTTAGTAATGATCTTAGCCGTTTCCATGATTTTGGCTGTAATAATTCCATATATCCTCCGTTGTCGGATCTACATTCTTATACTTATGGTTTGCACTGCTTTCTGCTTCTCTACTAAGAAATCTATATGCAGTTCCACCTTGGGCGGATGCTTCCGTTACGACAACAGCGTCATTTGGTAAAGTCGGGCTGTCTCTATTCGGAGAAAAACTCTCAAATAGTCTGCCATCCAAAGCATGACAAAAATCTATATACGTCCCATGATATATGACTTCTCCCGATTTTAACATTAAAACATTGTCCGCAAGATGATTCATATCATCCAGAATATGCGTAGATAAAAGCACACTTTTTTCTTTAAAGCACTCTCGAACAACATGGTAAAAAGACAGTCGCTCTTTCGGATCGATCCCAGCCGTCGGCTCGTCCAAAACAACAACGGCGGGATCTCCCAGCAGTGCAGCTGCTATGCCAATCCGTTTTTGCATACCAAGCGAACACTGCTTAAATTTTCGATCCAAGAATTGTGTGATGTTGGCCTGTTTGGCAGCAGTAGCAATAGCTTCAGCTAGTGCATTCTTTTCAACGCCTTTTTGTGTCGCTATGAATTGAAGGATTTCTCTATTTTTTAGGCTAGGATAGATTGAAAATTCCTGCGGCAAATAAGATAACTTCTGATAAAATACAGAGTCGTCTTGTTGGATCCCATCAATAGAAACCGCTCCTGTCTGTGCTTTAAGACCGCCTACAATGTTTCTAATTAACGTTGTTTTTCCACTACCATTTTCCCCAATTAAGAGTGTAAATCCAGTTGGTAGGTCAAACGATATATTTCTTATCGCGTTCTCTCCTTTGCGATACTGGAAAGATAGATTGCGCACTGACAGCATACATATCCTCCTACGTAACATAGCCATAATTCATGAGAACATAATCATCATAACAAATCGGAAAACCACCTGTATCATAAAAATAAAATATTAAAAATACTTTCTGGGGATTCCGAGAGTCCATATCTTGATTCTTCATCTCTACAATACCATTGCGTGCATCTATAAAAGCTCCCAATGTAAGCATTTTCTCGTATAATGCAGCATAGTCTGTCCGGACATTATATTTTGCACGATAGCAAATGCTTTCACCAACTCGCTGCTCACTTAAAAAACCAGAGAAAATACAAACCGAAGAGCTGATTCCTTGGATTTTATAACAATGGTTCTGCTCAATATTCTCGACGTTCAAATTGGATATCACAGTATTTCCGCTTGAAACATCTAAGTCATAGCAAACAGGATTTCCATCATCTGCTTGCGGCAAAAATGCAAATCCGGGTGGTAGCGCCGCAGCCATTTTTGTTGTAAAAATATCTATGTTATTTGTATCGCTCAAATAATACACATACCCTTTATAAACGAAATCCAAAGGCACCTGTTTCTCTTGCGATATATTTTCCATGCAGATTGTAATTTTATCTCCGTTTCGAGTATACCGAACAGATTCACCGTCATGAAGAATTTGCAAATCTTCAAACGAATCGTCCAACCGAACTGTCACTACGGATGATGTAACATCGTCTAATAGAACGTTGCACGTTACCTTGCAGATCCGCCCTAAATCAATCTCTCCGGAAATTGTGCTGATAGTTCCCCAGGACGTCTCTTCTATTGGCGTATATAGTTTTTCCGTCGCACTATACCGTAACGGAAATTTTTCTACATACAGAAACGCGCTGGCAGCAAGGCATATGCACACGCCAACCGTTCCAGCGCACCATTTCCTAAGAAAATGTACGGATTTCTTCCCGCGCGGGTACCATGCTACAATGCAAATCATGAACAGTACCAACGCGGATAACAGATACTTAAATAGAACTCCAGCTACAAAAAATGTATCAGGCTGTGATCCAACGTAGTCCAAGGCCATTCCGCTTGGAAACGGAGACTGCGTTGACAAAATACCGGAAAGGATTGATTGCAGTCGGTCTGAGTCCCTGAACAGTAGCGAAAACAAATACCTATTTGGCATTCCAAATACGCACGCACACGGAGCCGCCAAAAGATATATATAAAAGCGATTACAAAGGAGTCCTGCTAGATACCCTATGCTCTCTCCCAGAAAAATCGTTATGCTCCATCTGAATCCGGTCGCAGCAAAAGTAGATATAGAAAACAGTATGTCCGTTTTCTGTATTACGGACATAATTGCAACATATATGATTAAAATGATCAAAATAAAGTGCGACGAAAAAGCTAACGCAAAAAATCGCGCAAGATGTGTATGTACAGGTGGAATCAAACAGGTATCTTCAAGAATCGTATTTCTTTGTGCAAAATATGCCGCAACGCAAAAAGATGCTGTCAGCATACCAACCCCATAATACTCCATATCTCGCAAGCCGATTGCGTAGTTTATATAGTTGACTAGTGGATCAAGAATCGCCGCAATCACAAATAACAAAAAGGACAGCAGGAGGAATGCTAAGTAAAATAGAAAAATGGGAGACCGTAGAATGACTTTCATATTAAATTTGAATTTTGACATTTCCAATCCTCCATGGTCCAGCTCCACAGATGCGGAGCTGGACCACTTCTCACTAGAGATTCTATACGCTACATCTTAACATTCTACTGCTTACTGCGACAGATTTGTCGTTCCGTAAACACCCTCGTTTGTTTTCGCAGTGATGACTGCATAATATGTCTTCCCATCAATCCCAACAAAGGATTCGCTATCGCTCGAACCTCTGTCAATGCTCGACATTGTTTTAACTGCAACATCGGTATTAAACGATCGGATATAGTACAATTTTGCAGACGACACACTTGTATTTGAATTCCCATTTACATAGATGCTCCACGTTCCCGATCCATCTCCGGGGTACCATAGGGCGTTCTCGGTCTTTCCGTTATAGGTTTTCGAGCCGCCAGAACCCAGGTTGAAATCATAAGTGTAGTTATAGCCCGTTGTTGCTGCAAATACTGTAGGAACCATGATTGCGAGAACGAGTGCAACAACGCAGATCAGGGATAGATGTCTTTTTACGCTTTTCATAAAAATTCCTCCATTTCAAGCTGTTTCATTCGTACTTTCTTTATATCTTAAAAGCGGCCGCCTTTTAAGAACAACATCCTCACTATTGACCGTTTTAATACTTTACGAACCCTGTAACGTTTACACTTACATCCGAATTGTTTCTTACCGCAAACGTATATGTTCCATTTTCAGGAATTTCAATTTTCTTGTTAAACGCCCCATTTTCACCCTTCAGATAATGAAATGTCCCATTCTTATCTATCAGCCCAAAATCGATATCTGCTGAGCTTGGAGAATATGTTGCATTAATCGTAACTGTCTCCCCTGCCGCCATCGGAAAACCAGTCTTTGCAGGCTTTAACTCTCCAGCCGTAACCGTTATATCAAATTTCCCTGATGCACGCCCTGCGGCATTAACCGTTCCAGCGAAGCAGCTAATAAGCAAAACCACTGTTAGCAACGAGCACAACGTCTTTTTCATTCTTTTCCTTAGTCCTCCCATTCAAAATCAAACCCATTTACAACTTGATCCGGTATGTCAACACTTTCATTTTCCATATCTTCAAATTGTGTGCCGTGCATCTCATTGTTCTTAGGTCTCGTTGCAAGCCATATACAAGCTAAAATTATTACGCCAGCTACTAATGCAATTACAGCATATCGAATCTTTTTCTTATTTTCTGCGCTTGTAGTGGCATTGTTTGTTCCATTGTCTTCTACTGGTTCCACTACTTCTTCAAATGATTTACCATCGGCCGTATCACTACACAGCCAATCCAGTGATACATCGTATATCTTTGCCAATGCCTTCAGCTTGTCCATGGACGGCGTTGTATCCCCACTCTCCCAGCGGGTAACCGCTTGCCTAGATACACCAAGCTGCTCAGCTAACGCCATTTGCGAGATTCCAGCTTTGTCCCGCAACACAATCATTTTATCTCTAAGTGTCACCCTTTACGCTCCCAATTGTATTTTCTAACCACCCGAATGTAAACCACACGCGCTTTACATCGAGGCAACTGCTAGTTGCTTTGTGATTTTTTGCTTGTTTCGGATAAAATGTGCTTTTCCAGAGGAAAAGGTTATAAAACCATCACCCTTGATTCGTAAATCAATGCCTTCTATGCCCGCCCTCAAACAAGAACGGCCATAGAAGACATCTGGCGTTGCATTACACTTTGCGTTGTTTGTGGGCTAAGGTTCACGAAAGCAAAGCTTAGAACCAGTATCTTCAAGGCGTAATTTTATATACTCCGGATGATCCAAATCCATTGCTACCCCTATCGCTCTCGGAAAGCTCGTCGGCTTCCACAAACTCAGCGGGATAAACCGGTGCAATCACCATTTGTGCGATTCGCATTCCTTTTGTAACCTTAAATTCTTCTTTTCCGAGGTTCATCAAAAGCACCTTCACTTCGCCGCGATAGCCCGCGTCAACGGTACCGGGGGTATTCAGCACGGTAATGCTGTGCTTCAAAGCGAGCCCGCTTCTGGGGCGGATCTGTGCTTCTGCCTGCGGCGGAAGCTCCATGCAAAAGCCGGTAGAAACCGGCGTCGGTTTCTGCGGTTCTACGATGATGTTTTCGGCGGCATAAATATCAAACGCTGCATCATCAATATGTGCTTTTTGGGGGATGGTACAATCCTCCGTCAGTTTCTTAATTTTTACGATAAACAATTACTTTTGATCTCCTTTGAACAAATCGTTTACAATCAAGATAATTGTAGCGCTCAATACGCCCCATGCCACAGTCCAGATTGATTCCACTGTCGCCTTAGCCATATCGGGGTCTTTATAGTGACTCTGAATGAGAACCAAAAGACGCTCTTTACGGAAAACCAGAAGAATAAGCGCAACGGCTATCGCAACGACCCAGAGAAGATACTTTAGGACTCGTCTCGGCTGGAGGCCCATAATGAAGCGCATCCAGTTGTTGGAGAAGGCTTCCTTCTGCGCAATCGCGCTGCATTCCATATAGCTCTGTGTCCAATGATATGCCTGCTGTTCTCTGCGCAGCTGCATAAGGCAGATATCGATGTAGCACACAATTTCTTGCCCAAAGCGGTCAGATTTTCTTGAGAGCTCTTTTCTTTGAGCAAGGGCAGCCTGCAATATCTTCAGCATATCCAGGCAAAGCGGCGGAAGATCCGCAGCAGTTTTCTGCTGAACAAGAATAGCGTCAAGCCGCGACAATTCTCTGATGTTTGTCAGGCAGCCCGCTGCTTTATATTGGGCTCTTATTTCAATTAAAAGCTGCACAATCTGCTCGATGTTTGTCCGCGGGTCTTTGAGTCCGCCATCATTATATGTTCCAGCACACTTCAGCTTATCAACGAGCCGCTCGTACTGTGAGTAGGCTCTCCCAATCAGAAATTTTTTAAGCCCCTTGGGTTCTTGCAGATATGTACCGAGAACGTCGGTACGGATTGGCGGTTTGCTGTTTATCGCTTCTGCTGGATGGATGAGACGGTAAAACACAAGCGTGGCAAAGGAGTGCGTTCCGCTTGAATCAGAGATCACAAATCGTTTTTTCCTGTTTGATGGGTTATTGACCGCAATAAGAAGCGGGCCGCACCACGTAGGGTCGAGTGTCGTAGAGATATGCCCAAAGCCTTGTGACACGATGGAAACCCGTGAGTGGAAGGTTCCCATAATCTGCGGCCCCACAAATATGCTTTCCACGGTTGTGATAAGCACCGTATCATTTGCCGGAACGTCCACATACCGATACTGCCCGCTGGTGTATATTTTTAGCGGCAGTCCGGATCTGGTGGAGATAATGATATCGGAGACCTGCAAATTATAGCCTGCTGCCGTCAGATTTTCTGAGTGGAAAGGCGAAATATAGATTTCACCGCGATAAATTGCATCCCAGATATCGGTGTCTGCGAGTGCTCCGCACGGCACAGGCTTGTCGATTGTACGGAGGAGCCTTGAAACATCATTGACATTTTCCCAAAGCGGTTTCATTATATAATCCCTTTCTTTCGTCTGTTTCTGTTCTTTCCTTTTCTGCCTGTTCTTGCATCGGGCTTTGAAAGCGTATCACATCTGCAGGGAAAGCCGCGCAGGCTCAACTCATCTTTGTACGGCAGGATCGGCGTATAAAGCTGCGTATAAGCCCTTCCAATCGCGCCCTCAAACAGGATGTACTGTGCACGGTTGTTTGGATCTCCCGAGTTGCATACATGCCGCTGCGATATGCCCGGATACGGTTCGATATAATAGATTTTGCTGATCTGGTGCTCCTTCGCATTTTTCGCACACATTTCACATGGGCTCGACGTAGTAAACAGGCAGCCGCCTTTGATCTTCGGGGTTCGCCCCTGCAGGAGCGCTTTTTCCTCACCGTGCATTGCGCGTGCGCTCATGGGGTTCTTTTCCCCGGTCACTTTTTCATTCAGCGTCTTAAAGCAGAAGCTGGACGGCAAGCCATGAAGAATATCCGGATCCGGAAAACAGTATTGCCGCAGCTTGATATAGAACGGGGAATCGCTTTGCCACTCATAATCGCTGAACGCACCCAGATCCCCCTGCTTCTGCAAAGCCACAAAGCTGCGATAGACACATGGGGTTTGACCGTACGGCACATCATTCCAGCCGAGGGAAATGATATTGTATTCACTATCCGTGACAACGGCGCCGGTCTGTCTTGAAATGCAGCCGGAGTTGACCTTTGCTGTGTATGCGAGCTGCATACAGCGCTCAACAGGCGTCGGCGGAACCAGCCCCGGATGCATCATCAGCGAAATATAGCGGATAACGTTCAGTTTTAGCCGACGCTTGGGGCCGGAATCGTCTTCATTGTTCGTAAGAAAGACATCCGCATTCTGGATGCAGTATTCCACATCCTGAAGGAAAAAGGGATATAGCTTCGTTTTATACAGAAATGCGCGCAGCGGATCTGCCAATACGCTCAGGTAGTAATTGCAGAGTGCGGGAGAAATACCCTGCTCCCGAAATCTCGAAGAAACCTGTTCCCCTGATTCAAAAACGATGCTGCGGATTGCGGCGGCTACATGATCCTTCTGAAGATCCTCCAGCATTTTCTGCTTCGCATCCGTAGGATTCGACCGAAATGGGATGCAATATGTATAGTAAAATGTATTGCTGGAGCGCTGGCACAACGCAGCAAGATACTTTTCAAATTCCTTGCTGAAAGTATCAGCTTGTCCAGCACCGGAGGCAAGCTTCATGTCCTTCACGCCGACGTCTTTCAAGGCATTCACAAAGCTGATGAACCGGCCTGCCGCGGCCTCCGGGCGTTCATTCAGGTCAATGATATCAATTTCATCCTGCGAGAGCCCCTTTTTCTGATCCTGCAGCAAATGGCGGATTCGGATCGTTTCATCTCTCGATACGGCAAACAGATAGTAAGCAGAATAGCGGTCACGCAAATAGTTGCTTTCATATTTGTTTTTCATCGAATCGATCACAATCGCCGTTCGTGCGTTGTCCCCTGCGCCGGCTCGGATATGCTTGATCATTCGGTTGATCCGCTCGGCGATGGCGTAAAGCCTGTCTTTATTATCCTCATAAACTGCCGACTTGGCTCTTGCTCCTTTATCGGTTTTCAGTGTGCCATAAAAGCGAAGGTCATTTCCGAATTCCTGGAATAAAACGGTGTACTTTTCTGCCAGGTACTCCCGAATGCTGTCGGAAAGAAGCGGCAAAATGTAAAGAATATAATTTCGAACCTCTATTTCTTTCCTTCTTTCCAAATTACTCTTTTTGAGATCCCTATTGTACTCTGTTAATAATTTAGGGCTTCTCTTCTTATCCCAACCCGCCAGCATTCTTCTAACGCTGCTGTTCAGTGTTGCCGCTTCATTCCTGCTGACTTTCTTTCCGTCTATGAAGGCGCTTCCACCTCCGGGCTGCAGCACGATATTGGATAAAAGTCGGTCGAGTTTTCCGTGAAGCAATCTCATAATATCAGACTCGGCTTTTTTAATATTCTGCTGCCTGACCGCAAGCCGAGTCCACGCGTCATTTTCTACGATAAAGCTTGTAATCACATCCCGCACGCGGATAACGTGAAACGGGATACGGTTACATTCGAAATATCGAAGCAGAATGTTGTCTGCCCGCTCTTCATCGGATGAATAGTTGTTGCATTCCGATGATGAACAGGGGATTTCCTCGCCGTTGCTGGCCTTCTGAATAAAGGATGAAACGTAAGAACTCCCAGCGCCTATTTTGCCTGTCAATGCAATGATGAGGTATTTCTTCCTTTCGTCAAAAACGCGCTCGATCACGGCTCTTTGAATAGCGCTATCCGAAAAGGTCATATTAGATGCCTGTCCGCTCATTGACATATCCTCCCGACATATTTGATGTATTATTGCAGGGGGCAACTGCTCTGGATAGCACAAGATTTCTGCATAATTGGACATTGGAAACATTCCTGTGCCGTGCGAACCCCATATGCACTTTGGAAAGCAGCGTTGTCTTTTTTTGTATCGGTCGCACCTATAGCGTTGCCGTCTTCGTCCTTTTCAATCGGACGGGAAGTTTTACACTGCGCACCGGTGTATGGACACATATTGCCATCCTTGATGGCATGCCGAATATACATTTGCGCAAGCTCACTCTCCAGGAGAGACTTATGCCCGTCCAAAACATTTTGCTTAAAGATCTCCCGATACTCCTCTTCTTTGATCAGGCTCTTTTTATCGAGCAGATTCCAACCATAAGTCGTAATCGTCAGCATTGCTTTTACCAAGACAGACTCTGGGGCATCATTTTTTATATTGATGGTCATTCCAACGATAGAGCCAACGCCGTCGTATTCCTGATCCTTTCCTGATGGAATATAGTAACGGCTCACCGTCTTTTTGTCATTGATAAACACAAAGTTTTCCTGATCCAGCCGAAAAAAGAAGGACTCGTTGCTTCTCAGGAAATCATGCAGCGTATAGTTGATGCAGGATGCATCTCCGCTGGTGATGAGTCTCCATGCGTTTTCTGGTTGCTCATTACCATAGTGAGGGGAAGGCTCTGGGAGCCGGCCGGAATAAGTATCGTCAGGGTAACAATAAACCAGATCGACAGTGACCTTGTCCGAATCCGTTTCATCAGAGAGCGCCAACACGGAGTCCCGAATTTCCACCAGAAGCGTGCGAAGCTGCTCGTGAATATCATAGACAAGGACATTCTTCCGGAAGTTGAACGGCCTCCACTCTGGAACGCGTCCATAAGTTAGCTGCAAAATGTTCCTTGTTTTTGCTTCATTGCTCTTTTGCTGCGCAAGCAGGGTGGCCTTTGACAGGGCTTCCTGTCGGCACATAATCAGGTATTTCCGCTTTGTCACACGCTCGAATATGGAAACGGCAAATTGACATGCAGCTGCAACAAATGCAGCTCGGAAAGCAAACTGGCGAAGAGAGACTCCACCTATCAATATATTTTCGTTGCCACAGATCGATAGAATCAATGACGCAAAGGCAAAAACGAAGGAAAGCACGGGAGTAAATACTGAAAGTCCGACCCTGTGAAACCATCGAACGCGCTCCTTCTTTTCTGGAGATAAATTCATCTTTTTCTGCCCCTCTCTTTATATTGTTTCTGCTTTCTTTCTGGATTTAACCGGCAATGCTGCTTGCGTGTTTTTATCAGATCCTCCTTTATCACCAACTCTACAAATCTTCTCGCTCTGTTCTTTGCTGCTACCTTTGTGACGAAGAACATGACCGACAAGTAAAGCACCGGCACGGCAAACATCTGCCAGCACTCCTGACCGTCAGGCTTCAGCGCAGTAAAAATCGCCACAGTTAGCAGTGTCAAGATGAGCAGGGACAGCGTGGATATGCAGATATCGCGCGTCATCAACTGCATCCGCTGTCCCTCTATGACATTCCCACAGTCGGCCTCTTTGCTGGCGTGCAGCAATTTGTACCACTCAGATCTCTGTTTGTCTGGAGGAAGCGCAGAAAAGTGTTTATACTTCTGCTTTGCCACATCAATGTCAAAGCAACGCTCATTTTCCCCGGCTGCAATCTCGGAGAAAATGGTATCACTCGGCATACTGCCATACACAATCTCTGTCTTCATTGCATCTGGCCATATCTCATTCAGGATTACAACCAGAACGCTGAGCCCACTGACCCAAATGTCGATAGCTGCCATTTTGAGCAAGGTATCCAGAAGATTTTCGTTATCAGCAGAGAAATCCGTATGCAGCGCAATGAATGCGACTGTTATAAGCAGGTACGCAAGAATATACTGCCGCAGTTCTTTTTCTTTGTAGTCTTTGACATAGTGATCTTTCATGTCGCAGTTATCTTTTCAAAGGCCAGACGAATTGCCTGCGTGAGTCCCTTTTCACGATGCATGAATACTTCGCGTTCGGATCTTGTCGTAGAAAAGCCAAAGGTTCCTAAATTTTCGGCATAGTTGAAATATTTCCCTTCTGCCCCCTTCTTCTGTCGAGCCAGATATAACTCAGATTGCAGGTTATAATGCTTGATGGTATGTAGCAGTTCGAGCTTGAAATTATCAGAGACTATGCACGTATTCAACGCATAAATCGTCTTTTTATCATTCCGAATTGCGTTTAGAATCGTAATCGATTCATCAATGTGCGCCGTAAGTACAATCCCATATTCGCCGTTTTCCGACCGACATTGGTAGTACTCCACGATTGGTTTTATATAGCCATCTCTATCTGCCTCAGCAACATGCTTTTGCCACGGAGAAACGTGCGCCTGCGACACCAATTCAATATACTCATGTCTGGCACTTAGATTTTCGTCCGTCCCGGCAACGCTACTAGACACAATCCAGATCACACAGGCACACCCTTTCTTTTTCAGCACCTTTCAGTGTTGACGAAGCCGAAAACAATGGCAACTCTACAACACCATTCTTTGTATTGTGTGCAGCATCGTATTTTCCTTTTTTCATGAAATCAACCAGCTTATCAGAACCGCCGCTCGTTTTTCCAGAACCGCTATTGTCGGACACAAGGTACTGCTTTTTATAAGCGTCTCCGCCCAGCTCATCAAAAATGGCTGTGGCATCATCCAGTTGCCCATGATGCGGAAGCTGAATGTACACATAGCTGTCCAGCTCATGCAGGTAATCCGGCGATGCGTCACCGCAAAGCAGAATCGTATTTTCATCACTCAGCGTACACTTCAGCTGAACGCTGGCCGCGTTCATGACCGTTTCCTGCGCATCACCCTCGCCGATATTGTCGCTTTCCCGTGAGTCGATCGCCTTGGCTGCAACTTCAATAAACTCATCCTCCGTCGGACCGACGATCGTGCATGTGCCGACTGCGGTATCTGGAACCGCGTTCACGCAGTCAAACCCGCAATCCGTTGCCGTCTCGATGATTTCCTTGATATGGTCAAACTTCTCCAGCAGCGATTTTTTCAGGGACTCCCGGTCCCTGCGTCCGTCGTCTACAGTATCAAGAATTTTGTCGACGTACTTTAAATATTGGTGCGTAAACACCCGGACGGTATATTTTCCACTGTCTTTCAACCAGTTCAGCAGCTCGCAGACACCACCGGTGTGGTCAGAGTCGTTGTGCGATACCACAACATCGACTGCCTTGATTACGCTATGCTTTTCCAGAAATGCTTCAACCTCCTGCGCGTGCCGCGAGTGCCCGCAGTCGTACACGACCAGAGATGTTTCGTCGTAGAGCAGAATGCAGTCGCCGAAGCGTGTGTCCATATCATTGTCATAATGACTGAGTGCTTTGAGTTTCATTTAGATTCCTCCTGATAAAACGAATTATAAATGCGGGGAGCAGATTGTGCCTGATGTGAAAACGGATAAACGTTTTGTGCCATATATGGTGGCAGAACAGCCGTCGCTGGTCGCGATCAAACAGGCAAAAATACTTCTAACTATACAGACACAGGTTTCCTTAAAATGCAACAAATAATTTCAAAAAAATCCAAATTTCAATCTGACATATGTTGCATTATATCGAAATATGCGTCTTATATTCAGAGAACGTTTATGGGCGTTTTCAACAAATAATAGATGGGAGAATTTTAAAATGAATGGTGATACTCGCTGCGCCTGTTGTGGTACCCCGTGTCAGGGCTTCAAAGGACCTGATGGAAAATTGTATTGTGCTGATTGCTACAAAAAACTCTTTGGCAAATGGCCGTGGGAATAAGAGAACTTATCAATGCGCTTGTGTAAGTGTTTGGAACGGCAGTCTTTCCAACGGCACCATATACGTTTAAGAACCAGTTGATATGCTATTTCCTTTGTATAAAAACCGCCTCCTCACAAAAGAGGCGATGAAATAGTATCTCATCATAAACAGTACGCATTTACCTGTTTGCTGCTAATCCGTTCTTGCGCAATCCGCAAGTTTTCCTTTCCTGTCTGATTTTATACAATATCCCTGTATTCAGGTCAGAGCAGTATCAGGGCGGAGCAGTTTGAGGGCGGAGGTGATTACTCGGGGTGAAGTATGCCCCGGTTCCGTGCGCAGGCCAGTGAATACCAAAATACAACAGGACCAGTAAGACCGTAATTGCCGCTTGGCAGTTACGGTCTTTTTGTGTCCAAAAACGATGAAAGGAGTGAAACTATGAATGCCAGAGAAAAGCAGACTCATGCCAATCAGCTATTACAATCCCAAGCAGGAGATCCGTCTCAGCGCGTATGCGGACACGATCGTCCTTGAACCGGATGGGCGTGAGCAGCGTCTTCGGGCGATCCGTTTCGGCGGGTATCCGGAGATGGTGCGCGCCATGTCGGATGCGATCTATGCCGGCGCGACGCTGGAAACGGAATTTGCCGGTGAAACAGCCATGCTCACCTGCGAACCGAAGAAGTACGAATGCCATCTGAGCCACGACGGAATTTATGCCGAGGCAACGATCTTTTCGCTGGACGATGCAGATGAGACAAGATCAACCAACGAGGAAGAAATGGGCGGGCAAACGAATGTAGAGCTGCCGCCGCGAAAGTGCGTTCTTTTTTGCCCGGCCGGAGACCGGCAGGCGCTGTTTGAAGCGCTGGACCGGAAAACGGCTGTGCCGCTTATCCCGGAGTTTCAGGACTATGTTCTGGACGAATTGCAGCGGCGCAGACTTCTCAAGCCGCTGCGCGTCATCTCCATCCGGGAACGGCTGGAGGCGTGGCTGCTGCTATGCAAGAAGGACGACGCCAACATCGTCAAGGTGCTGGAGGACGGCCTCAAAAGCGGTGCAATTCGTATTCCCGGAACAGTTCAGAACCTCAACGGCTTTGACAGTGTGCATTCTGTCACCAGCTACCTAAGCGCGTTCGGCGTGACCGTGGCAGAGCGAATCCGTAATCAGTTCCAACAGCTGTTTGACCCCGCTGCGGAGCAGCTTTCCCCGGAGATTTTGCGCATCAACGACTATATCCGCGCACACGCAGGCTACAGCCTTTACCCGGCGCAGCTTGCGGTTGCGGAATCGGTCAAGCGCAAGCTCTCGGAGGGAAAGTCTGCGTTCATCGTGGCAGAGTGTGGAAGCGGCAAAACGAAGATCGGTGCGACCGCACTGGCGGCGTATCAGGCGCAGAAACGGAAAAAGACGTTCAACATCATCCTCTGCCCGTCGCACGTTGCGAAGAAGTGGGTACGCGAACTTGCCGAAACGCTGCCAGAGACTGCGGGCGTCATCGTCCGCAGCATTACAGAGTTGGACAGCCTGTACGCACAGTACCAGCAGGGCGATAAAAGCATCTACGCCGTCATCAGCAAGGAAAAGGCACGAGACGGCTATATGCGCCGCCCGGCCGTCCTGTTTGACGCACGAAAAGGTGCGTTCCGCTGCCCCAGCTGTGGGGAAATCATAGAGCTGCCGAGCAGCGATGACACAGACGGCTGGACGGCCGCAAAGCCGGAGGCGTTCCGCATGGAAAACCGGCGCAATCATCAATGTATGAATTGCGAAAGTCCCTTGTGGACAGCGGTGAATTCAAGTGTGCCTTCTCCGTGGGTCAAAATTCCGGAATACGGCTGGGTGCATCGGAAGCTGGCAGTCCATGCCATGCAGAAGACGAAGAACCCCGCAGCACTGGACGCCTTGCAGGCGCTTCGCGAAAACTCGGACGGATACTTCCCGACGCGCGGCGCGTGCCGGCGGTATCCGCTCAGCTCGTACATCAAGAAGCGGTACCGCGGCAGGCTTGACGGCCTCATCGTGGACGAACTGCACGAGTACAACAACGACAGCGGCCAGGGTGACGCGATGGCAGAGCTGTTCGGCACAGCAAAAAAGGTCATCGGCATGACGGCCACGCTCATCAACGGCTACAGCTCCGGTATTTTTCATCTGCTCTACCGCACATCGGCGCAGCTGATGCTGGCGGACGGCAAGCCGCATGAAAAGCCCGCGCTGTTCAATACGGAGTATGGCGTTGTGGAAACAACCTACACCGAAGCCGATGAAAGCTACGCAGCAAAGCGCAGATCGCAGAAAAGCGGCGTTCGGACGCGTCAGCTTCCGGGCGTTTCGCCGCTGGTGTTTTCCCGGTTCCTGCTGGAAAAGACGGCGTTTTTGTCACTGTCCGACATGGGCAAGGCGCTTCCCAGCTATGAAGAAATTCCCATTGCCTGCCGTATGGATGAGGCCGTGCAATCGGAATACAAACGCATTGAGAATGCGCTTGTACGGGTATTGCGGTCGGACCGCCGCGCAGCACAGAAGATTCTTTCCGCGTATCTGAATCTGTTGACTGTCTATCCGGATCAGCCGTATGACCAGAAGCCCATTCTCTACCCCGACAGCGATGTACCCATCGTCGAACCTGAGAACATCGGGGATGCGGATACGCTCGGAGAAAAGGAACAGCGGACGCTGGAGATCGTAAGAGCTGCCATCCAGAACGGGGAGCGTGCGCTCATCTACACAAGCTGGGTGCGCACGGATTCCCAGCAGAAGCTCAAAAAGCTCCTGACGGATGAAGGCTATCGCACGGAGATCCTGACCGACAAGATCAAGACCACTGACCGTGAGGACTGGGTGCAGAAGAAGCTGGCTGCCGGAATGCAGGTGCTGATCGTAAACCCGTCTCTGGTGGAAACCGGCTTGGATCTCAACGCCTTTACGACGCTGGTGTTCTACAGCATGGGCTACAAACTCTTTACGCTGCGGCAGGCGTCGCGCCGAAGCTGGCGTATCAACCAGAAAGCGCCCTCGGTCAAGGTCTATATGCTCTACTACGAGGACACCATGCAGCAGAAATGCCTGAAGCTCATGGCCTCGAAGCTGGCGGTCGCCGGACTCATTGAAGGAAACTTCTCCGAGGAAGGACTTGCCGCAATGAGCGACGTGCAGGACATGACCTCGCAGATGGCGAAGGAGCTGATGCTCGGCATCCGCGACAATGTGGAGGATATTGCGTCAGCGTTTAAAAAGATGGCGTTCGAGAATCCGGACAGAGAAGTACCGGACGTCCCTGCCGAAGAAACGTCTTTGCCGCCGGAAACCGTACCGGCAAGAATTGAGCAGCCAAAGCGCGTGTTTACCGCAGAACAGGAGGAAAAGCTGCAAGCGGCTATGGTGCAGCTGGAGCAGCAGAAAGCCAAACGGACGAAGAAAACACAGCAGTTGGAAAACCAGCTGAGTCTATTCGATTCCGTTGCGTAAAAAGGAGGATGCTATGAAATTCACCGTCAACCGAACAGAGCTGCTTGCTGCGGCGCAGAACGCCGAGCGCATTGCGCCCAGAGTCTCCACGATCGAAATTCTGCAATGCGCGTATTTGCAGGCTGAGCAGGACACGCTCACCGTCGCGTCCAGCAATCTGGAGATCGCGTTGGAGCAGCAGATCCCCGCACAGATTGAGAATGAGGGCAGCGTTGTCGTAAAGGCCCCGCTTCTCTCCGGAATGCTGCACCTGCTGGATGGCGAGCGCGTGACTTTCCAGATGAAAAACGGAAAGCTCGTTGTTTCCTCCGGAAACGCGGAATATGCCATTCCCGTCATGGACGCGGCACAATACCCGCGCATGGAGATTCCCTGCCCGGCGGCAACCGTGCCTGTGAGCGGCATTCCGTCGCTGACCAAACGAACGGCGTTTGCCGTTTCTGAGGACACGGCAAGACCCATGCTCAAATGCGTGAACCTGATCTTCGGCGCGGATGGCCTGCAGGCGGTCAGCACAGACAGCTTCCGCATCGCGTCTGCCAAGGGTGACCGCGAGAGCCGCGGGAACATCAGTTTCCTTGTTCCGGCAGCTTCGCTGGAAAAGCTGGCAGGTCTGGTAAGCGACCGCGAGAAGCTGCAGGTCGGTACGACCGGGAAAGCCATTGTCTTTCGGAAGGAGAATTTCCTGTTCGCCGCGCGAATTATGGAAGGGCCATATCTTGCCGTGTCGCAGGTGCTGTCCAATCTGAAGCAGCAGTTTACTGTCCTGACCGACAGCGCTCTGCTCCGCGATGCTATTTCGCAGACCCTGAGTGTCACCGGCACACAGAATCGGTTTTCCCTGTCCTTTGCAGGAAGCCGGCTGACTGTTCGCTGTGAGAGCGAATATGGCATTTCGGAGACGGCGATGGATGTGGTCGCGTTGAGCGGCGAGCCTGCGGGCGTGTACTGGTACAATCCGGCGCAGCTTATGGAGTGCCTGAAAGCGCTGAACGGAACGCTCATGCTGGAGGTCGTGCAGCACAGTGCGCTGCTTCTCAAAACAGACGAGCTTGTCTGCTTCCAGATGGCGGTGCGTGAACCGAAAGCCATTGAAACAAGGCCACAAAAGACAAAAAAGCCGCGCAAGGAGGCGGCATAAAAGGAGGATACGCCTATTTGAAGAAACCGACCATCTGCCGCTACTGCGGCGGCGTGATCCGGCTTGTTCCAGCTGCCGATGTCTACGGCAGCTCTACAGAACGGCTCGGAATGCAGAACGAATATCTGTACCAGTGCCAGAACTGCAATGCCCGCGTTGGCTGCCACAAGGGTACCATGCGGCCGCTCGGCGATGTGGCGAATGAAATTCTGCGGCTCAAGCGCATCGAAGCCCATCAGGTGTTCGACGCTTACTGGCAGAAGCAGCACATCAGCCGAACGAAAGCCTATCAATGGCTGGCACGAGAATTAAAGCTCTCAGAGGAAGAAACGCACATCGGCGGGTTTGAAATTGATACCTGCCAGCGCGTGATCGACCTCTGCCGCGCGAAAATGGATAAAAAGTAAGGAGAATGTCGTATGAAGATCCGGCCCAAGGTTCCCGTATGCACAGACTGTGACCATGTTTTCGAGTACAAGGGGCAGAACCCCGGTCAGCTCGGCGGCGTGGTGGTGCAGTTTGGAGAAGCCTACTGTACCAAGAAGAAAAAGCCGCGCTTACTAAAACGCTGGCACAAGATGCTCCGCGTGCCGGACTGGTGTAAAAAACGCATCTGGCCGAGCTTGGTGCGCATCTATGATTTTGCCAGCACGGAGAGCTGGCTCATGCACGAAAATCTCTGCAAATCTCTCGGACGGGAGATCAGCCCCACGGCATCCAGATACACGCTCTCCGAGGTGCGGCAGCTTGATCTGGACGCATATGCGTTCCAGAAGCAGGCGCGGACAACACCTGTGGAGGAACTTTTGAATGTGCATCTGGGACTGCATCAGGTCGTGGAGGTGTTTGACGGCGTACAGTCCGTTATCCTCTATAAGACACTGGACGGCTTTGTCCCGGCTCCGACGTTTGACGCCGAACGCGCCAGGCAGAACCGCAGAGAGCAGAAAAAGGCTACCGCCTGACAAAACACACATGGAGGCATCTGCCTCCCCAAATACAAAGGAGAAAGACCATGAAAAACAATTTCACCATTTCTCAGAGAAACGCCATCGTGGAAAACCATCTGTGGTGCATCAAGGCTGTGATGAAGCAGAACCGTGCGCTCATCCGCGCGGCAAAGCTGGACACGGACGATGTGTACCAGCAGCTTGCGCTGCGGCTCATCCGGGCGGTCATGTCATATGACCCGGAAAAAGGCAATCTGGAGCAGCATATCTTTGCGCAGCTCCATTTTGAGCTGCTGAACTGCAAGCGTCCGTACCGGCTGCACGGCATGACCGGAATGCCGACGGAATCTCGCGGGAACGTGATCTCGCTGGACGCCTACCGTATGAGGGCTGCCGCATGAGCTTACGAGATAAAATGCTGGCTGTTATGGCCGACGTGAATGCTTCCGTCTTAGAGCGCGAAGAACTGGTCGAACTGATCGCCATTGCGCTTTTGACGCGGAAGAACCTGTTTATTCTGGGCGATCCCGGTCAGGCCAAGAGCTACGCGATCAATGCTTTCCGCAGCCGCATCACAGGCGCGAAGCAATTTGAACGGCTCCTTTCCAAGCAGACGGACGAACAACAGCTATTCGGGCGGCTCGATCTTTCCAGCCTGATCCCCGGCTCTGTGCCGGAATCCGCATTCGAGGGCGACGGTATCTACCAGAATCTGCGCTTTGATTTGCAGAGCTTCCTGAATGGTCTGCCGAAGATGAAAAATGAGGCAGCGACATTCGAGAAGCTGGCAGAGATCGGCGGCAAGCTGGATGCCTATCGCAAGGCTGTTGCCGCGCTGCATCCGTGTGAACCGGTCGTACAGACCGCGGGCAAAATTCCGGAGGCCGACATTGTGTTTCTGGATGAGATCTTCAAATGCAATGACGGCGTTCTGAACGCGCTCCTGACGGCGCTCAACGAGCGAAAATACACCAATGAAGGCCGGACCTATCCCATCCCGACGATCTCCTTTTTCGCCGCGTCCAATGAGATTCCGAATTTCAATGACCCGGAGGAAAAGATCCTTGCGGCGCTCTATGACCGGCTGGAATTGAAGGTCGTCACGGAAAATATTTCGGAAAAGTCACATCGACTTGCGATCCTGAAAGACAAGCTCGGCGGCTCGTTCGGCACTATCCATGCGACAATCTCGCTGGAGGAACTGCGCACCATGCAGCAGGAAGTCGCAGCCATTCAGGTACCGGACAGCATCCACGACCTGATGGACGATGTGCTCTGTGCGCTGCGCACACAAATTCCCGTGTCCGACCGAAAATTCCTCAGCTACTTCTCCATTGCGCAGGCAAAGGCGTGGCTGGAGGGACATACGGAGGTCACATCGACCGATCTTCTGGTGCTGCGGAATTACTTCTGGCAGCAGCCGGGTGACCGCGAATTTGTAACCGGCACGTTGGAGCGTCTTTGCGTCAACCCCATGCAGGAAAAGGTCAGCGACCTTCTTGCCATGGCACAGGACGCAAAGGACGATTTTGACAGTGCCTGCGGTGCGGCGGAAAACGTGCGCACAAAGCAGGCGGCACTCCGCAAATTCCGCGGCGAGCTGGTGCGGCTCTACCAGATGCAGACCGAGATGGCAGCAAGCGTCGGCTCTGACAGCGAAAAGACGCTTACGGACGGACTGCTTTCCGAACTGGAGCGTATCAGCAAGGCGGTGCATGAGGCGATTGGCTTTACTTATACACCGTTGGAGCAGTTGGCAGCCTTGCAGTAAAAGACAAACATCATAAAAATATGGAGGAATAATTATGCTGAATCATATTGTAGTTATGGGCAGACTCACGCGCGATCCGGAGCTTCGCAAAACAGCTTCCGGCGTTTCCGTCACGTCATTTTCCGTGGCGGTAGACCGCGACTTCTCGCAGGATGGGCAAAAAGAAACGGATTTTCTTGATGTCGTTGCGTGGCGCAATACCGCTGAGTTTGCGGCAAAGTATTTCGCAAAAGGCCGCACGGCTGTCATTTCCGGCCGTTTGCAGATCCGGAACTGGGAAGATAAAGAAGGCAACAAACGCCGCACGGCAGAGATTCTTGCCGAAAACATCTATTTTGGTGATAGCAAGAAGGAGGACGACGGCGGTTCTGCTCCCGCATCCACGCAGGGCTTTGGTGCGCCTGCACAGTCGGGCGGCTTTACGCCCAACTTCGGCAGCGCACAGCCCGGCAGCTTTGTGCCGAACTTCGGCGGGAACTATTAAACTGACAGTGCAGGGTGGAATCTTCCCACCCTGCCTTTTCTATGGAGGTGCATGATGAAGAAATATTTTCGCACGATACAAAACGTCATGGATTCCCGCTGGGGCAATTTCCAGTATGCCGGAACGCCCGCGGCACAGAAAACGGATCGTGTGCTGCAAAGCTCCAAGCTGGAGGACTGCATTTACCGCGATCTGAGCAAAGATGATGAGAATCTGGAGGCTATCCAGCAGGAGGCCGCGCCTAAGCTGCACAGCTTTTCTGCATTGTCCAGAGATATTTTTCAGTCGTTCTATTCGTTGTTTCCAAAGCGAACCGACGCAGACAGGCTTACAGCAGAGGCACAGAAGTTCAACGCAAAGCTGCTTGACCATGTGACTGAGGATGCGGACTATCCCACGATCAAGTCGATCTGCGAAGGTCGGGAACTGCCCGCTTATGAGGCTGCGTCCGAGTTTACGTCGAGGATCAGCGCGCAGCTGGATGATCTGCTGCCAGAGCTTGGCGGCGAGGACGGTACGCTGAAAACGCTTGAAAAACTGCAAGCGGCACGAAATCAGTCGCAGCAGAAGCTCACGGAGCTTTTGGAGCAGATGCGGGATTCTGTGCAGAATCCTACGCTGGAACAGGCGGTGATCGCCGCGGCGAATCAGGCTGAAAGCAAAACGCAGCAGGCCGAGGCCGTTGCAAAAATGGTGGATGTCACTGCAACGCAGAACAAAGCCGTCATTCATCAGAGCGTTTCTGCCGCTGTCAGCGCAGCCGCAGAAAAGGCAAAGGAAGTCCAGACAATCCTCGGCGCATGGAGCGATGATGCCGGTACAATGGAGAAAAACGCGGTAAACACCGAGCTTCTTCAAAAGGTTCGGCAATATCCCACGCTGTTGGAGATTTCAAAGCATCTCGGACGCTTCCGGGAGATCTTCGCGCAAGGTAAGCGCAATGGCTACGCCTATGGACGCGGAGAAACCTACGCGCTGGAGCTGGGCAATAATCTTTCCCGCGCTATCGGTTCGGAGTTTGCCATGCTTGTTTCGCCGCAGACGCTGCCGCTGTTTGTGAAGAAGTATCAGCAGCGGCGGCTCAAGCAGTACCGCAGGCGTGAACCTATCCACAAGGGCATGGGCGACATCATCTGCTGCCTCGATGAATCCGGCTCCACGCGCGGCGACGCTGACGCTTGGGGCAAGGCTGTGGCGCTGACGCTCCTGGATATTGCAGAAGAAAATCGGCGCAAGTTCGCGCTCATTCATTTTGCCGGTTCTTCTGAGTGCAAGGTGGACGTTTTTCTGCCCGGCCAGTATTCCATGCAGGATAAGATGAATGCCGCCGAATCATTTTTGAACGGCGGTACGGATTTCGAGCGTCCCTTGGGTGAAGCGATCCAGCTCATGGACGCCGGCTTTGAGAATGCCGACATTGTCTTTCTGACCGACGGCCTGTGTGAGCTGCCGGAGGGCTATCTGGAAAAGCTCCATAAGGAACAGGCTGCCCGAAAATTCACCGTGACCGGCATTCTGCTCGACGCTGGCAGCCCCGGCATGGATTTCAGCCTGACGCCGTTTTGCCAGAAGATCTATCGGACAAGCGAGCTGGCCGGTGATGAGATCGTGCGGAGTATGGTTTCTCAAAGGGTATGAATAAAGATACTTGCATCACATGAAATCCAAAACCAGCAGCAGATCATATTGACCTGCTGCTGGTTTTTACATAGTAAATATACAGGAGAAAGAAAAATATTGCGAAGAATTCAAAAAATGTGCCTTGTCTGACACAAAAATTTTTTCTATGCCGCCCTGCATGACACAGCATAAACAAGTAAGCCATACGGCATAAGCATTTTTTCTACGTATGATTCAGACAACAGAATATCTGCATAGGCGGACACTGGTATCTTCACACTTTGATCGCTGATATTGCAAAATACATATATGGCCTCATTTTCAAGCCGACGCTCATACGCCATCAACTGTTGATGTTCCGGCAAGAGCATCTGAAATGTCCCCCATTTTAATACATCGTTATCATTTCGCAAGGCAATAAGTTTTCTATAAAAATGAAGAATCGATGTATCATCCGATATAGCATCTTCAACATTGATACTGGGATAATTGGGGTTAACTGCAATCCACGAATCACCAGTTGTAAATCCAGCGTTTGAGGTACGATCCCACTGCATAGGAGTTCTAGCATTATCGCGGCCCTTGTGCAGGATGCCGTTCCATGCCCACGTTTCTGCTCCGCTCTTTTTTGCTTCCTCTAAAAGCTTAATGCTCTCAATATCTCGTAGTTGGGATGGATTTGTAAACGGAAAGTTCGTCATACCGATTTCCTCTCCTTGGTATAGGAAAGGCGTACCACGCAGCAGATACATTGCCGCCGCAAGACACTTCGCACTCCGAACACGCAAATCTTCTGTTCTGGTGCAGCCAAATCTCGACACAACCCTTGGCTGATCATGGTTTCCAAGGAACAGCGTATTCCAATCGATTGCTGTCTGCCAGCGAGCAATGATTTGTTTAAAAGCAGAAACAGAAAACGGCAATACATCCCATTTGCTTGCACCGCTGTCCATATCCATTAGGTCAAATTGGAACAGCAAATCCAGTTCACGTCCATCTCCTACAACTGTGTTTGCATTTTCAACTGTAACAAATGTCGTTTCACCCACACACATACAGGTTCGGCCGTCAAAGCATCTGCGGCGCATTTCCCGCAGATACGAATGCAGCTTTGGTTGAAAAGCAAAGTATTCCGGTGAAAACACATACCCAGTCCCCTGGCCATTCGGAAGCCCTGGCGCTTTTGCAATTAAGCTGATTACGTCCATCCGAAAACCATCTACGCCTTTGTCAAACCACCGGTTGATCATGCTGTAAATTTCTTCTCGCAGCATTGGATTTTCCCAGTTCAGATCCGGTTGTTTTTCTCCAAAAAGGTGCAGATACCACTGACTGGTTTGCTCGTCATAGCTCCACGCAGATGGCGTAAAGAAAGATGCCCAATTATTGGGCTCTTTTTTTCCATTTCCATCCCGCCAGATATAGTAATCGCGGTATGGGTTTCCCCTTGATTTTCGTGATTCAATGAACCATGTGTGTTCGTCGGAAGAGTGATTCACAACAAGATCCATGACCAGCTTGATATCCCGCTTGTGCATTTCCAGAAGAAGCGTGTCAAAATCCTCCATTGTTCCAAATTCGGACATGATTTTTTCGTAATCACGGATATCATATCCCATATCTGCATTCGGAGAATCGTAGACAGGGCAAAGCCATATAGCGCCTATTCCCAGCCACTTCAAATAGTCCAGTCTTGATATAATTCCCTGAATATCGCCAATCCCATCCGCGTTGGAATCTTGAAAGCTTCTGGGATAAATCTGGTAGAAAGTGCGTTCTTTCCACCAACATTTCTCATATTTATGCATGCCCAATCACCAGCCCTTTCGCCTTTTGAAATACTGCGAAGCCAGTTACCTGACCTTGCAGAGCCTGACCATCAACGCACTCTATCAGTATGTTTAGCGTTCTGATCTCTGGAATCATCACAGTCTGCCCCGGCTCTGTTATTATGGCAATTACTTCTGTGCTTTGTGTTTCAAGCCGAAGATACAGATATGTGTCTAGCACGATTTCTGCCAATCTGCTTTCTGCAAATGCAGTTTGTTTCAGCGAAAGCAGCTTCCTGATAAACATACCAATATCTGTCCATTGCGCAGTCCATTGCATTGCACGGCGGTTGTCAGGGTCGGTGCCGCCATCTAATGCAATTTCATCTCCATAATAAACACTTAAACCGCCACCCAAAAGCGCCGCTAATAAATACGCCAGTTGAAAATCAGACGTTCTGCCGCCACAAAGATGCCATGCACGAGGAATATCGTGGTTTGAGCAGAATGCCCATTGACGCTTGTGTATGAGATCCGGCATAGACTCAAACCAGCGCTGAATCCGCATAGAGAATACTTCTAGCGAGTCTGTGTGCAGGAGTGCAAAATCTCGAATTGCAAAATAAAGCGGGTAATCCATTGTACCATCAAAAACGCGTTGATCGAGCCACTCAGCCGGATCTTGCCATATTTCACCAATAATGTACACATTGGGATTTAGTTTGCGAAGGCGGTTCGCAAAGCTATGTAAAAACCGTAGACTGGTTTCATCTGGAACATCCAGCCTCCATGCGTCAATCTGATATTCATTCGTCCAGCGTTCTGCACGGGAAATCAGATAGTCAATTACTTCCGGATTTTCCGTGTTCCATTTTGGCATATTTGCTGCAAAGGCAAAGCATTCGTACGGTGGCTTGTTCTGCATACGCTCCGACGATAACGCCTCGGGCTGTAGTGTTGTAAGCGCATCAGCGTCATAAACGATAAACCAATCCCGATATATCGATGCATTTCCATATCGCTTTACGTCCTGCCAAATTACGTTATTCCAACCACAGTGGTTAAATACGCCATCAAGCATGATTTTCATCCCGGCTTTATGTAGCGTTTCGACAAGTGTACCAAAAACTGTTTCGTTACCGAGGGCAGGCTCAATATAATCATAAGAAGTGGTATCATAGCGATGATTTGAACAGCTTCCAAAAATTGGGTTCAGATAAATTCCCTGTATCCCTAGTGCCTGTAAATAGGGAATCTTCTGCAAAATGCCGTTCAGCGTACCACCATAAAAATTATCACGGGTTGGGACAAAGATCTTTGCGTCATGATTATTTTTCTCATTGCAAAACCGATCCGGAAAAATCTGATACCATGTAAAACTGCTTGCCCATGCAGGTGCGAGACTATGCGCCTGTGGAAAAACATAGGGAACATTGAAATATCGAAGAGCTCCCGGTTCTTTAATTGGCAATGTTACGCCGCATTCTGAAAGCCAGGCGCACATTCCGGTTTGCAGTTTGATTACAAAGTAATAATGCAGTTTGTGCGTCTGCATTCGTATGCTTACTGCATAAAGCTGGCTATCTGGCATGCGCTGCGTCGGCTGCATCTCACAACAGGAAAGCTGCGGCTTTTTTTCCGGGCCAGAAAACCAAAAAGGATCGCCATACCAGACTGTTATCGCCTGAACCGGCAGGCACGTTTTAACTCGAAGGTAGCAGTAATTTCCCTCCACATATTGCCATGGATAGGAGGGCTTATGTATGACGGCAAGGTTTAAAATCTGCATATTCTACCCCTTTAGCATCCCATCCATTGCACCGCCATGGATCAGCTTTTTCTGCATCACAATATAAACCAGAAGGATTGGAAGCACTGCAATCAAGGATGCGGCAAAAATCAGTCCCCAGTTATTCAGGTTCTGTCCCTGAAATAGTCTGAGTGCAATAGGAAGTGTTCTTTTTCCTGGCGTTTTAATCATTGTCAGCGCAATCAGGAACTCGTCCCACACGTTGGAATATGCCAGAATTGCGAAGGTCCCCAGCGCTGGTTTTGAAAGTGGGAGAACCATTTTCCAATAAATTTGCCACCTGTTTCCCCCGTCAATAATGACAGCCTCCTCCAACTCTTTAGGAAGACTCAGGAAGAAATTCCTGAGAAAAAAGGTGTTGCTTGGAACACCAATTCCGATGTAAATAAGAAGTAATCCCAGATAACTGTCAACAAGGTGAAGATCTTTCATCAATAAAAACTGCGGGATCAGGTTTGTGACGGTTGGTACCATCATTGAAAACAAATACAGATAGAAGAGTATATCCCTTCCTGGAAATTGCATTCGCGCAAATGCGTAAGCCCCAGCTGATGAAACAAACATGATAATCACAGTCGCAATTGCCGCAATCAGGAGACTGTTGACAAAATACTGACTGAAATGATTCGCATTCCATGCTTCCACAAAATTTCCCCAGTACCAACTTTTTGAAAACAAAATCGGTGGATACGGCATAGAATAACTTTGTGGGGTCATTGCCGTAGCGAACATATATTGAAAGGGGACAAGTGCAAACAAGGAAAAGCAAACTAGAGCGAGGTATCTTGGCAGAGCAGAAAAGATTCGTTTCATGTTTTTCTCCTTTATGCGGTCTGGTCATGCGAGACCCTGCGCTGGATCAGTGTCAGCAACAGGACAATCACACCCATTAAAACAGCCTGCGCAGCAGCAGAACCAAGGTCAAATGTTGAGAATGCGGTGTTGTACATATAGTTCATCATTTGATTTGTTGTTCCAAGTGGGGCCCCATCAGTAATCATCATGACGTGGATATACGCTCCAAAAGCACCGATTGTTAAAACCGTCAGCAGATAATTTGTTGTATTGCGAACCATCGGCAGCGTAATGGAGAAGAAACGCCGAATCGCACCAGCACCATCAAGTGAGGCTGCTTCATATATTTCCTGTGAAATTCCCTGTAGTGCTGCCATATAAATGACCATAACCCACCCGGAGCCTTTCCAGATGCCGAATAACCACAGCACAATGTTGGCCGTCCATGTGTTTTGCAGCCACGAAATAGGCGATCGAATCACATGAAGTTCCATCAAAATATAATTGACCATTCCACCCTTACCGGACATAAACAGGTACTTGAAAACCATTGATACGACAACCCATGACGTGATAACCGGAAGGTAGCATATTACTTTAAATACAGATTGCCCGCGGCGGGTCGCATTGACCAGACAGGCCAAAATCAAGCCAAGTGCCATTTGCCCCGGAACCGTAACAAGCGTATAGAGGAGCGTATTCCTGCATGCAGACAAATAACTTTTGTCGGTCAGCAACGCGAGATAGTTTTGCCCGCCGACGAACGCGTTTGCTTTGTTTTGTATTACGTTAAAATCAGTAAAGCTGATCCAGACGTTTCGAATCAACGGGTATAACACAAAAAGCGCCATAAGAATAAAACCCGTCAGTAAAAAGGGGATTGCCCGAGCCCATTGCCGCAGACCGAGCATAAAGCGGCTTTTTCGTATCTGCATACGAGATTATCCTCCTCCATAAAGGGCCTGGCGTGAGGTCATGGTGACCCCACGCCAGTGCAGTCAGTTATTCTTTTGCCAGTAATTCATCAATCTGTGCAGCAGCTGCGTCAAGCGCCTCCTGAGATGTTGCGTCACCGCGCAGGACGGACTCAAAAGCAGTATTCAGCACAGTTTCAATCGTAGGCCAGCTTGAGCAGGGGATCCTCGCCTGCGCCGTTTTGAGTTGCTGCATATACACATCAACATACGGTGCGTTGCTAGTATCGACCTTTTCCATAGCGGAAGCCGTAACCGGGATCATGCCAGCTCCAGCCATAGCGACCTGCTGTTCATCCTGCAGAAGAAACTGGATAAACGTCCACGCGGCATCTTTCTTGCTGCTCGTGGAGGTCATGACAATGTCCTCGCCGCCGACAATTGAAATACTGCGACCATCTACAGAAGGAATCAGTGCTGGGGTATAGGTATCAAGCTTATCTTCAGAACTGAAGAACCACGGGCCTTCCACAATCATTGCATAATTGCCAGCCTCGATGCCGCCCCAGCCGTCCGGCTGTTCACCCATAATAGCCGGACCGATAACGCCATCTCGATACCATCCAACAATCGTGTCCAGCGCGTTGACCGTTGCCTGACTGTTGAGGTATCCGCTTGCTGTTTTGTACGCATCATCCGTTACTGTACCGCCAAGCGTCCACAGGAACGGCAGCATCGCCCAGTTGTATGAGCCAGAAACGGCAAACAACCACTTTTCATTTGAAGGATCTGTTTTATCGAGTGCACCCATCAGTTCATCCAAAGTTTCAGGTGCAGTATCAAACCCATATTCCTGCAGCATTTCGTTGTTATATACAGCAACTGTCGTATTGGCGTTAAGCGGAAGGCCGTAATTCTGCCCGTTGTAAAGCGTTGTATTCATGGAGCCGGACATGATAGAACTGGCAAGCGTGTCAAAGCCTTCATAGTTATTCAGGCACTCCAATGCGCCGAGCTTTGCCATCTGAGAGACCCATGTGAGATCCAGACGAATCACATCCGGTGCTGCGTCGCCCGTAACTGCGGTAATAAGCTGCTCATCCAGACCCTCATACGGCATCCGAATTGCATTTACCTTGATGTTCGGATATGCTTTTTCGAAAGCAGTCAGGACCGTATCTGTGAAGATTCGTTCCTCGCCTTCACTGTAGGAGTGCCAGAATGTAATTTCGACGGGCTCCTCCGACTGCGGCGTAGCCGAATCCGCGGTGTTGTCAGCCGTTGTATTCGACGGAACCGCGTCTGTCGCATGATCCGGCGATGACTGCGTTTTCTGCGCGCAGGCGGCAAGCGACAAAATGAGCAGCAATGACAAAACTACTGCAATGACTCGTTTTTTCATGATAATTCCTCCATCAAATTAAAATGTTGGGTAAATATCAACGGTGGTCCCTGCTGTTACGGTATAGTTATTACCTGTGGCCCATGTTTCGTCGTTCAGCAATGGCTTGAATTCTACTTGGGTTCCATCCGAATAGCGCTCAATCGTATATTCCCAGAGGTCAGACGAAACATTACGCATTTCTACACCGGCAGTCCAAGTCAGAGGATATTCACTTCCTCTCAACGAGATACTATTGCCAAGTCCAGCATCATAGTGTACACGGATAATTGTTTTTGTATATGTCATTTCTGTGTACGGTTCATAGGAGCCATGCGCTAAAATTGCGGTGGTTTTTGCGGGAATGGTAATAGTGATTTGGCGTCCAGTAGTATCACCGGAGGCAATCTGAACGGTTTGGCTAGTGTTCAGTAGATTGACCATTTCTGTGCCAACTGTATAAGAGCTTTCTGCACGCACCGGAATGGTGACAGTTGCATCGGAATAGCCATTGTTCATTACAACAAATGCCTCTTCACCGGAACCATCATCGCGGCGTGAGAATGCATAGACAGTATCACTGCACCACATCTCCCGTTGCGTTCCATTGTTGAATGCTCCGCAAATCTTGCGAATTTCTGATAGTCTCTGAACATACTTGTACGTTGTTGTGTTCTGATCGAACGATGACATCATTTCGCGATTGTAAGTGTTTGCAATACCTGCGGTTTCCAGAATCTCACCATTTCCATACAAGTTCTGTTCTGTACCATAGTATACATCTGGAATTCCGCGAACAGTAAAGATAAAAGCTAGCGCCATTCGAAGTTTTTCATAGCTGTCATCAGCAACACACAAAAATCTATCGCGGTCATGGTTGTCAATAAATGTAATCAGATTTTGCGGGTTAACATACTTGTTGTCCTGATCCAGAATTTCTTTAATTCTCGTAAACCCTACATCTTTTGCAAATACATCACGTGCAGCGAAGAATAGCGGGAAATCTAAAACACCCCATTCGTACTTCTGGAAATCGCTAACGAAATCGACGTTTCCGTTAAATACTTCACCGAAGGTTGCTACCCCAAGCGCTTTTTCAAAATCGGACAAGAAATTCTTGTAGATTGAACTTGCTGCATCTACACGAACCGCATCAAACCCAACATCCTTTATCCAGAACAGGTATGCCTGGATAAGTGCGTTGCTCACTTCGGGATTCTCCTGTGCTAAGTCATCCAACCCGCCCATGTCGTTGTTGACCAACTGTGTATAGTTATCATAGTTGAGAATGTCACCATTGTGATGATACCATGCAGCATTATTAAATGGAGCCGCTGGCATATAACTTTCCGAAGAATATGCCGTTGCAAACGGCTCAAGATAGTCTGCGGTATGGTTTGGAACAGCATCGATTATCATTTTGATTCCATTGCTGTGCGCAAGGTTGATAAGTTCCTTCAGCTTCGCTAAAGAACCAAAATGGGTATCCGTAGAGTAATAGTCCTTCGTATAGTAACCGTGATAACCAGCCTCATCTCCTGTTCGGCTTAGGGGTTCATTCGCTTGCGGTGGGCTAATCCAGATAGCGGTTACGCCAAGGTTTTTGATATAATCCATATTATCAATAATTCCCTGCCAGTCACCGCCTTGCCGGTATTTCAGTTCACCTGGACGATACTCGACGCCTTCTGTTCCATTGTTACTCGTATCACCATCGCTAAAGCGATCTGTTAAAACCATATACACAACTTCATTTCCACCAAATTCATACTCTGTATTATTGGTGACATAAAAATTCCCATAAAGCCATGTATCGGATTCACTTGTTGTACGGTAATTAATAATAATATTATCAGAATCGCCTGTGCTTGCTGAACCCAAGAATGTGCTTGCATAAAACCAGCTTTGCGTAGAAATAGAGTGAACTCCAATTTCGGACAGTGGAACAGCTAACTCAATCGTGCCTTTGCTCGTATCAATACGAGAGTCTGCGCTGGTAAGAACACCGGCCATTTGCCATCCGTTTGTTGATGCTGTGTACTTTGTAATCGTACCAGTGCTATTATCATAGCGGAATGCATATGCAGCCGGATGCCGCAGTGTACTTTGACTAAGCGTATATCCCAAGGTTGCTGAGGTTTGACTAGGATCTGAACAATAAACTGTACATTGGACCCCTGTGTTTGCAATGCTGCCATCGTTGTCGACTCGAATGTAAAGCTTGCTGGCATCATTTGAAATATACAGTCGATCAATGTCCAGATCAAGGGTAGCCGAATCATCAATTAAATCACAATAGTACGGAATATAGTCGTATTGAGAATTGTCAGAGACAGTTAGATCCACCTGCTTATAGGCTCCTGCATTCGCACTGTCTGGATAAATCCGAAGATCCAGGTTCCCGCTGGTCGTAAGGTAAGCGAGAATATATGCTGCTGCAGTCACTGGTTCACTTGCCGTAGAAACAACCGGTTTCTCCGAAATATCACTGACACATTCACCTGTAATCATATATCCAACGCCGGTACGATGTTTTGCCCAATCCAGAATTTGCAGAGATGTTGCTGTATTTCCCTTATATGCGTAACAAATCGCATTCCAGAAGGAAATCTGCGGCCAACTTGGGCTTACTTCGAGTGATTCATCGCCAGACGGCGACCAAGGTGATTCATCAGAATAGTATACGTCATATGCGTAGCGCGCCATGCCGTATTCATCAGAAAGAAGGACATCTTCAAACTTCGCGATGGTAGAAGTTGCCCGACTCGAGTGTATATCTACAACACCCAATGCAAATAAAAGCATAGCTGATGCATCAACTAATCTGTCTGGTGTTCCATTCCACAATACAAGCTTATCATAATAACCGCCATCTGCATACCACAAACCCGCACCAGCCATGTCGGTATCATCACGATTGATTGCCGTCAAGATTGTGGAGGCAGCGCCATTGTACGAATCAGCCAATGAAAACAGCTGTTTGTGCTCGGCCATTTTAGCTGCAGCACGCAGACCGGCAACATAGAGTGCCTGCGTATATGCGTAATCGCCAAAATGCTCCATATCCTCCCATATAGAGAAGTCTTTGGGGCCAAATCCCGTCTCATCAATACTGTTCATGATGAAATCAGCAGATGCCTTGACCTGAGTCCAAATATCATCTGCTAATGACCAATCTCCTGTTTCTGTACAATGGCGATATACACCATACAAGAACCAGCCAATTGAGTCATGTTCGGGTTCAATAAACTCAGCTCGTGTATTATCCCAAAGGTTAATGCAGGTATTATATGTGCCTGCGGCATCACCAGTCAGCTGCCTTGCCGCCATCCATTTCCAATACCGTTCTGCCTCTGCATAGAATCCTGCCGCATCAAGCGCAACAACTGTCGTTGCAGCATCGCGCGTCCAAACTTTGTAAGAATAGTCATAGTAGTTTGTTGTTGCCGGCATTGCACCATCCGACGTTGTTGTGCCGGGACGAATGCAGTTCTTTATTAAAACGAGATTTCGCTTATACATGGAGACAAGATCCTCGTCCCCGAGAGCTGGAATTGTATTTGCATTGTTGAACCATGTCGTATAGGCTGCTGCAGTTTCCTGCTGCCATACAGAGCCATTCTTCGTCCGTAAGCTGTTACATATTTCTGTCAACTCTGCAGCCGAATCTGCAATAGCAACATAATAGAAAAGCTCAGCTGTTTCACCGGCACCGATTGTTACTGTGTTCATAAGTGCCGCTGAAAGATCGGTTGCCGATGCGGATGCATTATTTTTAAGTGTCGCATTGGAGTTAAATGTAGCCCACGGACTACATGTCGCGGATGTAAGACTCGTTTCTGCGTCATTCGCAACTTGATATGCGGAAGGTGTAGCAAATCCGCCGAGAGCCATATAAAACTGCCCTGCACCAGACATATCAATCAAGATTGCATTTAATTCTTCATTGTAGTTTGCCGTGATGCTATTGGTCGACGTATTATTTGGATGAATCATGTCAAGTACGCTTACCGTGTGTGTTTCATTGCTGACATTTTCAATCAAATAATTGGAAACAAGCACGTTTTTGTTCGGGATCATGAAATAATCCCGAGAAAAATTCAGGCCATCAGGATATTCGTCACCATATTTCAAGTAGTTTGTTCTGAGCGTACCATCTTCTGTGAAATATCCTTCACCATTGAACTCAGTGGCTGATGTGTACTTCTTATTCGCGGTGTTATCATAAAAGAATCCAGAGTAATCTTTGATTTGGTTTTGATTCCAATTTGATGCGAATCGAATCTCTCGAATAGACGGCCCAGCTTCAGGCGTATCTTCAGAACATAATTTTGTATCGTTCCAAATAGCCATCATGTTTTTCCAGTTTGACAAATATAAGCTCCGAATGCTTTCGTGCTTATCTTCAACGGTCAAAGCGTCAATATTGACAGCGTAATCTACAAAAGAAATTCGAAGTGTGTGTGTTCCGGCTGAGACCATCGTAGCGCCAAGTTCTGAAGATCCCCATGTGTTCCAATCGCTTAGCGCGTGCAAGGGAATTGTTTCTTGGATTTCACCGTCCAAATACACATGGGCATGCGCTTTATGCCCAGTCGCATTAGCATAGCGTAAAATAAAAGAATAGTCTCCCGTAACAGGGATGTTAATCTGAAAATCAATATACTTCCCTGTAGCATTAAAATTGTCTACGAACCCGGTTCCTGAATACCCGGTATGATCGGTGTTTACAGACGTACCATTCCCCACTGCATTTTCGGCTTCATAAACCTGCTCATAATAACGAGTGTATGTCCGCTGAACTGAGGCAGGCGTATCTGCGTCTGCTGCAGCAATGCTCGTGCCAGTGTAGCCGCAAAGTGACAGCAGCATGGCGCAAATAAGAAGTGCTGAAACAGATCTGCGAAGGTGCGTTTTCTTCATTTTGTTTCACTCCTTTTCAAAATGTAACTGGTTACAATTTTGCGTAAAACAATTATCTCTTATCTTAGCTATTTCCTTGTGGACCCCCTTTCAATAATGCTGGTTGAAAGCAGCAGATGGTCCGGACTCTGAGCTTCTAACCGAAGTTGTTGAATGAGCATTTTAGCTGCAGCCATGCCCAAGTTCATCACATCAATCTTCACGACAGTCATGGAAGGCTCTGAAACCTCTGCGAGGATGCCGTCGTCAAATGCAATTACCTGAATGTCTTTTGGAACGAGAATCCCACGTTTTTGAAGCTCACGCAAAAAGTAAAATGCGATTGTGCTGTCAGTCGCAACGTACGCATCGCATAACTGTCCTTCGTGCGATGTAATATATGATAAGATCTCGTTTGATGTTGTTAAGCCGTCAATAACTGCATTTTCTGGCACAGACACATTGGCTTGTTTCAAACAATTTCGATATCCCTCATAACGCTCACTGACAAAAACTTTTTGAAAGCTATTTGTTAAAAATCCAATTTTCAATGCTCCAGTTTTTAGTAAACATTCTGTTGCGCTCCAGCCCGCGCCGATATTGTCAATATCGACCCACATTGAATGAGGCTCCACGCATCTTCCTGCAATCACAAAAGGAATCTTGCTTTCTCTTAAAACGGTTAGGATCTGTGGGCTTGCTAGTTCGCTTAACAATACTAGTCCGTCAATGCGGTTTTCATTGATAATAGATTCCAACGTGGAAACATTTTTGCTGCCAATATGGCAAATCATCAGATAGTATCCTTCTCGCGCCAACGCATGCTCAAGGCCATACTGAATCCTCAGGAAGTAGTCATTCCCATAAGTCTCCACATTGCTGTCATCAACAGCCAGCGCAATCGTGCAGCTGTTTCCATGCAATAAGCCACGCGCCATCATACTTGGCTGATAGTTTAACGCCTCTATAGCTGCTTGGACTTTTTCTATAGACTGCGGAGCGATTAGCGGGCTATGGTTTAAATATCGGGATACAGTGGCAACAGATACCCCTGCATATTTGGCAACATCTCGAATTGTAGCTTTCATATTGCTCTCCATTGAAACCGGTTACATTCTATATTTAAACTATACTCCGAAAGCAAATATATTGTCAACGGTAAATTACTGCCAAAAATTTTTTAAGAAATTATGCAACATTACAAGGTCAGTTTACTCTATTCACTTTCTGATCTTCTTTTGATACAATGGCATTCCCAACGAAGTTTCTTGCTTCCTTGTGTCGTCTACAAGTTTACTGATTCCAATCCAAATGATAAACTTATTATGTATTCCAGGTCAGAGCAGTATCAGGGCGGAGCTATTTCAGGGCGGAGGTGAAGACTTGGGGACAGGTATGCCCCCGG